>Ga0307486_1001963_pt1 | contig 14936 bp, 13 predicted proteins | sample CBIW02metaG_FD_203663 | JGI IMG/M metagenome (GOLD analysis project Ga0307486, IMG submission 203663) | Sea-ice brine microbial communities from Beaufort Sea near Barrow, Alaska, United States - CBIW 0.2 | ecosystem: Environmental > Aquatic > Marine > Coastal | place: USA: Alaska | collected... | reverse complement strand
CAAGCTCGCGAAACGATTGGGTTTCCGCCAGATCTCTCAGGACGGCAGTTCATTGTCGTTCGTCGCCGGCACTTTTCGCCCGTAGCGCGGCCCTCAGAATATCGACGGGCACGCTACTCAATGTTCCCGTACTTCGACAACGGGATTCTGTCGCGAGTGGTCTGATCGCCTACTCTGAAGCTAATGGATCACACCCTGCTCAAACAGTTCGTCGCCGCAGGGCGAGAACTGCACTTCGCGCACGCCGCACGCACGCTAGGCGTTCCGCGCTCGAGCGTTATCGCCGCCGTCAGGTCTCTCGAGGCGCAACTGGGCTACGCGCTGTTCGATCCGAACGCCACCTCCACCCAACTCACGCCCCAGGGCGAAGCGTTTCTTGTTGACGCTGAGCGGCAACTAGACAAGTCGGCGAAAGCTGCTGCTGCGTCGGTAGCAAAACCGGGCGGTAAAGCCAAGGCATCCAAGGGCAAAGGGCGTGCGCCGGCCGTCAAAGGCCAGTCCAAGCCGGGCCGCAAGCGCCAATCACGATAGGTGCGACAGGGTCGCTCGCGGCCGAGCATCCGTCTAGCCAGCTGAATTTCGAACCAGCGAGACGCGAACTGTAGTTCTCACGAGCAAAGCTCTAGCCGCGAGCTCCCAACAGGTGCTCCATGGCAAGTTGCTGCAAGCGCACGAAGCCGAAACCCTCGCCGTCGAAGAAGCGTTCGGAGTCGAAGTCTTCATACGAGGCGCGGTCGGCGATCAGGTCGTCATACGACTCACCGTCGCCCAGGGTTGGCACGCTCAATTCGGCGACCTTGGCTGCGGTCAACGCCTCCTGTACTTCTGGGTCAGAGCGGAATGCCGAGGCGCGCTCCTTCAGCAGAAGGTACATCGACATGTTTGCCTTTACAGACTCCCAGACGCCGGTGCTGTCTTCGGTGCGCGACGGCTTGAAGTCGAAGTGGCGAGGACCGTCATAGGCGGGAATCCCGCCAGGGCCGCCATTCTCAAGAAGGTCAACGAGCGAGAAAGCGTTCTGCAAATCGCCGTGACCGAAGACGAGGTCTTGGTCGTACTTGATTCCGCGCTGGCCGTTGAGGTCGATGTGGAACAGTTTGTTGGCGTGCAGCGCCTGTGCGATGCCGTGGGTGAAGTTGAGGCCCGCCATTTGTTCGTGGCCGGTTTCGGGGTTCACCCCAACCATTTCGGGGTGTTCGAGTGTTGAGATGAACGCGATGGCGTGGCCCAGGGTCGGAAGCAGAATGTCACCGCGCGGCTCATTGGGCTTCGGCTCAATAGCGAAGCGGATGTCGTAGCCCTTTTCGGTGACGTAATCGCACAGCAGGTTGACGGCTTCGCGGTAGCGGTCGAGAGCTGCGCGGATGTCCTTGGCGGAGTCGTACTCGCTGCCTTCACGGCCGCCCCACATGACAAAGGTAGTTGCGCCGAGTTCGGCTGCAAGGTCAATGTTGCGCAGCACTTTGCGAAGCGCGAAGCGACGCACGCCGCGGTCGTTGGAGGTGAAACCGCCGTCTTTGAAGACCGGGTGACTGAACAGGTTAGTGGTGACCATAGGGATCACGATGCCGGTGTCATCCATCGCCTTCGTGAGGCGGTTGATTTCGTGCTGGCGTTCGGCATCCGTGGCTTCAAAAGGAAACAGGTCGTCGTCGTGGAATGTCATGCCCCAGACGCCGAGTTCGGAAAGTTTGTTGACAGCGAATGCGGTGTCGACGGGCGCGCGAGTGGGGCCGCCGAATGGATCGGCCGCGGTCCAACCGAAAGTCCAGAGGCCGAACGAGAACTTATCCTCGCGGGTGGGGATGGGGGTGGACATGGTTACTCCTTGAATAGTGGTGGCGAGTGGTGAGAAGTTGGCGCGCGACTAGCGCTTGTTTCGTGCGGCAAACCGTTGTTGAAGCAGCACGGCGAGCACGATAATGACGCCCTTGGTGACGTCTTGTACTGACGTGTTGAGGTTGTTCTGAGTGAAGACGTTGGTGAGGGTAGCGAAAATCAGCACGCCGAAAACGGTGCCGACGATTGTCCCACGGCCACCAATGAGTAGGGTCCCGCCGACCACGACGGCGGCGATTACGTCGAGTTCGTAGAGTGTTCCGTGAGTTGAGGTGCCAGCGGTAGTGCGGCCCAGCATCATGACCCCCGCAATTCCCGCCGTCAAACCGGAGAGAGCGTAGAGGTACACGGTGTGGCGCTTCACCTTGATGCCTGCAAGGCGTGCCGCTTCGCGGTTGCCGCCGATTGCGACGGTTCGACGACCAAACGTGGTTCGGTTGAGAAGAACCCAGCCGAGCGCAGCCACGACAATGAAGATCCAGATGAGAACGGGAACACTGAGGAAGTCGGCACGGAAGGCTTCGATGAAATCCTGTGACCGCACGATCTGGGTGGACCGGTTGGAGAAAATTTCGGCCAGACCGCGGGCGGCGACCAGCATGGACAATGTCGCCATAAACGCGACTACGTTGCCATACGAGATCACTATTCCGTTGATAATTCCGGCGAGCGTGCCCACTCCGATGGCGACGACAACCATCACGATCCACGAGGTCTGTTCGGCGAGCGACTGAATCACCGTGAGCGTAGAGATCACGCTGGCTAGGCCCATGACGGAACCCACCGAGAGGTCGATGCCGCCTCCGATAATCACGAACGTCATGCCGATGCTAAGCACGCCAATGATGGACGCGAAGCGAACGATTGTGAGTATGTTGTCGAAGTTGGTGAAGCGCTCGCCAGCGGTGAGAGCCCCAATCGCGAACAGCACAAGTAGGGCTATAACGAGTCCCAGGTTGCGACCGGCGCTACTGGACAGCACGCGCGACAGCCAGCTGCGACTGCTCGGTGCGACGACTTCGTTGGATTCAGTTGCCGGGCTGGTCGGCTCGGCCGAGGGAACGGTGGGCTGCTCGCTCACGCGGCACTTCCTTTCATCACGAGATCGAGCACATCGTGCTCGCTGATCTTGGTGGCTTCTGTTGTGGTGAGTAGATGTCCGTCGGCGATGACGAGCACACGGTCAGCGAGTCCAAGAACTTCTTCGATCTCGCTGGAGACGACGACGATTGCGGTGCCGGCGGCGGCCAGGCGGCGAATCAGGGCGTAGATTTCGGCGCGGGCTCCGGCATCCACCCCGCGGGTTGGCTCGTCGAGGAGGAGCACCGTGGTTCCGTGAACTAGCCAACGGGCGAGCAGAATTTTTTGCTGGTTTCCGCCAGAGAGGCTACCTGCCGGGTTGTCTGAGTCGGCGGGGCGCAACTCGAGTGCCTCGATTTGTTCGCGGGCAGCAGCACGTTCGGCATTTTCGTTGAGAAAACCGAAGCGGGCAAAGCGGTCAAATGAGGAGAGCGTCACGTTGGTGAAGATCGGCTGATCGAGCAGGAGACCCTGGCTTTTGCGTTCCTCGGGCGATAGACCCATTCCGTGTTTCACGGCGTCAGCGACCGAACCACGAACCACAGGCTTTCCGCTGATCGTGACCGTGCCGGTGCTTGGTTTGCGTGCGCCATAAATAGCTTCGAGGATTTCGGAGCGGCCAGAGCCAACAAGTCCCGCGAGACCAACAATTTCGCCAGCACGCACGCTCAGGTCGACGCGATCGAATACCCCACGCAGTGTCAGATTCTCGACGGCGAGCACTACGGGGGCATCCGCGGGGATCGGCACCCGAGCCGGAAAGACGTTGTCGATGTCGCGGCCCGTCATCAGCCGGATAAGTTCGTTTGTCGAAGTATCGGCAACGGGGAGGCCGTTAGCGGTGGTGCGGCCATCCTTGATGACGGTGATGCGGTCACCGATTTCGCGGATCTCCTCGAGACGATGAGAAATATAGACAACGGCGACGCCGGCCGCTGTGAGTTCGTTAACAACGCGGAACAGGTTTTTGACCTCTTCGGAGTCGAGCACCGCCGAGGGCTCATCCATAACAATGAGCTGCGCGTTGCGCGACAGGGCGCGGGCCATGCTCACGATTTGCTTGTTCGCGGGAGACAACGAACCGACTTCTCGTGTGGGCGACAGGCTGCCGTGGCCGAGGCGATTCAATAGTTCCGTGGCGCTCTTGTTTGCGCGGGACTGGTTCGAGAATCCTCCCGTGGCCATCTCGTGGCCGAGGTAGATATTCTCGGCGATGGTGAGGCCATCGACGACATCCAGTTCTTGGTACATCGTGGCGATACCCAGTTCGAGCGCGGCAACGGGGTTGCTGATGGTCACGGCGTTGCCGTTCCAAGTGATGGTGCCTTCGTCTGGGGTGTGAACACCGGCGAGCATCTTGATCAGCGTGGATTTGCCTGCACCGTTCTGGCCGAGGATGACGTGCACTTCGCCGGGCGCGATAGAGATGTCTACGCCTTTGAGGGCGCGCACCGCACCAAATCGTTTGGTTGCGCCGCGCACATCGAGCAAAATGGGCTCATGGTCGACTTTGATCATGGAGGCAACATATCAGAACCTTTCGTGACGCGAAACGCCAAATCGACAAATTTAGCGACGTAATTGTCTGGGTATCCCGATAGAAACGGGCGAATAGTTCGCATATTTCACCACAGTGGCGGGGTGAAATGGCCGCAACTGCCCAACAACATTGCCTGTTGACGAGCGTCATTTCTCTGTTATGTTGTTTCAAACGTCAATGTGGACCCGGCCAAACCATCCTCTAAGTGGGATCTGGTTTAGTCAACGCACCTCCCGTTGGCGAACACCACTGCATTTCACTTACCTAGGAGGACGTACATGTTGGCAACTCGCATGAGCCGCAAGCTGCTCATCACCGCGGGGGCATCACTCGCTGTCGCTGGCCTGCTCGCAGGCTGCACGGCAGGCACGGCGGAAAACACCACCACAACTGGCGGAAGCAGCGCCGAAGAAAACGAAGCCACCGGCGACACCATCACGATCGGCTTCTCGGGACCCGCCGCAGACCACGGGTGGCTCGGAGCGATCAACTCGGCGGCAATAGCCGAAGCGGAAAAGTACGACGACATCGAACTCGTCGTCGCTGAAGGAACCAACGACGCAAACCTTCAGATCAGCCAGGTTGAAACCTTTATCAACGACAAGGTCGACGCCATCGTCCTGCTACCCACCGACGGTGCGGCACTGACTGAGGTTGCGATTAAGGCGATGGAAGCTGGCATCCCGGTAATCAATGTTGACCGCGAATTCTCAAGCACCTTCGCTGCCCGCGTCACCATCCTCGGTGACAACTACGGCATGGGTGTTAGTGCCGGAACCTACATTTGCGAGCAGCTCGGCGACAACCCGGACGCGGTCATCGCAGAAATCGCAGGAATCGATTCGTTGCCGCTTACTCAAGCACGCAGTGAAGGATTCGCGAGCGCGCTCGGCACGTGTGGGCTCTCGGTATCCAACCGAGTAGCTGCAGACTTCACCATTCAGGGTGGCGAGGCAGTGACCTCGCAGTTGCTCTCCGCAGCGCCTCAGATTGACGCAATCTGGAACCACGATGATGACCAAGGAATCGGAGTACTCGCCGCAATCGCAGCAGCAGACCGCAGCGAGTTCTTCATGGTTGGTGGAGCCGGTTCGGCAAACGCAATGCGCGACATCCAGTCGGGTGAAGGCGTGCTGCAGGCGACAGTGATCTACCCGTCAACTCAGGCTGCTGATGGCATCCGTTTGGCTCGACTGATCGCGCAGGACAAGTCGCTGAGTGACCTCGTTGAGGTCGAGGTGCCCAAGCGCATCGTTCTCAATGCCCCAGTCGTCACGAAGGAGAACGTCGAGCAGTACTTGCCGACCGCCTTCGAGTCCTAAACCGCTCGGATGGAGTGCCCGCCCGGATACTCTGGGCGGGCACTCCATGTACCACGCACACAACGAAGTGAGAGGGTCACGCACGATGTCAGAGAAGCGCCAGCTGAAAGTCGCAATGATCGGTTACGGCTTCATGGGAGCCGCACATTCTCAAGGCTGGAGAGTCGCCCCGCGATTCTTTGACCTGGATGCACAGCCCGTCATGCAGGTTCTCGTCGGTCGCAACGCCAACGCTGTTGCGGATGCCGCAACCAAGTGGGGCTGGGAAGAGACGGCTACCGACTGGCGCGATGTCATCAAGCGCGATGACATCGACATCGTCGACATCGTGACTCCAGGGGGCTCGCACGCGGAGATCGCGATTGCTGCTCTCAATGAGGGAAAGCATGTGCTCTGCGAAAAGCCGCTTGCGAACACGGTTGAAGAGGCCGAGCTGATGGCGGCGGCGGCAACTGCGGCGGCCAAAAACGGTGTGATCTCCATGCTCGGGCACACGTACCGGCGGTTGCCCGCAACAACTTTTGCCCGGGACCTTGTGGCAGCGGGCAAGATCGGCGAGGTCCATCAGGTTCGCGCCTGCTACCTGCAAGATTGGCTCACCGACCCCGAAACGCCTCTCGTGTGGCGCCTGCAAAAGGAGTTAGCTGGCTCGGGCGCACTTGGCGACATTGGCGCCCACATTATTGACCTCTCCGAGTACATCACGGGGACTCAACTCGTTGAAGTATCAGGAACGATGGAAACCATCATCGCGCGGCGCCCCGTGCTGGAAAGCACTGCAGGGCTCGGCGGAAACGGTGGTACCGAGATGGGCGACGTTACCGTCGACGATGTCGCACTCTTCACCGGGCGCTACGACAGCGGAGTGCTCGGATCGTTCGAAGCCTCCCGCTTTGCTACTGGCCGCAAGAACGGCCTCCGCATCGAAATCTCCGGCTCGCTCGGCGCCATCAGCTTCGACCTCGAACGACTCAACGAACTGCAGTTCTTCGACGCGACAGCACCGGCAGACACGCAGGGCTTCACCACCATTCTGGTGACCGAGCCCGAGCATCCATACATCTCAGCGTGGTGGCCGGCCGGCCATATGCTCGGCTACGAACACGCGTTCAGCCACCAGGCCAAAGACTTTGTCGACGCCGTAACCAGCGGCACCCCCGCATCGCCATCATTCGACGACGGAGTTCACGTTCAACGCGTACTCGCCGCCGTAGAAACAAGCTCCCACGCTCGCAGCGCGTGGACAACCATCTAGCGGAACTGGAGAAAAACATGACTCGACCAATTACCCTCTTCACCGGCCAGTGGGCTGACCTCCCTTTCGAAGAAGTTGTAGAACTTGCTGCAGGATGGGGTTACGACGGACTCGAGATTGCCTGCTGGGGCGACCACCTCGACCCCAGCCGCTGGGATGACGCCGACTACGTTCAGGGCAAGCTCGACCTGCTCGAAAAGCACGGGCTTAAAGTTTGGGCCATCTCCAACCACTTGCAGGGCCAAGCTGTCTGCGACGACCCCATCGACCAGCGTCACGAAGATATTTTGCCAGCATCCATTTGGGGCGACGGAGATGCCGAAGGTGTGCGCCAGCGTGCCGCAGAAGCCATGAAGAACACGGCTCGCCTCGCCGCCAAACTCGGCGTGAAGACCGTGATCGGTTTCACCGGCTCCAGCATTTGGAAATACGTCGCGATGTTCCCGCCGGTGAGCCAGGAAGCGATCGACGCCGGGTACCAAGACTTTGCCGACCGCTGGAACCCCATCCTCGACGTCTTCGATGAGGTTGGAGTGCGGTTCGCTCACGAAGTGCACCCCTCCGAGATTGCGTTCGACTACTGGACAACCGTGCGCACCCTCGAAGCCATCGGACACCGCGAAGCATTCGGTCTCAACTGGGATCCCAGCCACTTCGTCTGGCAAGATCTCGACCCAGTAAGCTTTCTCTGGGATTTCAAGGACCGCATCTACCACGTGGACTGCAAAGACACGAAGAAGCGGATGAACAACGGCAAGAACGGTCGACTTGGCTCGCTCTTGGCGTGGGCTGATGGCCGCCGCGGCTGGGACTTTATCTCCACCGGACACGGTGATGTGCCGTGGGAGAGCAGCTTCCGCATGCTCAACCAGATCGGCTATGAAGGACCAATCTCGATCGAGTGGGAAGACGCAGGAATGGATCGACTCCTCGGAGCACCAGAAGCTCTCGAGTTCGTTCGTCGTCTTGCGTTCGATCCACCGGCTGCCGCCTTCGACGCGGCCTTCAGCTCCAAGTAACTATGCTGAACTGTCGAGAGGAACGCGAGTGAACGCGGACATGCGAGCTGAGCTCAGAGGAAACAACTTTGACGTTGTTCGACGCCGCAATCTCTCGATTCTGCTCGGCCGCGTGCATGCCCTCGGGGGTATCTCTCGAGCGCAGATGACACGCGAAACAGGACTCAACCGTTCAACGATTGCCGATCTGGTTGCCGAACTTGTTCAACTTGGCCTCGTTGTTGAGGCGGGCCCCGACCAAACCAGTCTGGTCGGGCGCCCCAGCTCGGTAGTGGTTCCGAGCGAGAACATCGTGGCCATCACCGTAAACCCGGAGGTGGATGCGGTAACAATCGGGCTCGTCGGGCTCGGTGGCCGCGTCATCCGCCAGGTTCGCTACGACACCGGTCGCGTGCTGAGTGCTCGGGAAGCGGTGAACATATCGGCGGCGATCATTGCTGGGATGCGCGGCGAACTCGATTCCAGCTACCGCACTGTTGGCATCGGAATTGCTGCGCCGGCTCTGGTGCGTGGGAGTGACGGGGTGGTGTCGTTCGCACCGCATCTGGAATGGCACGATGAGCCCATTGCCGAGATGATGTGCGAAGCGACCGGGTACACGGTCTACGTCGGCAACGACGCAAGCCTCGGTGCAATCGCTGAATCGGTCCGCGGTGCTGGCGTTGACGGCCAGGAACTGGTCTACCTCAATGGCGGCGCTAGTGGTATCGGTGGTGGCGTGATCACTGGCGGTTCACTCATGACGGGAACCTCGGGCTATGCCGGTGAGCTCGGCCATACGCTCGTCAATAGCAACGGTATCGAGTGCCACTGCGGTGCCATTGGATGCCTCGAAACCGAAGTGCGCCAGGGGCAGCTTCTCGAGGCACTCGGCCTCGACCTGGCTCAGCCGGATCGCCTTGATGAGTTGCTGCGCGAACGCTACGCGGCCGGTGACACAGCCATCGTTGAGGTCGTTGACCGTCAGGTTGGCTACTTGGCTCGGGCGCTCGCGAACGTGGCGAACATCTTCAACCCGCAGATCATTGTGCTCGGCGGGTTCTTGGGCTCGCTGCTCGAAGTAGCGCCAGAAGCGTTGTTGACGCTCATGCGTCGATCGGCGTTGAAAGAACCCGGCCATGCCGTGACGTTTGCTCGGGCCACTTTTGGCGATGAGATTTTGACGCTCGGTGCCGCAGAGATGGTGTTTTCGCACTTGATCGCTGACCCGGCTGCCACCATGCAGCCGGCGGGCACTAGCAGCACCGCAGATACTCTAAACACAGAAACGCACCCCGCGTAGTACTGCTGCGGGGTGCGTTTCTGTGTTGCTTAATTCGGCGCGGGGTCGGGCTAGAGGCGAACGATTGCCTTGCCCACGTTTGCGCCGTTCATCATTCCGGTGAATGCTTCGAAGGCGTTGTCGATGCCGTCTGTGATTGTCTCGTCATAGGCGATCTTGCCTTCGGCGAGCCATCCCTGCATTGCTTCTGCGAACTGGGGTGCGAGGTGGAAGTAGCTACCCATCGTGAATCCCTTAACCGTGAGGCCGCGGGTAACAATATTTGAGCTGTTCTGGATGCCGGTGTCGCCCTTGGCGTTGTACAGCGAAATCGCACCGCAGATTGCAGCGCGGCCACCGTCGTTGAAGGCTCCGAGTGCTGCGGAGAGGTGCTCGCCGCCGACGTTGTCGAAGTAGACATCGATGCCGTCGGGGGCTGCCGTGTTGAGCTGTCCGGCGATGTCACCGTCGCGGTAGTTGAAGGCTGCGTCGTAGCCGTACTTGCTCGTGAGCAGCGCGACCTTTTCGGCGGTTCCTGCACTACCAACAACGCGTGATGCGCCGAGGAGGCGGGCGATCTGGCCGACCATGGTGCCGACTCCACCTGCTGCACCGGAGACGAAGACGGTGTCGCCTTCCTTGATGTTGGCGATTTGGGTGAGCCCTACCCAGGCGGTGATTCCGGTGATGCCGAGAACGCTGAGGAACAGCGAGGGGGAGATGCCGGGAACGGCTGGAAGCGCGCGGAACTCGGCGGCGGAGGCCTGCGACACGTCGCGCCATCCAAGCTGGTGCTGCACGAGCGTACCGATAGGCATCGAGTCATCCTTCGATCCGATGACTTCACCAACGGCTGCGCCGCCCATGGTCTCGTCGAGGTTGAACGGGGCGATGTAGGAACGTCCCTCATTCATCCGACCGCGCATGTATGGGTCAACCGACATGAAGGTGTTGCGTACACGAACGTCACCGTCGGGGAGCTCAGGAAGCGCGACGTCGATCTTGGCGACGTTGTCAGTGGTGGGTTCGCCGCTGGGGCGCGAGACGAGTTGCCATTGCGCGCTTGTTGCTGTGGTCATAGAAGTTTCCTTAATCTGGGTAGTCGTAAAGTGTGTGGAATCGAAGGCGGCGTGGTCGCTACGACTTGTCGGCGACGATGCGTTCGGCAACGGCGACGGATGATGCGGGGTTCTGTCCGGTGTACAGCTCACCGTCGACAACAAGGTAGGAAGCGAACGGCTCTGTGGCCTTGGAGTATTCCGCGCCGAGGTCTACGAGGCGGGTTTCAACGAGCCACTTTGCTTTGTCCGCGAGGCCCGCGATCTCTTCTTCGGTGTTGGCGAAGCCGGTCATCTTGCGGCCCTTCAGCACCCAGTCGCCTGTTGACTTGTCGTTGGCTGCGAGCAGTGCAGCGGGGGCGTGGCAGAGCACACCGAGCGTGGTGTTCGATTTCACGGCTTCGACGATGAGCTGTCCGGAGTCGTCGTCGACGGCGAGGTCTTCCATGGGGCCGTGGCCACCGGGGTAGAAGACGACGTCGAAGTCACCGGCGTTGACAGCATCCAAGCGGAGTGGATTCTGTAGAACGCTCTGCAGGCCGACAATGCGTGCTTCGAAGTCAGCGAGGCGCTCGGCGGAACCGACGCCGCCTTCGCTGAGGCTCACAGCGTCAAAGGTGGGGGCGACGCCTGCGGGGCTGGCGACCTGAATCTTCCAGCCGGCTTCGCTAAAGATGCGGTACGGCTCGAGGAACTCTTCTGCCCAGACACCGGTGGGGTGCTGGGTGCCGTCGGCGAGTGTCCAGTGTGATGCTGCCGAGAGAACCATTAGTACGTTTGTCATGCCAACTCCTTGCGAAACCGATTGGCTCTTTACCGAACCAATTGGTTCGACATTACGTCGGCGTGTAGGCTAAGTCAAACCAACAGGTTCGATTAGGAGGTGTTTGGTGGTTTCGACTGAAATGCCGCGTGATCAACTCCGCGGCCGCGAAACAAAACAGCGTGTACTTGAGGCCGCAGCAGCCGAATTCGCTGAGTTTGGTGTCGCCGGTGCGCGCATCAACCGCATCGCGGAGACTGCCAAAGCGAGCAAGGAACGCATCTACGCCTGGTTCGGAGACAAAGACACCCTCTTTGACCACGTGATGCAGACCGGCCTAGACCGACTCGCTCACGCCGTTCCCATCGATGCTGACCTCGTCGAGTACGCGGTACGCCTGCACAACTACTTCGTCAACGACCCTGGCGCTCAGCGCGTCTCAATGTGGGCTTGGCTGCACGATGCCGAAATGCTCGGCTCATTTTCCGAGGGCCGCGTCGAGGGCTACCGCCACAAACTCGAGGTCATTCGCGAAGCCCAAACGCGTGGGGTTGTCGACGCCACCTGGAAACCCGAAGAACTCCTCGCGCTGTTGCTTGCTGTAGCGAGCAACTGGGAGCGTGCCCCCGCCGAACTTCGGTCACTGGGATGCCCGGAATTTGCCGGCGAAGAGAAAGCTCGCTGCGCTTCAGTGCGCGAAGCCGCACGCCGCCTTGTGGCGCCGCGCGGCTGATCGAGCGTTCACGCTACTCTGGCGGGCGACTTGTGCTTGACCGCACGATGAGCTCGTAGCCAATCGGAGTGTTCTCTGGAATCTCAGGATGCTTGCCGGGGATAAGCAGGTTCATCATAATTTCGACGGCGTGCTCGCCCTGTGCCTGAGGGGACTGGGAGACCGTAGTGAGTCCAAAGAACTCCGAGAGCTCGTGACCGTCGATTCCGATAATGGAGATATCACGCGGCACGACTAGCCCGAGATCACGTGCGGCAAGGATGCAGCCAATAGCCATCTCATCGGAGGATGCAAAGATTGCGGTTGGGCGCCGCATCGGATTGCCGAGCAGTTGTTTTGCGGCGTAGTAGCCGCCCTCAATCGTGAAGTCCGCTGTGGCAAAGAATTCTGGTTGCGGTTCGATTCCCACCTTGCGCAAAGCGGCTTCGTATCCGTGGCGCCGATTAGTGGGAATGTGGAATTCGAGATCATAATCTTCGGAGCCACCAATGTGGGCAATGCTCGTATGGCCAAGCGCCAACAAGTGACCGGTAGCAAGACTCGAAACTGCGTCATCGTCTAACGTCAGAGTTCGAACACCCTCAATGGGGCCACCCACCCCGACGGCTGGTTTGCCGAACGCGTGGAGCCGCTCCACTTCGGAGGCGGAGAGCTTCAGCGAAACGGTAATAATGCCGTCGATCCGCTTGCGCTGCAAGAACACATCGAACACCTTCTCGCGTTCAGCGACGCTACCGGAGAGGTTGTAAAGCGTAACGTCATAACCGTGTCGCATTAGCGCTTGCTGGGCGCCTTCCACGACCGAGGTGAAAAACCAGCGGGTCAGATAGGGCACCATGAGCCCCACGTTTTTTGTGCGGCCCGAAGCTAAACTCGATGCGGTTGATGACACGACATAATCGAGAGCGGCTGCGGCTTTCTCAACTTTTTCGCGAGCGGCCGCCGAAACAGAACCGTTTCCGCTGAGCGCACGCGAGACCGTGGCTGTTGACACGCCAGCACGCTGGGCAACGTCTTCGATGCTCGCCATCAGTTGTCCTTCATTGGATTCTTACGAGAATGGACGCCGACCGACTGCCAGCGCGCCGTTGCCGATTCTAGCGACCGGCATGCACTCGCGGTTACCCTGTCGCGCACAGGTCTAGCCGCGCAACCACACTGTCGTGTCTGCTGGCAGTTCAGCGTCACCGAGTGGACCGCTCGAAAGCAGCACTTCGCCTGCAGGCAGAACCACTGCCGAAGCTCCCGTATTGGCATACACGAGCACGTCGCCATTGCGCAGGGCAAGCACCGTTTCGGCCCCAGCGTCGAGCCACTCCAGCTCACCGTCGCCGAGATCGTGGGCGCGGCGCAGCGCGAGAGCGAGCGTGTACATCGTGAGTGTTGAGCCCTCGACTCCGCGTTGAGCGTCACGAGCGAGTGGAGCCCAGTCTGCCGGCTGCGGCAACCACGCGGCATCCGAGGGACCGAAGCCGTAGGCGGGAGAGTCAGCCTCCCACGGGATGGGCACGCGGCATCCGTCGCGACCGTAGCGTTCCCCGTTGGTGCGGAACCAGGTTGGGTCTTGGCGGGCATCATCGGGCAGGGCGATTACTTCGGGCAGGCCGAGTTCTTCGCCCTGATAGATGTAGGCGCTGCCGGGCAGCGCGAGCATGAGCGCACTTGCGGCTCGTGCGCGGCGCAAGCCCAACTCGGGGATCGGCAGCCCTGCGGACTCCGGCCCGATGCCGTGCCCCTGCGGGTTTTCGGCTGTGAGCGCGAGTCGCGATGCGTGTCGCACAACGTCGTGGTTGGAAAGCACCCACGTGCTTGGCGCTTCGACCTCTGAGAATGCGTTGATTGACGCATCGATTACGGTACGGAGCTGCGCCGCGTCCCACGGAGTCTCGAGGTATGGAAAGTTGAACGCCTGGTGCATCTCGTCGGGACGGACCCACTTGGCCATGTCGATGAGTGGGTCGACCCAGGCTTCAGCTGCCAAGATTCGCTCACCGTCGTAGCTGTCGAGAACCTTGCGCCACTCGCGATAAATCTCGTGCACACCCTCTTGCGCCCAGAACGGTGCTCGGGCTGCGGCGCGAGCGTCCGCTGCAGCAGCTTCCGATACGTCGGCTCCGGCCGCAGTTCCGGCTCCGCCCATGCTGCCGCCAGCGGATGAGGGAGTCCAGTCGGGGAGGCCGTCGGCTTTGATCATGCCGTGGGCGACATCCACTCGGAATCCGTCGACACCGCGGTCGAGCCAGAAGCGCAGTACGTCTTCGAATTGGCGGCGCACCCAGGGGTTATCCCAGTCAAAGTCGGGCTGCGTGCTGTCGAAGAGGTGCAGGTACCACTGCCCGGCCGAGCCGTTAGGGTTCTCGGTGCGCGTCCACGCACGGCCGCCAAACACGGAGTCCCAATTGTTGGGTGGTAATTCGCCATTCTCGCCGAGACCGTCGCGGAAAATGTAACGGTCGCGCTCGGGGCTGCCGGGTGGCGCTGCGAGAGCTTCCTGGAACCAGCGGTGCTCGCTCGACGAGTGGTTGGGCACGAGGTCAACAATGACGCGCAGTCCAAGCTCGTGGGCGCGGCTCGTCATCGAGTCGAAGTCGTTGAGGGTGCCGAACAGGGGGTCAACATCGCAGTAGTCGGCAACGTCATAGCCAGCATCGTTCTGCGGAGACGTGTTGAAGGGAGAGAGCCAGACAGCGTCAACACCAAGCTCAGTGAGGGCGGTAAGGCGATCGCGAATTCCCAGCAGGTCACCCATCCCGTCACCGTTGGAATCAGCGAATGACCGCGGATAAATTTGATAAATCACTGCGGAACGCCACCACTCGGTGGACGGAAGAACAGAAGTCATAGGCGACACACTATCGGTTCCCTCGTCAAAAGCTAAGCGCTTGCACATGCTGCATTCTCATTTCTCCTTAGAAACACCCGTTAGTTATGCAATAGATGCTTGCCCAGCCACTCCAATAAGAGGTATATATGGAAGCGCTTGCAGTTTGCAATGCTTTCACTGACGAAAGGCACCACCAATGAGGGTGAACAAAAGAGGACTGTGGGCCGCAGGCGCACTCACGG
>Ga0307486_1001960_pt1 | contig 14947 bp, 12 predicted proteins | sample CBIW02metaG_FD_203663 | JGI IMG/M metagenome (GOLD analysis project Ga0307486, IMG submission 203663) | Sea-ice brine microbial communities from Beaufort Sea near Barrow, Alaska, United States - CBIW 0.2 | ecosystem: Environmental > Aquatic > Marine > Coastal | place: USA: Alaska | collected... | reverse complement strand
CAACCGCATTAATTTCAAAGTTTTTAGTAACACTGCAACCGCCATTTGTGATAACTACGCTGAAATTCCCTTGTTCTGAAATTGTAATTCTCTGTGAAGTTTGCCCAGTAGACCATTCATACTGCATATTTTCTATACCGGCGTCCAATTGCAATTCCCCGTTTTCGCAAATTTGTAAAACTTCATCCTGTAAGCCGCAGGACCTGAAAATAATATCGTCTATGGCAAGATCATTTCCACAACCACCTCCAGCATTATTAGACATTTTCAAAATAACAGATTCCTGTCCTGGCTCTGTCTTGAATGTTAGCGCGTATTGCTTATAAACAGGGCTGTTGGTGGACGAAATATCCCCGGTACTTCCCTCTTTCAGCAAAACTGAATCGGTTTCATCCCAAATTTGAAATCTCACATTTATGGGGATTCCGCCATTTAAACATCGAGGATTTGCACGATCATAAACATTCATCAAAAATGCCGAAAATTCGTAGGTGGTGTTCCCACAAAATCCGTTGATCTGGCTCATGTAAAATTGTCCGGATGTAAAACTGGCATTTACTATCAGTGCCCTGCCATTGGAAACTGTTGTTTTTGGCAAAAAAGAATGGAAGGTGCTAATATTTTGAGAAATTTGGTCAGAAATTGTGTATTCTCCATCATCGGGATCACCAATTACATACGTGTAAGTTGTAGTTCCTGCCGGGAGTTCAGGTCCGCTGGAAGTACCCGAACCAAAATCTTCATGAAAAATGGCATCCCCTTTACTTCCCGCGCAAAATCCCAACTGAGAAAAAACAGAATTGGAACAAAGAAAAATGAGTATAAGCAAATTGAATTTCATTACCTCAAGTATAAAAAAATTGAATTTAGTTACCTCAAATATAAGGATTTGAGTGTTCAAATCGAATTTTAATTGAATTGGTCCGTCAATTTTTCAAACTGATATAGGTTCTGCCACTATTGTACTTCCGCTTCATCCCTAATTTTATGAATTCGACTAATAAATTCTGATGTAAGTTTATTTTGATGAATGTAATTTACCACCTGTTCAAAAGGCCTGAACATGCTTTTGCTGAAGGCTTCCGTTATATTATGCTTATCTGAAGAAAAAGTTTGCGCGATCTCAATGTTGAAGAGCATCATATCTACAATTAAATTTGGATCCACTCCGAACTGTAAAAAATGCCTGATCTGGTTATGTGCAACAGAGCGCCTAGCTTTTGCCTTTCGATGTTTTTGAGGGAAATACTCTTTGGAAATCCTGAATTTAGCTTCCCCGATCAACTTATCCTCCTTATTGGACCTCCTGGAGTTCTTCAGCAGTTATGGAATTTGTTTTTTCGGAGGAATCCGAGTTTCTGAAATTCGGATTAAATCACTGTGTTTTTGATCGAAAAATTTTTGAACTTCCAATTGTTTTAAATCTTCAAATAATTCTTCTCCTTATGTTTTTTATGGCCTTGATCGTTCTTAATTCACAAAGGAACATATCTTTCTGAAGTTATCTTATCAAACTAAAGTGTCCTTTTATTCTTTTATAATCTTCAATATTTATCTCGTACCAGTAATCGGAACCCGGAAGATTTTTACCGTTGATGGTACCGTCCCAGGAAAAATTTAGGCCCTTCCCTGCAATCATTAATTTACCAAAACGATTAAAGATACTTATTTCTGAAGAATTAAAATATCCCACTCCTTTTAATTCAAACCTATCGTTATAACCATCGTTATTCGGGGTAATGAATTTTGGCACTACAATATGCGGGAATTCTTCTGAAACCGTATTACATGACTGCAGATCACGTATGAAGGCTGTGTATACTCCCCCCGGGACCATTTGAAATGTATTTGAAAGCTGAAAAGTGACTCCATCCAATGAATATTCAAATTCCCCGGCATTAGCAGCTTTTATGATTACCGTATTTTCTTCTGAAATAATGGTTTCAATTCCGGCAACATCAACCGCATGAATTTCAAAGTTTTTAGTGACACTGCAACCGCCATTTGTGGTTATAATTACGCTGAAATTCCCTTGTTCTGAAATTGTGATTCCCCCTGAGGTTTGCCCAGTAGACCATTCATACTGCATATTTCCTACACCGGCATACAGATGCAATTCCCCGTTTTCACAAAGCTGTAAAAATTCATCCTGTACCTGTGGAGTTTCATTTATTGTTAAACTCATTGAGGTACGTATACTTCCTGCACAATTAAATCCTACTTTAACGGCTTCAGCATAAAAAGAACCTTGGTCATCTGGAGTAAATGTAACCGTCCCGGCAGCAATTTGGATTCCTCCTACTTCTGCATCATACCAGTTTACCGTTTCCCCGGCTTCAACCTGCACAGAGAGTGCGGGAAATACTTCACCATTGCAAATCAATATATCTCCATTGCTCAAGGGAGCTTCAGGAGTTTTTACAATATTGACGAAATATGCCTGGGAAGCCGAACTGCATAAATTGTCGTTCAAATTAACCGCGGATTCAGCCACTTTTACGCGATAATATCTGGATGAATTTAGAGTCCGACTGGTAAGATCCGAATTGGTTTCTCCCGGAATATTCTGCCAGTTCTCATTATCATCGCTTTCCTGCCATTGAAACGCGTGCTGGTTGTAAACCGAAAAATCTGGGGTGGCAGTCAGGGTCAGGTTAACCGGGGCTTCAGATTCGCAAACCACGAATCCGGGTTCGCTGTTTCCCTTGGAGGTGATTTTGGTTAAATCGCCGCAGGACCTGAAAATAATATCATCTATAGCGAGATCATTTCCGCAACCGCCAACGCCATTATTAAACATTTTCAAAATAACAGATCCCTGTCCTGGCTCTGTCTGGAATGTAAGTGCGCATTGCTTATAAACAGGGCTGTTGGTGGACGAAATATCCCCGGTATTACCCTCTTTCAGCAAAACTGAATCGGTTTTATCCCAAATTTGAAATCTCACATTTATGGGGATTCCACCATTTTCACAGGCCAAGCTTGTGGGATTATAAACATTCATCAAAAATGCTGAAAATTCGTAGGTGGTATTCTCACAAAGATTCTGAATTTCAGTTCGGTAAAATTGTCCGGAGGCATAACTGGCATTTACTATCAATGCCCGACCGTTGGAAACGGTTGTTTTTGGCAAAAAAGAATGCCAGGTGCCATTATTTTGAGAAATTTGGTCAGAAATTGTGTATTGCCCATCATTGGGATCACCGGTAACATACGCGTAATTTGTGGTTCCTGCCGGTAAAGAACCCGAACCAAAATCTTCATGAAAAATGGCATCCCCTTTACTTCCCGGGCAAAATCCTAACTGGGAAAAAACAGGATTGTAACAAAGAAAAATGAGTAAAAGAAAATTGAATTTCATTACCCAAATATAAGGATTTGAGGATTCAAATCGGGTTTTAATCGAATTGGCCTGTCAATTTCTCAAACTGATATAAATTCGGCCACTTTTGTTCTTCGGCTTCAACCTTAATTTTTTGAATGCGGTTGATAAATTCTGAGGTGAGTGCATTTTGATGAATGTAATTTACCGCCTGTTCAAAGGACCTGAACATGCTTTTGCTGAAGGCTTCCGTGATATTATGCTTATCTGAAGAAAAAGTTTGCCCGATCTCAATGTTGAAGAGCATCACATCGGCAATTAAATTTGGATCCACTCCCAACTGTAAAAAATGCCTGATCTGGTTTTGTGCAACAGAGCGCCTGGCTTTTACCTTTCGATGTTTTTGAGGGAAATACTCTTTGGAAATCCTCAATTTAGCTTCCCCTATCAATTTATCTTCCTTCGGATCAAAGGCAAAATTGTAAAATGTCCGAACGTTGTCAAATTTGTCATAAAGCTCGAGAATTTGTTCCTCAAGCTGATCCTTTTCAAGTGATCTCAGATATTTTTTTAAGTCTTTCTTACTCATTTAAAATAGCTATTGAAACCTGGTTTCGGCAATGATTTTTTGAAGCTTGTTTGAAATATCCATGAGCCATTTTAACTGTTCAATAATTAATTGCACCTCCTGGAGTTCTTCAGCAGTTTTGGAACTTTTTTTTTCGGAAGAATCCTGAGTTTCTGAAATTCGGATTAAATCACTTTGTTTTTGATCGAAAAATTTTTGAGCTTCCAATTGTTTTGAATCTTCAGATAATTCTTCTAATTCCTGATCATCCAATAATGCGATGGCCCTTTCAAGGTTTTGATTTATACTCTCAACAAAGGTGTTAAAATGTGCAGAGGCCTTGGTAGTGGGATGGTTTTGAATATATGTGCCCATTGAGGCGAGGGAAGACAAAAATGTATGATTTAACACAACCAGTTCATAAATTTTATCGAGATTTTTCTGCTTCGATTTAGGTTCCTGTGTCATTCTCTGAAAAGCCGCATTGAGGTTGGCAGTAGCCAAAAACGCATGTTTTCTGGACAGTTTATATAAAGTGGGTACATTTCCTTTTTTATTATAATAGCGGGTTATCTCATTTAGATATTCCTTATTGGTCTTAATACTCTCCGAAATAACCGATTTAATGCCAAAAAATTCCCAGGAAGGCCACAATAATAGGTTTCCCAAAGTGGCCAGTCCCGCACCAATAATCGTGTCCACAACCCGAAACTGAATTACGTCCAACACATTGGGTTTTAACAGGGCATAGATAAAAACAACGCTCAGGGTAATAAATGTAGCCGAGGTTTTAAAGTTTTTTTGCACCATAGAAAAAGCCAGGATCAGCGAAATAATTGCCAGGATTCCATATACCACAAGGTCTTGAGTAATTAAAACAATTCCCACGGCAATTGCCGCACCTATAAGCGTTCCAAAAGTTCGCTGTTGGGAACGGCTTTTTGTAAGGCCATAATTGGGGCGCATAATCACTACAATTGTCAATAAGATCCAGTAGGCATTTTGCAGGGAGAAATACATGCCTATCGAGTACCCAATCATTACCACAAATGCTATCCGCAAGGAATGCTTAAAAATGGGCGATGTAAAGTTAAAATTCTCCAACAGGATTTTTGGATCATATTCCTGAGTGGTTATAAATCGTGCGGCTTCTGCTTTTTTGATAAAGCTTAATTTTCCCATATCCCGCTCGCCCAATAGCCGTTCTATTTTTTGAAGTTTCTGCACCTGCTTTTCCTGATAATCGAATAAATTCTGAAGCATCAGGAAACCTTCGTCTATTTGGGTTTCCGTTTCCAGTTTGAAAGATTCCATACTTTCTTTAAAAGCATTCAGGGAAGCTTCCAGGGATTCGTTTTTAGTAAAACTTTTTTTGTTTAGGATTGCTGCCGAAATAAGCTTCAACCGATTTGCCATGGCAAAAATAAGATGTTGAATTTTCTCGACTTGTTCCTTGTGTTTTAGAAAACACAGATCCATTTTATCATAATTCACGGGATTCGCCATCGCCAGTTCCAGCACATCTACTAATTGGATAAAGACCAACAGTCGTTTACGCTCGTAATTTGAATTGCCCGAAGATTTCCTGGAAGAGATCAGGATATCCCTCAGCATTTCGTGTTTTTCGTTTAAATCGCCTTGAATTTTCAACAAATTCAACTGCAATTCCTCCCTATTTGCTGTCTGATCCAGGAGTTTGGCCCTGGTTTCCAGATATTGTCCGGTAAGTTCCAGGCTTAGCGCCAAAAATTGTTCGGTTTGTTGCTTAGGATTTATCTTTTGCCTGATTACGGCAAGCAGTAAATACCAAAGCCCGCCAAGTCCAATAAAGAACGCACGTTCATAAATTTCAAGAACATTAGAGATATTCGCGAAACTTAGAACGATTGCGAATAATCCGGAAAAACTGATCAGGGAAGCCCTGAAACCATATACAGACAAATACGAAATTCCGAAAATGGTAATCCCTAAAACAGGAATTAACAACCAGGTGTCGAATGCGAGGTAACCGCCCATAAGGCTAGCTATAACAGCAATTAAAGCAGAAAGTAAAATGCCGTTTTTTTTATGCCTGAAACTACCGCTTATATCACTTGGAGAACTCAACAGAGCTCCTAAAGCCAGCGCAAGGCCAATTTCAAAGACCCCAAGAAAAACCCCCAAGGCAACAGGAATGGCAATTGCCATAGCCACGATAATTCCCTTTGAAAAATCGGTACTTTTCAAAAATTGGATGATTTCCTGATAAAGTCCGGAAAAAAAAAGTTTAAATTTAATCAAAAATAATAGTTGTTCAATTTATGCAAAGGTAGCAGCTATCATCTTCATCAGCGTTAATCTTTTCTGAAAAAAATCAATAAAACAAGTTGGGATTTTTCTATCAAAATAAAATCAGGTAGTTTTATAAAAATTGCAATTTTAGGTGTAAATTCAACGTAATATTAAAAAAATAAGCTTCAAAATGAATAAAACCATACTACTTAAAAACAGACCAAAAGGCAAACCCTCTTTAAAGGATTTCGAATTTGTGGAAGAAGAAAAACCAAGCCCGAAAGAAGGTGAAATACAGTTAAAAACAAAATATGTTTCAGTTGATCCTTATTTGCGCGGAAGGATGCGGGATGAGGAATCATACATTCCGCCTTTTAAATTGAATGAAGCCATAGAATCCGGAATTATTGCTGAGGTAATAGAATCCCGGAACCCGAATTTTAGCAAAGGAGATTACGTAAACGGAATGCTTAAATGGAAGCAATTTCAAACTTCATCCGGAAACGGGTTGAATAAAGTGAACAAAGAACTAGCTCCCCTAACCGCTTTTCTTGGGGTTTTGGGATTGACGGGGATTACGGCTTATTTAGGACTGGAAAAAATAGGGAAATTAAAAAAAGGTGAAACCCTTTTGGTTTCTGCCGCGGCCGGGGCTGTTGGAAGTGTGGTAGGCCAAATTGGAAAAATAAAAGGCTGTAGAGTCGTCGGAATTGCTGGGAGCGATGAAAAAATTGAGCGAATAAAAGAAAAATTCGGTTTTGATGAAGGGATCAATTATAAAACTACCGATGACCTTAAAAAAGCAATCGCTGAAGCCTGCCCTGATGGTGTTGATGTTTATTTTGACAATGTGGGCGGGGAAATTCTGGATGCAGCAATGGCCAATATCAATAAATATGGAAGGTTAATAATTTGTGGAGCTATTTCTTTATACAACAAAAAGGAAATACCCACAGGACCAAGACATGAGGGGACTCTTATCAAGAAAAGCGTTTTGATGCAGGGATTTACCGTTCGTGATTTTGTAAAAGATTTTGGGCCGGCCATCAATCAGCTATCTTCCTGGTACAAAGAAGGTAAACTTACCTATTCTGAAACGATAGTTGAAGGTTTTGACAATGTTCCTCAAGCTTTTTTAGACCTATTTGAAGGGAAAAATAAAGGTAAAATGATCGTGAAGGTTTAGCCGACTTAACTAAATATATTACTTAAATCCCTCCCATATCTGGGAGGGATTTTTATTTAAAAAAAATATTTAATTTTGATTTTTGTGACCAAAATATTCACTTTACGTCTGCCAGATTCAAGTTCCAAATTCAACTTTTCAGGTAAACAATAATTTCACGAAATTTTATAAAAACCTGACGGAATCAATTATAAATTGAATTTCCCTTCATTTTCTTCCAAATAGTGTGGTCATCGGTTTTTAAGAGTTTGGTAGGGTTTAATATCTCAAATATTATTTCCCCGTTCGGAATCTCATTATTGGGTTCAAAAGTCAAAATTATTGTATCGCCTTCCAATTTATATTCCCCGATCCAAAGAATGTCGGTCAACATAAATTGAACCTTTTTATCTTTTAAAAAATCCAGCTGTTGATGACAATTGTAAAAAAAAATCCGGTTCGGGTTGAGACGCGATGCACTCTTCTTCGGTTTCAAAATAAAGATGAACAAAGGTTTTATTTTTAAAATATTTTCCCTTCCCGTGATCGCAACCTGTGAACAAGCTGAAATCAGAATTAACCAAGGATATTTAATGGAAAAGAGATACTGACTTATTCAGAATAGCCCGAAAAGTTATATTAATATTCCATTGAAACCAGCATTAATTCGGGTTCAGCAAGAATGGGGCGTTCTATCTTTTTTTCTGCCCCATGCAGGTATAATATAAATCCCGGGCCAGATCTGATCCTGCCAACTTCCCATTCAAAATCATCTTTATTATCGAGTTCGCTTATCAGGTTTTTCATTTCCTCTACAGAATAAGTCCTTAGGGAGGAAACAATGCCATCCCACCACACCAACAAGGGAACCAGGGGAATTAGGTAAGTAAATAATAACCGTCTCAATTTGAAAGGTTTTATAAATAAAGTGGTCAATAAAACTGAAACGGGTGAAAGAAACATAGCCAGCAAACTTGCAAAACTTCTTTCCTGTCCTTCAAATATCGCGATAGCATTTTTGGAATTTACAGCATTCTGTAATATTTTTTTAGCATCCTTCGGCTCAAAGTGATGAAAAGTGAGAAAAAGGGTCCTAAGTCCTTTCAGGTTTCCGGGAACATTCCGCGCATCAACAGGAGTTTTGATATAGTAGATATTGTCGGCCTTTTTTTTAGCGATTTCAAGTGCGTCAATATTTGGAAAATAATCTGTGAGCAAAATTTTAAGCCCGGGATTTTGTTTTTTCAGGACTTTATTTAATTTCAGGATTGGACCTCCCCCACCGGACCCCAGGTCGATGATTTGAGTTGTTCCGCTTTTTTCCAAAACTTTTTGAAGAACGGGAATAACAGGATGAAACATATTTGTAAGGTTGGATAAAAACTGTAAAAAATCGGTTCCGTAATTTCTCAGGAAATCAGGAAACCAATCCAGGTCTTCAAATTCAAATAAATGTATTCTTCCCATTTCTTTATTTTCAAATTTCTATTTTAGGGGTAATAGATTATTCCTGTTCATAAATTATTTTTTTCCAATATTGTGGGAGTTCCTTCAATTGTTCCAATACCAAAACCTTAATTTTCTCAGGATCAGATTTTATATTTTTTAATTTGACATGAAGTAATTGGGGTTCATTTATTGGCTTTCCGATTTGTGATACTATAAAAACATTTGCTTTTTCTGAAAAATTGTTTTCCACGATTAATCGGCTCAAATCCCTGGCAAAATAATTGTATATTTTCCCGATGTGGCTTACCGGGTTTTTCCCGGAGGTCGCTTCCAGGCTCATCGGATGATAGGGAGTTATCAATCCATTGATGCGATTCCCGCGACCTACCTGCCCGTCATCCCCGTTTTCGGCACTTGTACCTGTTACCGTCAAATAAATGCTTTCACGACTGTAATCATCGGCCGTATTGACATCTATGATGACATCTTTTAAATTCAGACTGTTTCGAATGTATTCCCTGATCAGGTTAATTTTTGACACGTAATCCTCAAGGTTGGAAATATATTTATCGACCATGGCAATTGCGATGGTAAAATTGGTTTTATCAGGATTTTTCACTCCCATCACCTTGATATCCTCTCCTACGAAAGGAAATTTTTCTTTTGTATCGGGATAGTTTAACAGAGTTTCAATTTCAATTATTGTATCCTCCAGAATTGAAGTTGGATAATAACCAACCCCAAAGGAAGTATCGTTTGACAAAGGGATCTCGCCTTTGCCAAAACGATTGAACAATTCCACCAGTTCATGGCTTCCCATCCTTATCTTTGAAGTGATTTCAATACCGGTATACGTATCCAGGTTCCTTATGTTTTTTTTCAACCACTTTTTTGCTGTTTCTACCGCAATTTCCTCAACAGGTATTTTTTTATCCTCCACCTGGAACGTGGCCCTACCTGCAAATATCAAAGAAATGGGAAGGATAATTTTCCCGCCTTTATAACCGGGTTGGGATTGTCCTCCAATTAAAAGGGCTTTATCAACATTGTGGTGCATGATCGCCCCAAATTCCTTTAGATAATATTTGGAGAGTTCAACGGAAATCTGTTCGGTGATCAAATCGCAAATCGTATCGGGATGTCCCAGGCCCTTGCGCTCGGCTATTTCAATCCCTTCCGCAGCTATACTTTCAATTAGTATCCCGTTGTGGTTATGTAATCGGATGTTGCTCTTTTGATTCATAAAACTGGTGAATAAAGGATCTTGAAAAAATATGTTCCAATTCCTATTATTCAATTAAGTTACTGAATTTCAAACAATCTAAATATGAGCAATGTGTGAAAATTAAACGGCCTGGGTTTAAAAGGAAAAGTAATCTCTTCGGAAATAAACAAAAAAGGATCTGACTAAATATTTAAAAAAAAATGCCACTGAAAAGTTCAGCGGCATTTAAAATTTTATTTTACAAATAACACTATGAATTTGAGGTTGTGAAAGCCACGAACCTACCGGTCGGCTGACAGGTTCACGAATATTTTTCTTTATTTTATTTCTCTGCCCTAATTTTGAACTTTGAACTTTGAATTTCTTATCCGTTAACCACTGTATCATCAAGAGAACCATCAAATTCGGTAAACGCAACTTCTTGCTTCTTTAAAAGGTTTTCGGAAGTAGTGATTTTAAAATTGATATTATCTGAAGTCTTTAAATCCCAGATAATATTTTCGGCTTCAGGAAAATCTGCCCTTTGATTCATTTGCTCTTCAAACAACCGTTTAATGATATTCCTGTCTGACAGGCCATTGTTAAATAATCTCAACACCATTTCTTTGGTTAGTTTAACATCAGCATTTTTATCCAAAGGGCTAATGGAACAATCTATTATGGTGGCGCTCGCACTTGGGAATTTACCGTTGTAAGCTTTAAAAAGCAGTTGATTGATGTGAAACAATGTACTTTGCAGCTCCATCTCTGGATATTCTTCACATACAGTATCAATGAGCATATCATTGGAAATCTGTTCAATTTGACCGGCAGCTAAATGATCGCCCAATTTGTAATCCAGCACAATAACAGCGGCTTCTCCCGGTTCAAAATCGGAAATTGCCATAAATAACAATTCCCTTAAGTTTTCGGTATTGGAATCTTCGGCATCGGGATAACTAAATTTTTCCAATAATTGAACATAATCCTTGTTTGTCCAATACTCTTTAATTTCATCAACAACGTTTATGCTATTAATTTTTATATGATATTTCATATGTAGATATTTATTGTTTTTTATTGGTCCCCCGATAGCTATCGGGGGTAATTCGCATAACCCTGCCTGCCGGCAGGCAGGTTCATTAGTGTTTGTATCGAATTTCCATTATGCTCATTTCATCTGTTTATTTTATTACTTTTATTTACTCATTAAATGTTGTGAACCTACGGGCTTGTTATAAAACTTTTCAATTAATCACGTTTCAGCAAAGCTGATGTTTATTTTAACCAAAAAATTCCCTGGAGGTTTTTAAATTGAAATTTCAGGGTCTCCTGAAATGAGGATTACATGGCAACAATCTGCCCCAACTTTATAATCTGAACTTATAATTTCCTGATTGTCAATATATCCTTTAAAATTTATTTCAACTTCACTATTACTAAAATCCCCGGCATATTCATCCCCAAATAAAGGATAAACCCCATTTTCCCTCATTGTTTCAAATTCAACATTATTAAGTTCCCTTGTGAGATCACCTCCGTTTTCAAAATTTGTAACTTTAAAACTGTCCAATACCACTGGATTATTTTCTGAATCTTTTATGGTTACCATAATTGTTTTAAATACCTCGGTGCAGGCTTTATTTGCACAGTCTGATGCATCATTATTCTCACAACCGGTAAAACAAAGGAACACTAATACTAAGAAAACTGAAATTTTCATTAATGTTTTAATTTATATAATTTCAATTGATTTCAGCACAAAAAGCTTTTAAACCGGGTTATATTTGTAAGCTGATTTGAGCTAAGTAGCAAATACCTATCCAAAAGTGCACTTTCTTTTCTTCCTATTTTCAGTTTTCTCGACCTCAGCGATTAAATTCTTCAATTACTCAAACCAATTATTTACAATCTCCATTTCGATTGGCCCGGCGGTTTTATGAATAAATTCATTTTTTGAGGTGTTGTATTCGTAATCCTTGCCCCATTCCTGAAAATTTTTAGTAACCTGCTTTATACTTTCACATACGTACAAAACTTCACTGTTCAATAAAGTTGGATGAATGGACATCCGGATCCAACCCGGTCTTTCCATTAAACAACCCTCATTGATTTTTTCTTCAATGCTTTTTGAAGTGATCTGATCTACGTGCAGTAAAAAATGTCCATAGGTTCCCGCACAGGAACAACCACCTCTTGTTTGCACCCCAAACCGGTCGTTTAACAATTTTACGATCAGGTTAAAATGAGCGTTTTCAACATAAAACGAAAAAACACCCAATCTCTCTTTATGCTGCCCAGCGAGTATTTTCAGGCCTGGGATTTTCGTTAATTTCTCAAATACCAGTTCGTTGATTTCATGTTCCCGGGCCAATATATTTTCCACCCCCATTTTTTCTTTCAACTCAATGGCCAGTGCTATTTTAATTGTTTGTAAAAAGCCCGGGGTACCGCCATCTTCCCTGGTTTCAATATCATCAATATAATCGCGGTCTCCCCAGGGGTTTGTATAATTTACGGTTCCGCCACCAGGATTATCAGGGATCATATTTTTGTAAAGTTTTTTATTGAAAATTAAAACTCCAGATGTTCCCGGACCTCCTAAAAATTTATGAGGGGAAAAGAAAATAGCATCTAAATATGATTCCTGATCTTCCGGATGCATATCGATCTTTACATAAGGTGCGGAACAGGCAAAATCCACAAAACATAAACCGCTGTGAGAGTGGATCATTTTTGCGATTTTATGATAATCGGTCCTAATTCCGGTTACATTGGAACAGGCGGTCACGGAGGCTATTTTTATTAACCTGTCTTTGTATTGGATCAACAATTTTTCAAAACTCTCAAAACATATCAAACCGGATTCCTGACAAGGGATTATTTCAACATTCGCTATAGTTTCCAACCAGGAGGTTTGGTTGGAATGATGCTCCATATGTGTAATAAACACTATAGGTCTCAATTCTTCCGGAACACTGGTGAAATCTTTTAGGTTCTCTGAAACTTTAAGTCCCAAAATACGCTGAAACTTATTGATCACTCCCGTCATCCCGGTTCCATCGGTAATTAAAACATCATCTATACCGGCATTTACGTGCTGTTTAATAAGGTTTCTCGCCTTATGGTAGGCCAATGTCATCACCGAACCCGTAATGGAGGTTTCCGTATGCGTATTGGCAATAAAAGGACCTATCTCATTGAGTATTTTATCTTCTATAGGCCGATATAATCTTCCGCTGGCAGTCCAGTCGGTATAAATAATTTCCTGCTCTCCGTAAGGAGATTGAAACCTTTGATTTATCCCGACAATATGTTTCCTGAACTGCTGAAAATAGATTTCCAATTCAGAAGCCTGACTTTTAGCAGAACCTTTAATTTCGCGAGAAGCGGCGTTTGAAATAAGACTCATTATTCTTTTTTGTTTTAGGAACTTCCTGAATTCAAACTTTTAAAATCGTTTAGACATCATACATATCCTTCAGTAATACAAAGGTACATAATTGAAAGCCTTTAACGAAGTACAATAAAAAAAGTGAGCTTGACTTTATCATCGGGGTTTGAAAAAATCAATTAAAAATAAATCAAATTTTTGAAACAAAAAAAGGATCTGGTTTTTAGACCAAATCCTTTTTTTGTTTCTAAAAAGAGTGCTGAATTAAACAGATTCCATAGTTGTTATTTCAACCTGAAGTTCAGTACTCAATAATTTTATTGTGGCTGGGTAACAGTACTCTTTTGAAGAGTTGCAGCAGTTTGTGCCAATAACCTTCCGTTTATTGAAGCGCCAGTCCTTAAATGAATCCCGGTCTGACCTAAAACATTTCCTTCAAAATGGCTGGTTGTTCCAAAAGTAACAGCCCCGGCAACTTGCCAGAAGATATTCTTGGCTTGTGCACCACCGCTCAAGGTAACTCTCACTGCAGAACTCATATCAAGATTTCCGGAAACCTGGATTATCCAAACATCATCCGGTCCACCTGCAAGTGCTATATCGGTTGGGATAACTACTGAACTTGTAAATTTATACAGTCCGGGAGTAAGGGTTTTTCCTCCAATATTTCCGGCTCCTAAATTTACGAAATCCGGGGTATTACGTCCGGCTGCGTCAGTATATGCAGTTTGCATATTACTTATTGCTGTTGTTAACATACTTGCGCTTGTGGTTTTACAAGCAGGACCTGCTGCATCTACTGAGTACACATTCCCTGTCACTTCTCCACAGTCTAAAACCATCGCTGCACCAGTAATTGGACTTGTTCCAATATCTCCGGTAATTGAAGATTTATATACACTGGTAATTCCTGTTTTTGAAAGAATTGCAAAATTCCCTGCAACACCAAGATTTACAACTTTCAATGTTCCTTGTTGTTTCGTATCGTCTGATTTCTTTTTTGAAGAATCGTTAGATAAATCTGCTGTATTTTCTACTGATGCATTCATATCAGCTGAATTGTCATTCAATTCATCTTTTTCACAGCTGGACATTAATCCAACAAATACTAATGCCAAGGCTGGTAATATTATTTTAAGTTTCATAACTCATTACAATTATTTTGTGACTTTATTATCACTTGGTGAAAGTCAGTCATTTGAAGATGGAAAGTGTTACATAATTATTGATTTATGTTATATAATTCCCACATTTTTATTCTCTTTAACAAAGTTTTAAGATTTAATTATGGAAAAACACAAAGAAATACTAAATTCAAAAGATTAAATTGAGATATCCTTAGTAATTTGGATAAAACATAACCGGCTTTCTATTTTTTCTTAAATCTGGCATTTTCGGGATAAAATGGGAGCAATTAAAAATTCGATAAAACTAAAAAAAAGGATAGGGTTTTTATACCATATCCTTTTTTAATTTAAAAGAAACTCTGTGTTAACTATAAGAGAACTTAGTTGGCCGGAATAAGATCAATTACAACCGTACGGTTATAAGAGCGTTCCTCCGGAAGTTTATTT
>Ga0307486_1001959_pt1 | contig 14951 bp, 14 predicted proteins | sample CBIW02metaG_FD_203663 | JGI IMG/M metagenome (GOLD analysis project Ga0307486, IMG submission 203663) | Sea-ice brine microbial communities from Beaufort Sea near Barrow, Alaska, United States - CBIW 0.2 | ecosystem: Environmental > Aquatic > Marine > Coastal | place: USA: Alaska | collected... | reverse complement strand
CGGGCGATGCCGGATTGATTGGTGACCACAATCAGCAGGTAACCTAATTGGTGAAAGTGGCGGCAGGCGTCGAACACACCATCAATAAACTCGAAGTCTTCTGGCTTATAAACGTAGCCGTGGTCTACGTTGATGATACCATCCCGGTCTAAAAACACGGCTTTGCGTTTCATAAGTTGCACTCTTTTTTTACTTGGTCAAACAGGTTGCACACCTGTTCGGTAGATATGTGGGCCATCAGATCGTCGCCTTTTAGGCGTAACCCCCAGGGGACTTGCGCGGCTTTGTTACCGAGTTTTTGTCGCAGCAGCGGGCTATAGGCATCTGCCACATGATGCGGCTGGCCATAAGGGCCGGTACGCGCCGGGTTGCTGTGGGCATAAAGCCCGATAACCGGTGTGCCGGCAGCCACGGCCATGTGTAAGGGGCCAGTGTCGGGGGCAATCACCATATCAGCCTGTTTGATCAGTGCGAACAGTTGTTTCAAGGTAGACATGCCAACCAGGTTGCGCACCGGTGTTTTGCAGTGGCTTGAAACGGCTTGGGCAAGTGCCACTTCGGTGGCCCCGGGGCCACCGCAGAGATAAACCGAAAATCCGTTGTTACAGGCGTAATCGGCGACGGCTGCGTATCGCTCCGGTAACCAGTTGCGTTCGGCGGCCGACGCGGCGGGCACGATGACCAAGCCGCGTTGGCGGCTTTGGTCCAGCTGGTTGGTCGCCCAGTTTTCATCGTCACGGGCAACCGGAATATGCCAGCAAGGGGGTGCCAGGGGGACATCCAGTGCGGATGAAAACTGACGGAAGGTGTCCAGAACATGGGGCTTCTGTGCTGACTGAATGCGCTCGTTGATGAACAGGCTGTGCAGCTCTTTGCTGCGGGCCTTATCGTAACCAATCCGCCGCTTGGCAGAAATGCAAAGGCTGACGAGATTGGCGCGTAGAGCCAGTTGCATAACCAATAGCGCATCAAACGTGCGGCCGGCCAGTTGCTTGCGCAGCTTGCGATAGGCGGAAAAACCGACCTTTTTATCGAACACCACCAGCTCTACGCCGGGCAGCCCTTGCAGTAACGTGGCTTCGGCTTTGCCAATCACCCAAGTGATGCGGGCCTTGGGGTGTCTGGCCTGGATGGCCTCCACCACAGCTACGGCATTACAGGTGTCGCCAATGGCCGACAGCCGTAAGATGCAGATGGAACCCAAACTGGCCAAATCAACCCCGTACTTTGGTGATTATTCCGCTGGTTGAGCGTCCCTGTAACAGCGGAAGCACTTTTACTTCGCCACCATTTTGCTGAACAAACTCGGCGCCTACGATGGTTTCCACCGAGTAGTCGCCGCCTTTGACCAAAACCTGGGGCTGTATTTTGTGAATAAGCTGTTCGGGGGTGTCGTTTTCAGCGCTGTCATCACCAAACGGAACCACCCAGTCTACGCAGGCGAGGGCTTCCAGCACTTCAATGCGGTCTTCCAGCGGGTTCACCGGGCGGGTCTCGCCTTTGAGGCGCTTTACCGAGGCATCGCTGTTCAAGCCCACTACAAGCCTGTCACCCAGCGCCCGGGCCTGGGCCAGATAGCGCACGTGACCGGCGTGAAGAATGTCAAAGCAGCCGTTGGTAAATACAATGCGCTCGCCCTGGGCGCGCACGTATTCAATATGCTGCAGGCTTTGAGCTGTGGTGGGGTAGTAACCGCTGGTTTTTGATGACAACTGCTGGCTGGCGCGGGCGGCGAGTTCTTCGGGAGACACGGTCGCAGCGCCCAGTTTTGCCACCACAATGCCTGCGGCCAGGTTGGCCAGCCAAGCAGCTTTGGGCAGTTCGAAGCCGGCACTTAACAAGGTTCCTAATGTGGCGATCACTGTGTCGCCGGCGCCGGTTACATCGGCCACTTCCAGCACTTCTGCCGGGTAGTGATGGTGCTCCAAGGGCGTTATCAGGCTCATACCCTGTTCGCTGCGGGTCAGCAACATGGCGGCAATGCCGGCCTTGTGCAGCAACGAACGGGCGGATTCCAACATCTGTTCTTCGCTGTCATCCACACCACCCGCGGCGCGAAATTCGGTCAGGTTGGGCGTAATAACGGAAGCACCCTGGTAACGGGTGAAATCACTGCTCTTGGGGTCAACCAGAACGGTTTTGCCCGCGCTGCGAGCGCTTTGGATGATTTCTTGAACGTAGGCCAGCGAGCCTTTGGCGTAGTCGCTGATAATGACCGTATCAAAAGCGGACACCAGAGTCTTGAATCGGTCAGTCAGAACGCGAGCCTGAGCCGGGGCAAACACATCTTCCATATCCAGCCGGATCATCTGCTGCTGGCGCGAGATAATGCGGGTTTTGGAAATGGTGCGGGCGCTGTCCAAAGCAATCAGTTCGGAGGTTACCCGCTCGGTCACCAACAGTTTCTGCAGCAGTTCACCGTCAATATCTTTGCCCGTCAGGCCCAGCAGTGTGGTGCGGCCGTCCAGGTGGGCAATGTTGCGCGCTACGTTGGCCGCGCCGCCGGCACGGTCTTCAGTGTTGGATACGCGCACAACCGGAACCGGGGCTTCCGGGGAAATGCGCAGGGTGTCGCCGGTAAAATAGCGGTCCAGCATCACATCACCCACCACCAATACCGAGGCCTGGTGCAGTTTGCCCAGCTGAGACGGGTCGATCATTGCGCCAGGTCTCCGTTGGTGATGGCCTCGTCCAGAGCTTCACATAGCCAGTGGCCGATAAACATGTGGGCCTCTTGAATGCGGGCGGTTTCGTCACAGCGGATAATAATGGGCAAGTCTGCGATGTCTTTTACCTTACCGCCGTCACGGCCGGTGAGGGCGACAGTCGCGGCGCCTATGTGTTTTGCCGCCGCCAATGCGCGGTTGATATTGTCACTTTGGCCAGAGGTGGTGAGGCCAATCACCAGGTCCTGTGGCCTGGCCAAGCCCTGTACCTGACGCTCGAACACGCTAGCAAAATCATAGTCGTTGGGGTGAGCGGTAAGTATGGATGTGTCGGTGGTCAGCGCGATAGACGCCAGCGGCGCCCGCTCTTTTTTGTATCGCACCATCAGCTCGGCGGCCAGGTGCTGGGAATCTGCGGCGCTGCCGCCGTTACCCATAAATAACACTTTACCGCCCTGGTTCAGGCAATCGAGCGTCATTTTTAGCAACTTGCGAGCGTCTTCCTGATGGTCTTCCATAACGGAAAAAGCGGCACGGTGCCGCTCCAGTGCTGCGAGAAAACTGCTTTCCTGGGACATTAGCGCCTCCGGTGTCAGAACGTGTCTTGAGTCGCCCGAAGCGGGCGCAAACCTAAAGCGCAGAGTGTAACACGCGCCTGCTGGCCAGCTGTATAGGGTTTTGCCGGCAATTAAAACCCCTGTTAATTAGTTACGATATGGGGTTTGGCAGCAACTTGAATGCGGTTCTCCCGGTTTTAGGCAAAGCGGAAAGAGAGTAATATTGTGCTTATAAATCTGTAATTACGGAACCCGCCTGTTGTCCCCTCAGGAGAGAATGCATGATTGTTGTTACTGGCGCAGCCGGCTTTATTGGAGCCAACATTGTTCACGCCCTGAACCAGCGGGGTGAAACCGATATTCTGGTGGTGGACGACCTGACGGATGGCACCCTGTTTCGCAATTTGGCCGAGTTGAATATCACCGACTACATGGACAAGGCCGAGTTTCTGCAAAAGGTGAAAGACAACGCCTTGCCCAAGGGCATTCGAGCCATATTCCATGAGGGCGCCTGCTCGGACACCACCGAGTGGAACGGCCATTTCATGATGGAAAACAATTACGCCTATTCCAAAGCCTTGTTGCACTGGTGTCTGGATCACCAAGTGCCGTTTTTGTATGCCTCTAGTGCTGCTGTTTATGGCGCCAGTGACGAATTCCGCGAAGACCTCAGCTGCGAGAAACCGCTGAACGTTTACGGCTACTCCAAATGGCAATTCGACCAGTACGTGCGCCGTTTGATGCCCACCATAAAAAGCCAGGTGGTGGGTTTCCGTTATTTCAACGTGTACGGCCCGCGTGAGCAGCATAAAGGCAAAATGGCATCTGTGGCTTACCACTTGCACCAGCAAATCAAAGCGGGTGAGAGCCCGAAACTGTTTGAAGGCTGGGACGGTTACAGCGATGGCGGCCAGCAGCGTGACTTCGTGTACGTTGGCGATGTGTGCAAGGTCAACTTGTGGTTTTTTGACAACCCTGGCCAGTCCGGCATTTTCAACCTGGGCACCGGGCGAGCGCAGTCTTTCCTGGATGTGGCCAGCGCTGTGATTGATTATCACGGTAAAGGCCAGGTTCAATTCATACCGTTTCCCGATGAGCTGAAAGGCCGCTATCAAAGCTTCACCCAAGCCGACATCAGCCAGCTGCGGGACGCAGGCTACAGTGAGCCGTTTGCCGATGTAGCCAGTGGTGTTACCGAGTACCTGCGATGGCTTGAACGATGAAATATCTGGTGGTGGGGCCGTCGTGGGTAGGTGACATGGTGATGGCCCAGGCACTGTTTACTGAACTTAAAAAGCGCGACCCGGATGCGGTGATTGATGTGCTGGCACCGGGCTGGTCGCTGCCCATTATTGCCCGTATGCCCGAAGTAAACCGTGGAGTTGCCGCGCCCTGGAGCAGCGGAAAATTAGCCTTGAAGGCCCAATGGCAGCTCGCACGGAGCCTGAAAGGCTACGACAAGGCTATTATTTTGCCACGGTCGTTCAAGTCGGCGCTGGTGCCGTTTATGGCAGGAATTCCCGAGCGCGTCGGGTTTCGGGGCGAAGGCCGCTCGCTGTTGCTGACCGATGGGCGTAAGCGCCGACCTACCCGCAGCGGCCAAACCATTACCGATCGCACCGTGTGGCGTTACCTGGGGCTGGGCGTAACCCCTGAAGAATACCGGCACTATCAGTTCACGGTGCCATTGCCGGCTTTGAGAGTAGATGCCGATAATGCCGCCGCGGTGATGGCCAGTCTCGGTTTGGATTCTGGCCTGCCGGCCATTGCGATCTGCCCCGGAGCTGAATACGGCCCCTCTAAGCAGTGGCCATTGCAGAATCACCGGGCTTTGGCCGGGGAGCTGGTGCAGCAGGGTTATCAGGTGTGGGTAATGGGTGGCCCGAAAGACGTGCCTGCGGGTGATGAAATTGCTGGCGGCCAAGCCGGAGTGTTTAATCTGTGCGGAAAAACACGCCTTGAGGACACCGTCGACCTGTTCCATCACTGCCAGCGGGTGGTGAGCCACGATTCCGGCTTGATGCACGTAGCCGCCGCGTCGGGCGCTTCGGTTGTGGCCATTTATGGCTCCACCAGCCCGGAATTCACGCCTCCACTCACAGAGCGCGCTACTATTATTCAGTATCCTATTGAATGCAGCCCCTGTTTTGAACGAACCTGCCGCTTTGGCCATTACAAATGCCTGACCAACATTCCTGTGCAACGGGTGATGGAGGCGTGCCTTTGAAGCTGAGCGCGGTACTGATCACAAAAAATGCCGGTGAAGACTTCGAACGCTGCCTGCAAAGCCTGACGTTTGCCGATGAAATTGTGGTGCTCGATTCGGGGTCTAGCGATAACACCCTGGCCATTGCCGAGCGTGCCGGTGCGCGCATATTCACCTCGCAAACCTGGCCCGGATTCGGAACCCAGCGCCAGCACGCCCAACAGTACGCCCAGGGTGAGTGGGTTTTTTGGGTGGACGTGGACGAAGTGGTTAGTGACGAACTGGCGTTGGCGGTGCAGGCAGCGATTGATGACACGCCGGTGAATACCGTGTTTGAAGTGAGCCGCCTGTCGTGGTTTTTCGGGCGATTTATTCGCCACTCTGGCTGGTACCCGGACCACATTGTCAGGTTGTACCGGCGCACCGAGTTTGCTTATAACGATGCCCTGGTGCACGAAAAAGTACACTGCGACGGCGCGCAGGTGAAAAAGCTGAGCGGTGAGTTATTACACTACACCGCCACGGATTTTCAGGATTACCTGAGCAAATCGGTGCGTTACGCGGCTGACTGGGCGGAAGGGCGACAGCGACGCGGTAAGAAAGCCAACCTGTTTGACGCCTGCAGCCACAGCGCGGCGGCGTTCCTGCGCAAGTACTTTTTCCAACGCGGTTTTCTGGACGGTCGCCACGGCTTTTTGCTGGCGGTGTTTACGGCGCACTATGTGTTCAACAAATACGCCGCCTTGTGGATTAAAACTCGCCGTTGACGGTTTCCGTTAGCACCTGCAGTAACGCCTGGGCGGACTGTTTTACGTGAAAGTGGCTGGCAATGTGCAGCCTGGCCTTTTCGCCCATGGCTTTGCAGGCAACTGGGTCCGCGTACAGGCGTTTGATGGCGGCGGATATTTCCTGTGCGCTGCCGGGTGTGACCCGAATGCCGGAAATGCCATCTTCAATCAGCTCGGCACTACCGCCGGTGTCACTGACAATGGGCGCCACGCCGTAAGCCATGGCTTCGATCACTGTTTTTGGCAGGCCTTCGCGTTTGGTGGAAGCCAGCACCGACACATCGCAAGCGGCAATCAGGGCCGGCGCATCACGGCGAAACCCAACCCGGTGAATGCGCTCGGCCATCGGGCAAGCCGCAATTAATGTGTCCACTTCCGGTGTGTCCAGGCCGCCGCCCACCAATAACACGTGTATGTTGCTGTCGGCCGGGAGGTCCCGCGCCGCTTCCAGTAACACCGGCAGGCCTTTGCGCGGGCGAAGATTGGCTACCGACCCCACTACAAACGCACCGGCAGGAATGCCAAGGCTGGTGAGGTCAATAGGAGTGTCCTGGTACCACTGCAGGTCATGGCCTTTGTACACGGCGCAAACCTTGTTGCGGTTGCCCCATACGTGCTGCTGCAAATCGTCGCGGGTGGCTTTGGACACGCACAGAATGCGGTCTACCCGCGGGCTCAGGTGGGTGAGGTAACAGCTGGGGTCCCAGCGCGAGATGTTGCCGGTTTGGCCGCGGTAGGTCAGCACTTTTACCGGTAGGCCCAGGGCCGCCAGATTCACATTGGCAATGGCTTTGTTGTTGAAGCTGTAAACCGCGTCAAAGTGGCCGTCTTTGAGTATTTTGCGAATGCGGGCGATGGCCTCCCGTTCAAATTTCTTGCGCGGGTGATAGCCGTGTACTTTGATGCCTTCGCTTTCAAAGCGGGAACGGTATTCGGCGTCTGGTTGAGTCATTAATTCTATGGTCACTCCCAGCTTTGACAGCTCGATGAGCATCTCGGCTTCTGGGCGAACGGCGTTCAAGGTGTCAACGTAGGAACTGATAACAAGTAGCTTCACGGGCAGGTGTCCTTTTATCGGGGCGTCACTTAAACTGCTGCTATTTAAACATTGAAAGGCCGATGTTGGTATGCGTATCTGCCATGTAAATCTTGCCGGAGGTTTCTCCGGCGGCGAGCGACAAACGGTGAACCTGATCCGCGAACTTGCCGGCCGGCAACATCAGCAAACGTTGGTTGCCCGCCCCGGCAGCCGTTTGTTTGATGAGCTGGCGGGCCTGCCTGGCCTGGAGTTTCGCAGCTGCAAACACTTTTTGCTAGGGCACAACGCTGGCGCTTGGGATCTGATTCATTGCCACGACGGCAAAGCGGTGTATTGGGCCTACCTGGAAAGGCGGCTGCGCAAAACGCCCTATCTGATCACCCGGCGGGTGGATAACCCACTGGGTAAGGGCGGGTTCACGCGCGCGGCCTACACGGCGGCCAGCCGCGTTGTGTGCCTGAGCAACGCGATTGCACAGAGCGTGCTGGCACGGGTGGCCAGCGCTACAATCGCCGTTATTCCTTCCAGTTTTTCCGGTTTCGAAGCCGTACCGGCAGACGTTTCGGCCATTCGCCAGCGCTTTGCCGGAAAGCGTCTGGTAGGGCAGGTGGGGCGCTTACTGGAACACAAAGGTTATCAGGTGACCATCGCCGCGGCCCAACAGCTGGCTGCGAACTACCCGGATGTTATGTTTGTATTTTTGGGTGAAGGGCCAGATGAAGACTGGTTAAAGCAGCAAGCTGGCAACGCTTGCAATGTCTGTTTTGTGGGCCACCAGAATAACGTGGGCAGTTGGCTGGCGGCGCTGGAGGTGTTTGTATTTCCATCGCTGCACGAGGGTTTGGGTTCAACGGTGCTGGATGCCATGCAACACGGCGTACCGGTGATTGGCGCCCGGGCCGGCGGCATTCCGGATATAATTGAACAGGAAAAAACCGGGCTGCTGGTTGCGCCCGGCGATGCGCCAGATCTGGCCCGGGCTATTGCCGGGCTGCTTGACTCTCAACCGCGCCGAGAGGCACTGAGCGATAACGCCACTGCGCAGCTAGAGGCGTTCAGCCCATCAACCATTGCGGGTCGTTATCAGGATTTATATACCGCAGTTTGCACAGCCTAATCTCCATTTTGGGCTGTGCGGGAACCGTTTTGGTTAGGTCAACACGCCGGGCTTATAGGGGTTAGGCAGACCCGGCGGCCGGTGCCGCATGCGCTTGTATTCCCATTGGTATTGGCAAGGAGCCTGGCGCACCACATTTTCCACGGACTGGTTAAGCGCAGTGGCGGCGACGACCGGGTCTTCATCGGCCAATCCTGGTACCGGTTTTTCGATCACAATACGAAATCCCTGGCCTCCAGCTAGCCGCTCTGCGTAGGTTACCAAAGCATTGGCCCCAGTTTTCTGCATCAGCTTGGCCACCAGCGTCATGGTTTTTACGTTCATGCCAAAAAACGGCGCGTAGGCGTTGGTTTTGCCTCGCGGCGACTGGTCTGGAAGTATGCCCGCAACGCCGCCTTCTTTCAGAATTGTCATCAAGCGCAGCAAGCCACGTCTGTCGCCCCGCACCAACTCGGAGCCTAATCGGCTGCGTACTTTGATCATGTATTCCTCAAACTCGGCCATGTTGGGCGGGCTGTATAAGGCTGCCATTTTGTAACGGGACGAAAAAAATAGCCCCGTCAGTTCCCAATTGCCCAAATGCGGAGCCAGCAAAACCAGCCCTTTGCCGCTGGCCAGTGCTTCGCTCACCAATTCAAGGCCGACGGTTTCGCGAACCAGGCCCAGGCACTTGTCCACAGGCCACTCCCATATCAGCGGAATTTCCAGCGCTGTCATGGTGGTGTGTTTCACCGAGTCTTTCGACAGTTGCTTGCGTTCGCCGGACTTCAGCTCTGGCAAGCAGATGGCGAGATTGATGTCGGTTACCTGGCGGGTTTTTGTGGACAGCCGCCAGAGAATACTCCCAACAAACCCCCCGAGCCGTTGCGCAGCACTCAGGCTTAACCAGCTAACCACGCGTAATAAAGAGGCAATCGTGTAATATTTTAGCTTTTTCATGTGCGACCGTATGTATCTTCGTAACGAACGATGTCGTCTTCCCCAAGATAGGAACCAGATTGCACTTCAATCAGTTCCAGATTGATTACGCCCGGATTTTCCAGCGAATGAACCTGGCCCACAGGAATGTAGGTAGACTGGTTTTCTGTGACCAGATAGGTTTTTTCTCCGTTGGTCACTTTCGCGGTACCGCTGACCACAACCCAGTGTTCGGCGCGGTGGTGATGCATTTGCACGGACAGCTTGGCGCCTGGTTTTACGGTAATGCGTTTAACCTGATAGCGCTCGCCGTTGTCGATGGAGTCGTACAGGCCCCAGGGGCGGTAGACTTCGCGATGGTTCAGATGCTCATGGCGACCGTCTGCTTGCAGTTGCGCCACCAGTTTTTTTACGTCCTGCACCTTGTCCTTGTGCGCCACCAACACGGCGTCTTTGGTTTCAATGATCACCAGGTCGTCTACCCCAAGGGTCGCCAGCAAGCGGCTTTCGGCCCGTACCAGGGTGTTACTGGTGTTCAGTGTCATCACGTCGCCACTGGTGCTGTTGCCGTGAGAGTCTTTCGGGCTAACTTCCCACAGTGCAGACCAAGAGCCGATATCACTCCAGCCGGCGTCTAGCGCCACAACCGCAGCAGCGTCGGTTTTTTCCATCACCGCGTAGTCTACCGACTCATTCGCGCACTCTGCGAAGCGGGCTTCGTCTACACGGGTAAAATCAAAATCCTGGCGCACGTTTTCCATAGCTGCCTCGCAGGCTACGAGAATGTCCGGGCGATGTTTGCCCAGCTCTTCCAGATAACGCCCGGCGCGGAACATGAACATGCCACTGTTCCAAAGGTAGTTGCCTGATTTCAGATAGGCTTTGGCGGTGTCAATATCCGGTTTTTCAGCAAAGGCTTCGACCTTACGGCCATGTTCATTGATTGCTTCGCCTTGGCGGATATAACCGTAGCCGGTTTCCGGATGCGTTGGTGTAATGCCAAAGGTAACCAGTTTGTCGGCCACCGCCAGGGTATTAGCTTGCTGAACACATCTTTGGAAGGCCGGTATATCCTGAATAAGATGGTCGGCCGCAAGAATCAACATTACCGGGTCTTCTTCACCCTGTTGGCGGGCCTTTCGCAATTGCAGGGCTGCCAGCGCGATGGCCGGTGCCGTATTGCGACCGCAGGGCTCGAGTATAATATGAGCCCCTTTAAAGCCCGCCTGGCGCATCTGCTCTGCGGCAATAAAGCGGTGCTCTTCATTGCAAATGATCAGCGGCGGCTGCACCGGCAGGCCATTGAGTCTGGCGACGGTGGATTGCAGCATCGACCATTTTGGGTCCGTCAGCTTTAAAAACTGCTTGGGATTCAGTTGGCGAGAAAGTGGCCAAAGTCGTGAGCCAGTACCACCGGCCAACATTACCGGGTAAATCATTAGCCTACTCCGAGTTTGAGCGCAAAAGCGCCGTGACGAACATAGCGCTAAACGAGTTAATCTTAGCACACAGAGGTGGCTGGATTGGCTTTGCCCAAGCCTCTGGAGTGACTATTCTGTTTTCTGGAAGGCTTCCCAAGAGGTGTTTCGCCCCTGCGCTTCCCAATGGATTCGCTGCTTAAAACGTTCGCTTTTGCGACTAATGTAGTGATGTCGCCAGCGCGCCATTCGCGCCATTCGGTTTTGAAACGGGGGCGCTCCCAGGCCGTCGACCAAAAACAGTTCTGCTGTTCCTGATCTGTCTGAAAGCACCAGATTATGGGGCAACAGATTACGGGTAAGAATGCCGTGGGTTTTTAACCACAGAATAAAGCGGTCAACGGCCGCTTCTAGCATCGTTGTGTAGCCGTCTTTTTTTAGCAGATTTTCAAGAGTGGGGGCGATTGTGCCATCGGCGCACCGAATCAGTTCGCTGGCATTCGCCGGCCCCATGGAGGTTACAACACTGCTAAAAAGCTCTGGTAGATGGTGCCATGCCTGATGCGTTTCGCCCGCTGCGATCAGTGATGTTATTGCGCTTTGGCGATAAGCGGCCATTTCCTGGCGGTTATCATTCAGCCGCTTTTTACCCAGGCACTTTTTCAGCGCCGACTGCCGGTTAAAGCGTAGTTCGATATTTTCCGGGCGAATCACCTTCAGGCAAACGTTCGGGTCTGCGGGATGAATAAAGCAAAAGCGGTTGGAGCCTTGGGCAAATGGCATTAACCCGTTTAAATTCAGCATGAGTAATAAACCGCCAATGTGCTGTTGATCATGCTATCCAGTGTCAATTCCCTCTGCGCCCGTTTACGGGCGGCAATTTGATCATTAAAAATCACGCCCAAGTCGCTGTTTAATAACTTGGCAAAACCATCGGGACTGTTGCTGTGGTAAATATGGTGTTCCGGCAGGAGTTCATTGGCGATAGGCACGTTGGTCGAAATGACCGGCTTTGATGCCAGCATGGCCTCGGCGAACACATAGGAAAACCCCTCCCGCTTCGACGAAATGACCACACCATCGCAGGCGGCCATTAGCGCGGGAACATCGTCGCGATGGCCGAGCAGGGTAACCCGGTGTTGCAGTTCGTTATCGATAATTTTCTGCTGTAAAAGAGCTTTGTCGGGGCCGTCTCCAGCAATATACAGGCAACCCTTCACGCCTTTGAAACTGTCGATCAAAAAGTCGAAACCTTTCACGCTGACCAAGCGCCCAACGGCAAGCCATACCGGTTTTGGCGAGGCTGTTATCAGCGTTTTTGCTGCCGTTGTCAGAGCTGTCTCCAAGTGTCCGGCCGGCAGACCGTTATACACAACCTGAACCTTGGCACAAGGTAGGTGCTCAGCAAGCGCGTTGCTAACGGCAATCACCGCGGTGAAACGGTGCAAAGCAGGGTAGCGGGATTTAAAACCGTGAAAGCTGGCCACTAGGGCTGGCGCAGGTGGGTGCACAAAGCGCGCTAGTGTCGCCAGTAGCGCGACTGCTTTGGTGCCCTGGGCATGCACTACGTCGTATTTCCCATCGCGAATTTGCCTATAAAGCCTCACTAATAACAGAGGGCTGTAGCGTGACTGCTTTGGGTTCAGCGTAATGCGACCAATCCTCGGCGCTAACCCATGCTGATGCGCAGCGGCGCAGATGACGGTCACGCGGTGCCCGGCCTGTGCCAGGCCATTCGCCAATTCACGAGTGTGTTTTTCCAATCCGCCAACGCCGGGGTTTGCCGACACCATCACTAGCAGGACTTTCAGGGCGTTCGGGTCGGCCACTACCTAGCGCTCCCGCGTCGCCAGAACTTTGTCATACACGCTCAGGGTGGTGTCGGTTTGCGCCTGCAGTTTGAAGCGGTAGGGAATCTTGATGGTGTGTTGGTTGTGACTTAGCAGGTGGTGAGCTGTTTGTGCAAAGCCGGAAACATCGTCTGGCGTGACCAGTCCCTCGCGGAAGCAGGCTTGCAGGGTTTCGGCGGCACCGCCGCGGTTGAACGCGGCAACCGGCGTGCCGGAAGCCAAGGCCTCGGTGACCGTGCGACCAAAGGGTTCGGGTTTGGTGGACAGGTGACACACCAGATCGGCTAGCTGGTACAGCTCGGCCATATCGCTGCGCTGGCCCAGAAAACTGACGTGGTGTTGCAGGCCCAGTTGGTTGCGAAGTTGGGTAAGCTCTTCCAGAAAGTGCTCCTTTCCGGGCTCTGCTCCACCGACAATAACACCGTGGCAGGGCGGCTTGTTTGGGCTAACCGGTGCTGTCTGAATCAGCTCTGCCATCACTTCCAAAAATTGTATCTGCCCTTTCCAGCGGGTAATTCGCCCGGGCATCATCAAAATGCGCTTGTTTCTCAAGTGGGGGTAACTTAACAACAAATCCTGGTGCCACTGTTCGGAGGGCGGGCGCTTGCGGAAGTAGTTCACGTCAACACCGCGCTGAATCACGGTAATCTTTTGCTCGGGCACAGAAAAATTGTTGATCACATAGTCTTTTACGCAGTTCGACACCGCAATGCTGTGATCCGCTTTGGTCATAACGGCGCTGTAGGGGTTGACCGAATACATACCGTGAAAACTGGTAATAACTGCCGGGCGCTGTTGTTTGTCCAAGGCTTTTAACGCGAGGTGAATAATCCAGGCGGGCATGCGCGAGCGCACATGCAGAATATCAGGTTGCACCTCTTTCAGTAGCCTCACCATTGGCAGAATCTGGCCAAACGAGGCCAGTGATTTGCGGTGTATGGGCATGGTGATGTGGGTGCTGCCTTCTTGCTCAAGCATATCCGCCAGTGGTCCGCCACTAGACACAACATAAGAGCTATGGCCCAGGTGCGCTAGCTGTCTGGCGAATTCGACGGTGCCCCGTTCCACACCACCACTGTGCAGCGCTGGCAGCGCCTGAAGAATTCTCATGATTTAGACCCGGTTGGCAAAAAATGTGTCATAACCCAGCGCGCCGCAGCGTCTGCCTGCCAGAATAGGATGCGTGATCCGGGGCTAGCGGTCATAACCTTGTAGTAGTCGTCCCAGCCGGTCACCAGATGTTGGTCCTGCATTGCGGCCAGGCCCAGGGCAACGCGGCTGCGGCGCTTGGCTGGCAGCTGGAACACCCCGGTGGGCACGCCAGATGTTGCCGCTTCGCACACCATTGAATTGCTGTCTGGGGTTATCCAGGCGCAGCGGCTGTGAGCCAATGCGGCGCTGAGCCAATTCTCACCGGTATCCTGCGGGGTCAAGACCTGAATCCGGTTGGTTTCGAGCGCAGCCAACGCCTGCTGGCAACTGGCGGGCGTGCGCCGGGAGCTGCTGATGATCCAGCTCCATTTTGGATAGTTGTGCAGTAACTCATGAATCTGGGCCATTATCGCGTCATCGCTCCAGAAAAAATGCGCCGACGGACCACCCACCAGAATTAATCCGCGTGGCTGGGTGCTCAGTTCTGCAATAGGGGTGATGGCGTTGATCGCGCCTTGAGTCAGAAACAGGTTCGGGCCCGGTTGCACGCGATCGTGTTGGGGGATAATAGCGCCATCTACCCAGCGCAGAGGGAATACAGGTTTCATCAGTACCAGTGTCCGCGCACCTTTGAACTTGCGCAAAGCTAATAGCAAGCGATGGGTTCCGGAGCCGGCGGCGATGATCAGGTCTGGCTGCGGCAGAGCAGGGTCGAGCGCTGGCGGCCGCCCTAGAAGCACTCGCCAAAGGGGTGTTTTGACGGTGCTTGCATCTATCCAGTGCAGCGAGGCACCGGCCAACACCCGCAGGCGGTTGCCCAGGCCTTTGAGTTGGTTGCGGTGGCCCGGTTTGTTGTCGGTTAGCAGCCAGATAACCGGGCAGGATGTGTTAGCGCTTGCGGCCATAGAAGCCTGGGTCATCCGGGTCGGGCCGGGTTTTGAAGCGACGGTGCATCCATAGGTACTGGTCCGGTGCGCGTTTTATTTCCTGCTCTATGGTCTGGTTGATCGCGGTTGCGTCAACAAGGTCGTCGCCACTTGGAAAGTTCTCCAGAGCTGGATGAAAATAAATGTCGTAGCCCGGTTTGCCGGTGCGGCGAAAGTGGCTGAAGGGCACCACCTTGCAGCCACTGCGTTCGGCAATGCGGGAGGTGGCGGTAATGGTGCCGGTTGGTATCCCGAAAAAAGGCGCAAACACGATGTCTTTGCGGCCGTAATCCTGGTCGGTAGCGTACCAAACG
>Ga0307486_1001957_pt1 | contig 14966 bp, 12 predicted proteins | sample CBIW02metaG_FD_203663 | JGI IMG/M metagenome (GOLD analysis project Ga0307486, IMG submission 203663) | Sea-ice brine microbial communities from Beaufort Sea near Barrow, Alaska, United States - CBIW 0.2 | ecosystem: Environmental > Aquatic > Marine > Coastal | place: USA: Alaska | collected... | reverse complement strand
GCTTCGGCAGAACGGATGCGCCGAAGACGTCGATCCACTGCTTCTGGTTGCGGCCCACGTTGTGCAGGTAGATGCGATCGAAGCCGAGGTCGACGAACTTCTGAATGTACTTGCGGTGCTCATCGGGGTCAGCCGAGATGATCATGCGGCCTTCGAAGTCCTCCGGCCGCACGAGTTTGGCCATCTGCTCGAATTCGAACGGCGAACGGATGTCCCCCTTCGGAAACTTCATGCCGCCGTTCGGCCACTCGTGCAGGGCATTCTTCATGGCCTCTTCGTCGGTCTCGGCCCAGCTCATGTGCAGCTGCAGCACCTTGGGCATTCCCTGCGGGTCTTTGCCGGCCTCGCGGGCTCCGTCGTCGAATTTTCCGAACAACATCGAGATCTTCTCCAGCGGGGCGCCGACCGTGATGAGGCCGTCAGCCAGCCGACCGGCGCGCTTGGCGGTGACCGGGCCGGCCGTTGCGACGAGGATCTCGGGGGCAACCTCCGGCATGGTCCACAGTCGGGTCGACTCGAGCTTGAAGAACTGACCGGAGTGCTTGACGTCTTTGCCGGCGATCGAACCGGTGAACAGCTTCGAGATAATCTCGATGGCCTCGAACATACGGTTGATGCGCTCGGGTGCTTCGGGCCAGTAGCCCCCGACGATGTGCTCGTTGAGCGCCTCGCCTGAGCCGAGCCCCAGCCAGTGGCGGCCGGGATACATCGACGCGAGGGTCGCGGACGCCTGGGCGACCATGGCCGGATGCCAGCGAAAGGTCGGGGCGGTCACACCGGGACCGAAGTCGCCCCTGGTGCGCTCGGCGATCGAGGCGAGCACGCTCCAGACGAAGCTCGACTGTCCCTGGGCCGGGACCCAAGGCTGAAAGTGATCGGCCGCCATCACTCCGGTGAAACCGTGTTCTTCGGCGTAAGCCGAGAGCGCGACCGCCTCGGCCGGTGCGAACTGCTCCAACATGGCCGCGTAGCCAATCTGCAACTCCGTCATAGTGACCTTCCTGCGTTTGGGGGCTGCACCGCTTCAGTGCCGTACCCATTCAAGCGCAACATAGCGGATGCCGCATTCGTTACCGCGCCGGCGGCATCCGCTTCGCCCCTTATAGGCTGAGGGTATGCGCATTGCCACCTGGAACGTGAACTCCATTCGTGCCCGATCCGAACGAGTCGTCGACTGGATGGAGCGGGAGGACATCGACGTTCTCGCGATGCAGGAGATCAAGTGCAAGCCGGAGCAATTTCCGTCCCAGATCTTCGAGGACGCCGGTTACGACCTCGCTATTCACGGACTGAGCCAGTGGAACGGCGTGGCGTTTGCCAGTCGCGAACCGATGACTGATGTCGTCACCTCCTTTACGAATATGCCCGGCTTTCAGAAGGGGGCTGTCGGTCCAGACCAGCCGCTTGAGGCGCGCGCCCTGGGCGTGACGGTGAACGAGCTGCGACTGTGGAGCCTGTACGTGCCGAACGGCCGCTCGCTCGACGACCCGCACTACGCCTACAAGCTGGCCTGGCTGAAGGCCCTCGAAGCCCACGCGTCGGCGGAGCTCGCCGTTCATCCCGCGCTGGCGCTGGCCATGATGGGCGACTGGAACGTCGCGCCCCGCGATGAGGATATGGGCGACCCGGGCTTCGTACCCGGCCAGTCCACCCATATCTCGCCAGAGGAACGCAGCGCGTTCGACGCTTTCGAGCAGGCAGGGCTGACCGATGTCGTGCGGCCACTCGTGCCAGAGGGCTTCACATTCTGGGACTACAAACAGCTGCGGTTTCCGCGCAACGAGGGCATGCGCATCGACTTCATTCTCGGATCGCCCGCTTTCGCCGACCTCGTGACGGATGCCAGCATCCACCGCAATGAGCGCAAGGGAGACTCCCCGAGCGATCATGTTCCGGTGCTCGTCGACCTCGATCTCGGTGGAGATGACGACGACCGCCCAATGATCTTTTAGGCGGTTCGGGGATAACTGGGCGGGTCAGCGATACTGGAGCAATGACTTCACAAGAGTCGGATCCCTCCGCTCCGGTACCACCCCCGCCCGCGTCAGCATCCGTGACAGTTTCCATTACCCGCACCATCGACCCGGCGCGCTTCGCCGAGACGAGCGATTGGGTGCAGTTCGGCATCAATCTCGCTCATAGGTACCCGGGCTTCCTCGGGTCGGGCTGGGTGCGCGGCAGCGAAGATTCCGCCACGTGGAACATGCTCTACCGCTTCTCCAACCCGGCCAGCCTCGAGGCCTGGGAGAACTCCGACGAACGCACCGAATGGCTCGAAGCCGGCACCGACCTCGTGCTCGACGCCCAGGTCGAAAAGCGCACCGGAATCGAGGGATGGTTCGACACCCTGCAGCAGGTGCCGCCCGGCACCCCCGCGCTGCTACCTCCGCCGCGATGGAAACAAGCCATCAGCATCTGGCTCGGCTTCTTTCCGATCAACCTTGCTTTCACCCTGCTCCTGCCGTGGCTCGTCCCCGGCTGGGGCGACGTCGCGACTCCCCTGCGCGTGCTGCTCACCACCCTGGCGCTCACGCCGCTCATGGCCTACTTTGTGCTGCCATGGGTGACGCGGATGCTGCGGCCCTGGTTGCAGAAGCAACCGCGGCCCCACACACCCCGCTGATCCCGCTGATCCCGCTCGGATCAATCGGTGGTTGTGCGCGAGTCGAAGCTGAAACGGCCATCGACAACGGTCGCGATGACGGCGAGTGTGCCGATGTCGGCGACAGCCAATGGAGAATCGGAGAGCACAACAAAATCCGCGAGTTTTCCGCTGGCCAGGGTTCCCCGGCTATCGATTGTGCCGGTGGCGATGGCGGCCCACTCGGTGTAGCTGCGCAGCGCCTCGTCAGGGGTCAGCCCCTCGCCGGGGCCACCGAGCACGAGGCCGTTCTCGGTTTTTCGATCAACAGAAGATTGCAACGCTCGACGCACGTTGTTGTCGGCGACCGGCAGGTCTGAGCTGCCGGCAACGATGGCACCGGCGTCCACCAGCGACCGGCCGCGATACAGCCAGCCTTCACGTTCGACTCCGACGAGTTCCGCGAACTGGTCACCCAGCGGGCCGATGAATCCGGCCTGCGGAGTCACGGCGATTCCCGCCTGGGCGATGAGAGCGACCTGATCCAGGCGCGAAATGCCGAAGTGCTCAATGCGGTTCGGCAGCGCGTTTCGCCCGAATCTGTCCTGGCAGTCGATGATGATCTCGGCGGCCAGGTCGATGGCCGCGTCTCCGATGGCATGCAACGCAATCGGCCAGCCTGCTCGGTAGGCGTCCGTGACACGGTCCCGGAAGGACTGCGGGTCATCAAGCAGATAGCCGCTGTTGTGCGGGTGGCCACAATAGTCCTCGGTGACGGCGGCGGTCGCTCCCAGAAGGGATCCGTCCATGAAGACCTTGACCGGGCCGAGCGAGAGCCAGTCGTTGCCGAAACCGGCACCGATGCCCAGATCGATGCCGAGCCCGTGCCCGGTATCGTGCATGTCGGCCTCGTGACCGGTGAGTGGGCGCAGAACATCGAGGGTGGGCATCAGCTGGGCTCTGGCATGGAGCCGTTTGTCTTCCAACGCCTGCTGATAGGCCTGCACCTCGATCGGGCTGTGACCGATCCAGCCGGCGCCGATTCCGGCCTCGGTGAAGCTCGTGATGCCTTGTTCTGCATATCGTACGGTTGCATCGTCCAGCGCCTGCACGATCTGTGGAACCGAGTAGGGCAGCAACAGGTTCTGAATCAGGGCCTGGGCTGATTCCTCGATCACACCGGTCGGGTAGCCGTCGACGTCCCGCAGCACGGCCCCGCCGGCCGGATTAGAAAAGCCCGGTTCGAAGACGCCGGCAAGCCGCAGGGTGGCGGAGTTGGTGATGGAGAGATGCCCGGAGACATGGCGCAGGTAGAGCGGGCGGTCACCGGTGAGTTCGTCGAGTCGTCGTATGTCCGGAAACTGGCCGTCATGATTCTTGTGGTTGAAGCCGGTGCCCTTGACCCAGGCATCTGGCTCGCCGGCGAGCCTGCGAACTTCACCGTCAATGAGCTCGTACAGGCTGTCCAGGCCGCGAGCGTCGTGCAGGTCGACGGCGGACAAACCAAGTCCCCACCACGTGGTGTGACAGTGAGCGTCGATGAATCCCGGCACGATGGTCGCCCCGGTGAAGTCGTCGATGCTGACGGCCGTGCATCCGTCGATTTCCTCATCGAAGCCGATGATCCGGCCGCCGAGGATACCCATGCTGTGCGCTGTGGGGCGTTGCTGATCCAAGGTCAGGATCGTGGCTCCCCGAACGATCCTGTCGAGCTTCACGAACCTGCCGCCGCTGTCGCGTTGGTCGCCGGCAGCGGCAGGGTTTCGAGTCGGGTGGCTGTGCGGTGACCGGTCGGTTTCGACATAGCGGCGACTAGTGCTTGAACCCGGGCAGGTCAACGCTCATGCGCGGGGCCAGATGGCCGGCGACCGCGGTGAACAGTGACAGGAAGACCAGCATGGCCGCCGCAGGCCACCACTGGTTGCCGGCGGAGGCGACCAGTGCCGTCGCAAGCAACGGAACGAAGCCGCTGATCATTCCTGCGGTGTTCTGGGCGAAACCCACACCGGTGTACCGGGTGCGTGCCGGGAACAAGCCGGTCAGCACAGTGCCCGATGCCGCATAGGGAAAGGAGAGTGCCGCGACGGCCACGGTCATGCCGATGACGACCAGAACCGGATTTCCGCTGACGATCAGCAGGAACGCCGGAACGGCAACGATCGCAGATACTATTCCGCCGTAGAAGATGACTCGGCTCGCGCCGAAACGCTCCCCCAGACGGCCTCCGATGATCAGCACCGGAATCTCAACGACCGCAGCAATCATGCCGCCGAGCAGCATCAGCCGGGCGCTGTACCCCAGGGTGTTCACGCCGTACCAGACGACGAACGCTGTCACGAGGTAGAACCCGCCCACGCCCAGCATGCCGGCAGCCATGCCAACAATGATCTGTTTCCAGTGGTGCACGAGAGTGGTCCGAATAGGCGCTTTCTCGGTCTCGCCCTTTTCCTGAAGTTCGGTGAATACCGGTGACTCTTCCAGACGGCTACGGATGTAGAGGGCAAGCAGGAGCATCGGAAAAGCAGCCAGGAATGGGATTCGCCAGCCGAAAGACGTGAAGTTCTCCTGCGAGAAGAACAACGTCATCAGGAAGAACCCTCCCGACGAGAGGAGCGTGCCGATCGGAGAGCCGATCTGCGGAATTGCCGCGTAGCGCGCCCGACGATGGAGGGGGGCGTTCTCGACGACGAGGGTCATCGCTCCCGACCATTCGCCACCCACGAAGAGGCCCTGCAGAACACGCAGCAAAACGAGCAGGACCGGTGCAGCAACGCCGATGGCGGCGTAGGTGGGCAGCAGGCCGATCAGGCCGGTAATGATGCCGATGCCGGCGATGGTGATCATCAGTGTCTTGCGGCGGCCGATCCTGTCGCCCATCGCCCCGAAGAACATTCCGCCCAGCGGACGAGCGACGAGCCCGACTCCGAAAGTGGCGAAGGCGGCCAGAGCTGAGGCCGTCGCGTTCTCGCTGTAGAAGTACTGGACGTTGAAGACCAGCGCGGCTGCCGCGCTGAAGAGAAAGAAGTCGTACCACTCCATGGCGGTGCCGATCAAGGCCCCGATTGCAACCTTGGTGGCTTCCTTATCGGTGATCTGCCGCGTCGCGCCAGCCTCCACATTGGTAACTTCGCTTGCTGTGTTCATGGGAATCTCCGTGGTGGGGGGCGAAGCCGCAACGGTCCAGAGTGAAGATCCGGGGCAGCCTCGAGGGAATTCATAAGAGTCTTTCAGGTGATCGCAATCGCGGGAGGAACGAAATGAAACGAGTTCCGGGACCCGGTGTGTGCGAAAGCACATAAAATGGGCAGATGAGCTATCTCACCAGCCCCGAAAGTGTCGAATCAGTCAGCGAAGACGCCGAACGGTGGAGCGCACTTCTCGCCCGGGTGTCGATCGACGACCTGACCGACAACTTTCTCGACCGCGTGCTTCGCGTGCCGGGGTACGACATACTGACGCTACCCAGCAGCGAAATCCGCCGCACGGGAACAGCCTCGTTCGACGCTCTGATTCGCGGGCTGCAACAGGGAAGCGCGGGCAGCAACGGGCGGGCGGAGCGGTTGGTCCTCGCCACCGATATCGGCGTCACACGGGCCCGCGCCGGCATCCCCATCGAGTCTTTGATGACCGCAATCCGCCTGGACTTCTCGATCTTATGGGGCGAGCTGACTTCTATCGCGGATGACTCGGATGCAGCACTTCTGGTGCGCCACGTCGATCGAGTGTGGGACATCGTTGATTCCTACGCCAGTCAGGCCCAGTCGACCTACATGGCCGAACGCCAGCGCATGTACAACGAAGCATCCTCGGTGCGGCAAGGGTACGTGGCTGCGCTCGTCGGCGAGACGAGTCCCCCGGCCGAGATGCTCAGCCATATCGCTGAAGAACTGACGCTCGCAGAGACCGCTCCACTCTGCGTTGCCGTGGCGATCGGGGAGGAAATGGCCGGACTACGTGTCATTGTTGCTTCCGCCGCTCATCGTGAGGCGGAAATCTTCACCCACCACGTCGGTGACGGACTCGTGGCGTTCTGGCCGTGCGACGATCGACCAGGATCGGCCATGCAGGAGGCGGCGTCACAGATCAGCAAGCTTCGTCTGGGGCTCGTGGAAGTCGTGCCCGGCATCGCGAGCCTCCCTGACTCCGCGCGCCTGGCCCGGGAGCTTGCCCACCTGGTGGCTCCCACTGACACACAGGCGCTCACAATGAGCACGGCCTGGGCCCGCCTGGCCCGGCTGCGCCTCGGAGAAGCGGGATCACCCATCGCCGCTGATGTGGATGCGGCGCTGGCCCGGTGTGGTGTGGCCGAGAGAGCCCGTCTGATCGAGGGGGTGCGTTCCTACCTCGCGACGGGAAGCATCGCCGCCTCCGCAGAGGCCTTGTTCTGTCATCGAAACACCCTGATGAATCGCCTTCGTCGGTTTGCGGAGATCACCGGGCTCGACGTCACAGTGCCCCAACAGGCTGCCCGGCTCGTGGTCGCCTGGGCGTAGTTTCGGCTTAACTACAACGGCACCCGTCCCCGGCCGCGAGGCCGTGGACGGGTGCCGTCGGGGTATGAAGCGTCTTAGACAGAGGCTTTCTTCGGCGCCTTGTACTTGGGGTGCGCCTGCTTGACAGCGATGTCGAATTCGGTGTCGATCTCCGCGTTCGGCTTATACGTGGCGAGCGAGACGATGAAGGCCACGATCAGGCTGGCAGCAAACCCGGGCACGATCTCGTACAGGCTGTCGCCCAGCGGGGAGTTGCCCCAGATGAACACGACGACGGCGCCGGTGACCATGGAGGCCAGTGCGCCCCACGTGGTGAGCTTCTTCCAGTACAGGGAGAGGACGACGACCGGTCCGAAGGCGGCACCGAAACCGGCCCAGGCGAAGCCGACCAGTTCCAGAATTGTCGAATCACGGTTGAGCGCGATGAGACCGGCAATGACGGCGACGACGAGCACGCCGAGGCGGCCGAGCATGACCATCTGCTTGGGTGTGGCGTCTTTCTTGCCGACAATCTTGTACAGGTCCTCGACCAGGGCTGAGGACGAGACGATCAGCTGTGAGGAGATGGTGCTCATGACGGCGGCAAGCACGGCGGCAAGCACGAGACCGGCGATGAACGGGTGGAACAGTGTCTGCGAGAGCAGCAGGAACACTGTTTCCGGGTTATCCAGTGACACCTCGGGGTGCTGCTGGAAGTACGCGATGCCGATGAGCGCTGTAGAGACGGCGCCGAGGGCTGTAGTGATCATCCAGCCGATGCCGATGCGACGGCCGGCGGTGGCATCCTGCGGGGTGCGCATGGCCATGAAGCGCACGATGATGTGCGGCTGGCCGACGTAGCCGAGGCCCCAGGCCGCTGCGGAGATGACGCCGAGGACCGATCCGCCGGCGGTGATGGAGAGCAGGTTCGGATCGATTTCACGGATGGATTCCAGGGTCGCAGCGACGCCGCCTGTCGCGTTGAGCGCAACAAGAGGAACCGCGATCAGGGCGATGAGCATGAGAATGCCCTGGGCCACGTCGGTGAGGGTTGCGCCCAAAAATCCGCCGAACAGCGTGTAGAGGAGCGTCACTCCCGCCACGATCAGCATGCCGGTGAGGAAGGTGGAGCCGAACGAGTTCTCAAAGAACACTCCACCGGCGACCATGCCGGAGGAGACGTAGAACGTGAAGAACACCAGAATGATGATGCCGGAGGCGACGCGCAACAGGCGCGAGGTGTCTTTGAGTCGGTTTTCGAAGAAGCTCGGGATGGTGATCGAGTTCTGCGAGACAAAAGTGTAGGAGCGCAGCCGTGGTGCCACGAACTTCCAGTTCAACCAGGCACCGATGGTGAGGCCGATGGCGATCCAGGACTCAACGAGACCGGATACGTAGATGGCTCCGGGGAGGCCCAGCAGGAGCCAGCCAGACATGTCGGATGCGCCGGCACTCAGTGCTGCTGTACCGGGCTTGAGGCCGCGACCGGCGAGCATGTAATCGTCAAGATCGTTGGTCTGCCGGAAGGCGAAGTAGCCGATTGCCACCATTCCGGCGAGATATAAGACGATGGCTATGATTTGAAAAGTTTGATCCGTCATTGGGATTCCTTTGTTGGGATGCCCGGTGTTTCAGGGACTCGGGTGCCCGGAGTGCGAGCGAGCTGAGACATCTAGTTAATCAGAAATATTGTTTAATCATATTGTTCTGACTGGAAATGACCATTTCGACGTGCCACTTCGGCAGGCCCCCTTTCGCTTGTCCGGCATATTGGATACAGTATCCAAATGAGTTGGACTGATGACGAGACGCCGCCGACCGGGCCGCCGGATGGGCCGATGAATGGGCCGCTGGATGGGCCGCTGGATGGCATCCGCGTGGCCGACTTCTCCCGCGTGCTCGCCGGCCCCTTTGCCACGATGATGCTCGCAGATTTCGGGGCCGACGTGATCAAGATCGAGCATCCGCGTGGCGATGACACACGCGCCTGGGTGCCGCCGGTCGACGAAAACGGCATGGGCAGTTACTTCGCGAGCGTCAACCGCAATAAGCGTTCGGTCGTCTGCGATCTCCGCACGGAGGCGGGCCTGGCCGAAGCGCGCGCACTCGCGCTGAGCGCCGATGTGGTGATCGAAAACTTTCGTCCGGGAGTCATGGAACAGTACGGGCTCGACTACGACTCGCTCACGCAGGAGCGCCCCGAGCTCGTCTACTGCTCGATCACCGGGTTCGGGCGTGCCGGCGGCGCCGCACTGCCCGGCTACGACCTGCTCGTGCAGGCGGTCGGCGGGCTCATGAGCGTGACCGGCTCGCCCGATTCCGAGCCGAGCAAGGTCGGCGTCGCGCTCGTCGACGTGATCACCGGGCAGAACGCGGTTGTGGGCATACTCGCCGCCCTGCGCTCGCGCGACCAGACCGGCCTCGGCCAACGAGTCGACGTGAATCTGCTCTCCTCCCTGCTCGCCGGGCTCGTCAACCAGGCCTCAAGCACCCTCGCCACTGGAGTCGCGCCGAAGCGTCTCGGCAACGCCCACCCGAGCATTGCGCCCTACGAGACCTTCCGCACACTGGACGACCCGATCGCTATCGCCGTTGGCACCGACAAGCAGTTCAGTTCGCTCGTGCAGGAGCTCGGGGTGCCCGAGCTGGCGACCGATGGACGATTCGGCAGCAATGCGAACCGGCTTGCGCACCGCTCTGAGCTCAAGGCATTGCTCGAGGAGCAGCTCAAGACCCGCCCGGCCGCCGAGTGGACAACGAGCCTCTCTACGGCACGAGTGCCGGCCGGAAAAGTGAATTCGATCGCCGAGGCCCTCGATCTGGCCGCGCTGCTCGGTCTGGCACCGGTCGTTCCGGTGACCGATTCGGTCGGTTCGCGCGTGAGCCGGCAGATCGCCAACCCGATCACCCTCTCTGGCACTCCCGCCCGCTATCTGCGCCCGCCGCCACTGCTTGGCGAACATGCCGGCGCGACATTCGACCCGCCTCAAACCCACAGCATCCGCTTCACCGACTGAAAGAGCACCCATGCCTGCTGCAGCCCTGCTAGAAAACGACCTGAGTGACGCCGCCGATCTTGTGGGCATCGACTCCCTCCTGACCGAGCCTGAGATCGCCCTGCGCAATGAGGTGCGAGCCTTCGTCAACACAACCATCAAGCCCAACATCGCTGGGTGGTACGAGAACGCCGTCTTTCCGCTGGAGATCATCCCGCAGATGGCCAAGCTCGGCCTGCTCGGCATGCACCTGAAGGGTTATGGCTGCCCCGGACGCAGCTCGGTCGAATATGGGCTGGCCGCGCTGGAGCTGGAAGCGGGCGACTCCGGGTTGCGCACTTTCGTGAGCGTGCAGGGCTCCCTCGCGATGAGCGCCATCCACAAGCATGGCTCCGAGGAGCAGAAGAACGAATGGCTGCCGCGCATGGCCACCGGTGAGATCATCGGTTGCTTCGGACTGACCGAGCCTAGTGCCGGCTCCGACCCGGCCAGCATGACCACCTTCGCGCGCCGCGACGGCACCGACTGGGTGATCACCGGCACCAAGCGCTGGATCGGCCTTGCCTCGGTCGCGCAGGTTGCGGTGATCTGGGCGATGACGGATGACGGGATCCGCGGCTTCGTCGTGCCCACAGACACCCCCGGGTTCGTCGCTACGCCGATCGAGCAGAAGCTCTCCATGCGTGCTTCCATCCAGTGCGAAATTGAACTGACCGAGGTGCGCCTGCCCGACGCGGCAATGCTGCCGAAGGCGCGCGGCCTGCGTGGACCGTTCGAGTGCCTCAATGAGGCCAGGTACGGCATTGTCTGGGGCGTCATGGGCGCCGCTCGCGACAGCTACCTTGAGGCGCTCGCCTTCTCGAAAGAGAGGATGCAGTTCGGCAAGCCGCTCGCCGGTTACCAGTTGACCCAGCAAAAACTCGTCGACATGGCCCTCGAAATCAACAAGGGCATGCTGCTCGCGCTGCAGCTCGGCCGGCTCAAAGATGCCGGAACACTCGTTCCGCATCAGATCTCGGTGGGCAAGCTCAACAACTGCCGAGAAGCCATCGCCATCTGCCGCGAGGCGCGTGCAATGCTCGGCGGCAATGGAATCACCCTCGACTATTCCCCGATGCGTCACGCCAACAACCTGGAGAGCGTGCGCACCTACGAGGGCACCGACGAAGTGCACACCCTCATTCTCGGTCAGCACATCACCGGCATCGCGGCCTTTCGCTGAGCCGCCCACTCCACTGAGCCACCCGAATTGCTGAGTTAGGGTTTTCAACGTGCCTTCCTCCGAACGAGCCCCCCGGCCGCCGACAGTTCCGGCGTTTGTTCTCGGCGAGCTGCGGCGCCTGATCGCGGTCGGTGAGTTGGTTCCCGGCCAGCCCTTGCGACAGGAGGATCTGGCCGAACGCCTCGGCGTCAGCCGGGTTCCGGTGCGGGAGGCGCTCAATACGCTGGAATCCGAGGGTCGTGTCGTGCACGAACCGCATCGCGGCTACAGGGTGACCGAGCTGTCCCTCGCCGATCTGCTCGAGGTATACCGGCTGCGCCAGCTCCTCGAGGCGGAGGCGGTGCGCGCGACGATTGCGGTCGGCGATGGCGCCGTGCTCGTCGAACTGCGCGCGGCCGGCGCCGAGGTGGAACGGGCCAACACTGCCGGTGATCTGATCGCCATGAACGAGGCCAACCGGCGATTTCACTTCGTCCTCGTGACATCGGCCCGGCTGCCCAGGCTCGAACGCATCCTGCGCGCGCTGTGGGATTCGACCGAGGCCTACCGCCGGCTCTACTACGAGGAGTCGGGCAACCGGGCTCGGGTCGAAGACGAGCACGCGGGAATCGTCGACGCTTTCGCCGCCGGTGATGCCGAGCTGGTTATCCGTTTGCTTGATGAGCATCGTGGACATGCCACGACCGCACTCGGAGCGCTGCTGCCGACCTAGGGCGACCCGGAGCCGGCCGCAGTCAGACCACGCGGAAGGTGAGGGCGCCGATCCCATCGATTCCCGCTGTGACTGTGTTGCCGGGCTCGATCCGGCCCACGCCGGCGGGAGTTCCGGTGAAAATGAGGTCACCGGGGCGTAGGGTGACGAATCGCGACAGGGCGGCGATCACGTCGTGCACCGGCCAGATCTGGTCGGCGAGGTCGCCGTCCTGGCTGGTCTCGCCATCCACGTCGAGCCAGATGCGCGCTGCGGCGGGATGGCCGATCGTGCTCGCTGCGGCGATGGGCGTGCTCGGTCCGGAGAAATCGAACCCTTTGGAGAGGTCCCACGGGCGGCGCAGTGCCTTGGCGGCATCCTGCAGATCGCGCCGGGTGAGGTCGACGCCGGCGCCGTAGCCGAAAACGTGCCCCAGGGCATCCGCTGCTGCGATGTCGGCGCCGCCGACGCCGATCGCGACGACGAGTTCAGTCTCGTAGTGCAAATTGTCGGTTTCCGGCGGGTAGGGAACCGCGTGGGGTGGCACCCTGCGCGCGGGAACGCCCTCGTCGACGGCGAACACGGCGTCGGCCGGCTTGGCGAAAAAGAACGGAGGTTCGCGCTCGGGGTCGTTGCCCATCTCGCGGGCGTGCTCAGCGTAGTTGCGGCCCACGCAATACACCCGGTTCAGATAGAAGCGTTCGGCCGAGTGCAGAATCGGCAGGCTTGCGGGCTCTGGTGCGGTGAACGGGGTCACATCTGACATACGGTCCTTTCAACTCAGGCGAGCAGCGCAGCGATCACGAGCAAGGCAGGCATCGACGTGATCGTCGTGAGCAACACCGTATCGCGGGTGACGACCGTGGCTCGGTCGTAGCGCGAGGCGAAGTTGAAGATGTTCTGCGCGGTCGGCAATGCCGACACGGCGACCACGGCGAACAGTTCGGCCCCATCAAGGTCGAACACGAAATGCCCGAACAGGAACGCGATGATCGGCATGAGCACGACCTTGATCACGCTCGCAGCGGCAACCTGTTTGCGACCGGTTCCAGCCTTGAGCAGGCGCTGGCCGTGCAGTGACATGCCGAACGCCAGCAGCACCAGGGGAATGGCGGCGCCGCCGATCAGCTCGAATGGTGCCAGCACCGCGGTCGGCAGGGTGATGCCGAAGATCGACACGAGCACGCCGGCCAGTGAAGCCAGAATCATCGGGTTGCGAATTGGCTGCGTCAGGATCGACCCCAACGACGCCCGGCCCCTGGTGACCACGTCGAGAATCGCCAGAATGGCCGGCGCCAGAATCAGCAGTTGCAGCAGCAGGACTGGTGCCACGTATTGCGCGCTCCCGAGCACGTAGATGGCTACGGGCAGCCCGATGTTGTTGGCGTTGACGTAGGTGGCGCTCGCTGCGCCGAGTACCGTTTCCGCCACCGGCGTGCGAAAAAACAGCCGGGCCAGGGCGACGTAGATGAGCACACCGACCGCGAAGGTGCAGACGATGGCGACCAGAAATTTGGAGTACAGCACCGAGACGTCCGCGTGGGAGAGCACCGTGAACAGCAGCGCGGGAGTCGCGATGAAGAAGGCCAGGCGGTTGAGCACCCGGCCGGCGCCCGCTCCAGCGATGCCGAAGCGCTCGACAAAGTACCCGATTAGGATCACAAATCCGATAATCGAAAACCCGACCAGTACACCGCCCATTGGGCCCAGCCTAGAGCTTTGCGCGATTGATGCCCGCGCGGCCCTTCCGAGCGGACGGGCCACGTTGCTACTCTCAAGCATGCCCCGACTCGACGTTCCTGGTGCTTCCCTCTACTACGAGACAATGGGAGACTCCGATTCGCCGACCTTGCTGCTGCTGCACGCGGGTATCGCGACCCTGCGCATGTGGGATCCTCAGATGGCTGCCCTCGCAGCGCGCCACTACGTGATTCGCTTCGACACCCGTGGTTTCGGCCAGACGACGACCGAGAACGTTGAATTCTCCAACCGAGCGGATGCTGTGGCCCTACTCGATCATCTCGGTGTCGCTCGCGCGACCCTCATCGGATGCTCGCGCGGCGGTACGATCGCGATCGACCTCGCCGTGGCGAGTCCCGAGCGGGTGGCCGGCCTGGTCACGATCGGGGCAGGGATCAGCGGCTTTCCCGATGTGGAGCTGTCTGAGCGCGAAGACGCCCTGTTCGACAAACTTGATGCAGCCTTCACAGCCCACGAGTGGCCAAGGCTGGCCCGGCTCGAGGTCGCCCTCTGGGCTGTCGGTCCGACTCGCAAAGCGTCCGACGTCGACCCTGCCTTTCTGGCCCTGGCGCAAGAAATCAACATGCGCAACGTGGTGCACGCGACCGAAGCGCCGATCCCCATTCCGCTTGAGCCGCCCGCTCTCGACCGGATCAGCGACATCGACATACCGGCGCTGGTCACAGTCGGGGAGCTCGACGTGACGTCGTCTTTGGCCCACTATGAATTCTTGTTGGAAATGCTTCCGCAGGCGAGCGGATGCACCTTTCGCGACACCGCGCACCTGCCCAGCGTCGAGCATCCGCTCGAGTTTCAGCGCGTGCTCGTGAGTTGGCTCGCGACCAACGACCTCTGAGCGAGTCGCCCCCCCCTCCCCAAGCAGAAGTTGTCAACCGGCGCGGGCGCGAGCCGGGCGGCTGTTCTCACCCCGGCAACCTGTCGGGAGGGTGACAACCGCGGGGAGATCGATGTCAGAGCACGAGCCAGGGCGGTCCGGGGAGTTCTATTTGCGCCATGCTGGCCGCATCATCTGGCCCCGTAACGTTCAGGACCTCACCGACACGGCGCTCTGCCCGGCCTGTCACACCCCGCTGCAGTCCCCGGTCTGTTCCGCCTGTCACTCGACCTCCGGCACACGGCCGCAGCCGAATTGCTTGCATGCTCTGCCGATGCCGCGTCGGCGCTCGAGCGACGCGCCGAGGTGATCGGGCGCATCCGCTACGAAACAGAGTCCGGTCGGTTCGCCAGGCCCGCCTGCCCCGGG
>Ga0307486_1001955_pt1 | contig 14985 bp, 16 predicted proteins | sample CBIW02metaG_FD_203663 | JGI IMG/M metagenome (GOLD analysis project Ga0307486, IMG submission 203663) | Sea-ice brine microbial communities from Beaufort Sea near Barrow, Alaska, United States - CBIW 0.2 | ecosystem: Environmental > Aquatic > Marine > Coastal | place: USA: Alaska | collected... | reverse complement strand
TGATGATAATCTACAAGATACTGATTTCTAGGCTATTAAACTATTTTTTAAGGTGCTAATTATTTGATTTTCAGCGAAATATATCAACATTTGATTGTTTGTTTTTAACCCTTGATTCGCATTATTAGAAAAAAAGAAATGTACAAATATGGAGCACGTCCTGTTATATATGGCTTATCAGATAATCAGAATTTTATATACACAATTAAGAATGACTTTAATAGGACTTTAGAACCATCGATTCTTTCTTTAAATGAACAATATCGGTTAGTGACCTTTGATCTATCAGATAAAAACATAGATTGGAGTCACGAAAGAGAGTGGCGTTTGAAAAAGCTAGAAATCGATTCAGATTATATTCTAGCAGAACACAACTCTAATCATTTGGAGGAAGTGCCAGCACTAAATGTTTTTTCAGAAGAAAGTCATTGTAGTGAAATACTTCTAATAGTAAGTAACCAAAATGAAGCAGATGAAATACATGACCTAGTTTTAGCTCAATTGGACTCTAAAGGGAATGAATATGGTATTAGCTTTGATCCTAGGAAGATATCGCTTCTTTTATTAGAGAATATATCTAACGTAACCCCATATCCACATCGAATAGAAGATTTACCACCAGAAGCCTATTATAAAGTTGATTTTATTGAACTAACACCGCAGGAGCTAAATTTGCTTATGGAAACGATTGAAGAAGCTAAATCAACGATAACAAAGAATGCTTCAATCAAGTTTCATAAGACAACATCTTTGACCAAGTTGAACAGTGGGAATTATGTCGATGGCTGCGGAAACTCAAGTATTCACTGCTCTAATCCTCGTGATAAATACTTAAGAGAAATGATTTTTCTTAACAAAGCACACTCATATGGCGATAGTTATTCATTAGATTTTATTGGAGAAACGGATTCAATACAAGGTATTAGCTATCATGAATTTGTTGCAAAAGAAGTTTGTGAATATATAAACCAAAAGTTGAAAACAGCGTTTTATGTTAAAACTTACTTTGATTAAATTGAAATTCAATAAATGAACAGTTTAATCAGAAACCCTTTAAATTAGAAGCCTTAATACTATATAGTCAAAAAAACAAATCACCTCTAACCTACTCCTCCAACTCTATTGCGCTAGAAACTTTAACCAACACCTCTTTAAGGAATTTTTTATCAATGATTTCACAGTGCTTTTCAACAATTTTATCTTGTCTATAAGTAAAGACTTTATTGCATCTAACTTCACACGATTGTGGTAAAGAGCGGGATAAATATTTATTTTCGATTAAAGCTGAAAACCTATTTATTCGATTGGTGGTAGTAATAGGACAAATTAAATAATCGTTATCAAGCCGGTTAGACGCTAAGTTGGAAATAATTAGACATGGTCTTTTTTTGGAATCAACATCTCCTATATATTGATAATCAATCCAAACGATATCTCCTTGTCTATATTTCTTCACAACTATTTAGATTGGCTTTCCAGATAGAAATTATCCCATAGATCCTCCTCTTCTTGCCATAAGTTCTTTAAAACCTCAGAGGATATTGCCTCTCCACTTTTTGTTAAAATTTTATTATGGATAAAGTTCATTTTATCTGTAACTTTATTCAGAGTTTCAGATAGTTTTTGGACTTCATTATGCAAAAGGATAAATTCATTATATAATGGATCTTCATTATCAACACTTGATTTAGATTCTTCTATAAACTCAGTTAGAGTCTGAAACAACTCACTGATTTCTCCATAAGTTTTAATTTCATTTTCAAAATTAACAAGATCATCTATCTTAAAACCTTTATAATGATTGAGCTCCTCTAAATGTTCAGCTTCAAGATTATATATTTCAAGCAAGTTCTCTCTAACATCGTTTAGTTTTCTAGTCAAAAACTTTTCAAAAGAATTCCCTACCAGCTTACTAATGTATTCTAGTGGAGACTTAAATCCGTTTTTGAATGTTAAACTGCTCATAAAATCAAATATAATGTATTTTTACTATAAATGTTTCACAATTCTTCCATTTACTCCCGAAAATATAATAAAATCTCCAATCTACTCACTTTTAATTCCATGAATTAAAAGGCATCTATTGTTAACTCAACAATTTTATTGTATTCATAATTCCCTGTAGTTATTTCCATTTTTATCGTAGGAAATTTGTGTTAATTAATCTAGTGTTGAGCTTGAGTTATTTTAATGCAATCGTCTTTTTGTCACAAATATTTACTAAATTTGTGACAAAATACACATGAATTAAAGATGCAGAGCATTGAAAATCAAATAGAAAAATCAATTACAAGAAAACCTAAGGGATTCTTGGTCATGCCTAATGACTATATCAAATATGGTTCATCAGAAGCCATACGCAAAGCTTTGAGTCGTTTAGAGGACAAAAAAGTAATTGTAAGAGTTGCTCATGGCATTTATGTCCGCCCAAAAATAAGCGAATTAATTGGGCCAATTCTTCCTTCCGCAGAAGAGATTGCCGAAGCTATTGCTAAACGTGATAAAATTAGAACAGTACCTACTGGGAGTTACGCTTTAAATGCACTTGGATTAAGCACACAAATTCCGATGAATATTGTTTTGCTTACAGATGGGTCACCAAGGGTCATAAAGATTGGAAAACGTACTATAAAATTCAAAAAAACCACTCCTAAAAATCTAATGGCAAAAGGAAAAATAAGTCGCTTAGCCATACAAGCGCTCAAAGAAATAGGAAATGGAAAAGTTAGCGATCAAAAAGAACAAAGAATTGTAACACTATTAAAAAAAGAGAATCAAAAATACTTACTCCACGATATAGCTTTAGCGCCTGTATGGATTCAGAAAATAATGAAAAAAGCAATAAATGATGAGTGAAATAAAGTTTTACCATATAAGTAATCATGAGAAAGAGGCCATATTTAATGCGATCGCTACTGAAAAGGGTATGACGCCATTTGCTGTAGAAAAAGACTGGTGGGTGAGCCGTACTTTGGATATCATATTTAAAATGGGTATTGCCAAACATTTGGTATTTAAAGGTGGGACTTCATTGAGCAAAGCTTGGAAGCTAATAAATCGATTTTCTGAGGATATTGATTTAGCTATTGATAAACAGTTTTTTAAAGGTTATGATGGAGATATTTCTAAGTCTCAAATTAAAAGACTAAGAAAAGAAGCAGGGAAATATACGACTGGTACCTTCTTCGAAGAGCTTAAAGAGGCGTTTAGTGAGAAAGGGTTAAATGAGCTGCAATTTAAAGTTATTGAGGCACAAGACAGTGATCAAGATCCTAGAATTTTAGAAATATACTATCCAAATGTAATTGAATCTAACACTGATTATATACTACCTAGAGTGCAAATAGAAATAAGTTGCAGATCTTTAAGAGAGCCTTTTTCTGAAAAAAAATTTGGTACTTTAGTAGATGAAGTATACAAAGATAAATCTTTCGTTGAAGCTCTCTTTACAATACCTACAGTAAATCCAGAGCGAACATTTTTAGAAAAACTTTTCTTACTTCATGAAGAATTTCATCGTCCGACAGATAAAATAAGAGTGAATCGATTAAGTCGTCATTTATATGATGTTTATCAAATGTCTAAACAAGGTATTTCTGCAAGTGCGTTTAATGATCATGAACTATATGAAACCATTGTTGCACATAGACATAAATACGCAAAAGTAGGTCATGTAGATTATAACTTACACAACCCTAAAACATTGAATCCCATTCCTATTGAAAAAGTAATTAAGGCATGGGCTGATGACTATTCACAAATGAAAGAGGATATGATATATGAAGAGGCTAAACCATCTTTTAAAGATTTAATTGATAACCTAGAAGAATTAAGAGAAAAACTTCAAAATACTGAATGGATATTTGGTTTAAAGTTTTCTAGTTAAGCTGAAAAATAATACCACGGATACTGTGAAGTTTTACTTTGTAACTAATTGATTAAAAGATTATTATTTCTTAAAAGTAGAAGTCATTTTAGAAAATAACTTCAAATACTATATTTATGATTCCTCGTCCTCCACTATAATCAACAACATGCTGTTTATATTTTCTCCTAAACGAAAACATAACCTTTCCTTATTGGGTTTCGCAATTATATCAAATTTCGATTTATCATTTCTATTTTTAAAATGACATTCAATAGCAGTTTTCTCTCAATATTAACTCAAAACCTATTCATCAAAAAGTTCATTTATTCTTTCCCAAAAGTTCAGTATATTTGCATTCGAAATGAAATTGAATTACAAAGAAAAGCTTAAGCATCCCGTTTTTAAAGTCACACGAGACATTATTACCGCAGAAGGTCTGGAATCTTATGTTATAGGTGGCTTCGTGAGAGATTTAATATTGGATCGACCATCAAAGGATATCGATATTGTTGTTGTGGGCAATGGACTTGAATTGGCAGAAAAGGTCGCAGAAAAACTACGCGTTAAAAAAGTGACTACTTTCAAGTCATTTGGAACCGCACACTTCAATTATAAAGACCTTGACATTGAATTTGTTGGTGCGCGTAAGGAATCTTACCAAAGAGATTCAAGAAAGCCAATTGTTGAGGATGGAACACTAGATGAAGATCAAAAAAGAAGAGATTTCTCTATCAATGCACTGGCGTTGAGTTTACATGAAGACAATTTCGGAGATTTAATTGATCCATTTAATGGAATTGAAGATTTGGAGAAGGGAATTATTCGTACACCACTCGATCCTGAAACAACCTACTCTGACGATCCATTGAGAATGTTGCGTGCCATTCGTTTTGCAACACAATTGGATTTTAAGATTGAAATCAAGAGCCTTAATGCGATTAAAGAAAATGCTGAACGGCTTTCAATTATTTCTGCAGAAAGAATAAGTGAAGAACTCAATAAAATTATTTTGAGCGATACGCCTTCACGAGGATTCAAATTATTAAATTCAACTCACCTACTCCATCAGTTTTTTCCAGAAATGGTAAATTTGTCAGGAGTTGAAACAATTAATGGACATTCACATAAAGATAATTTCTATCATACTTTAGAGGTGTTAGACAACATTGCTGAACATACCGATGATTTATGGTTGAGATGGGCAGCGATAATGCATGATATTGCGAAGCCTCCAACAAAAAGGTACAATGAAAAAATTGGTTGGACATTTCACGGCCACGAAGATTTAGGAGCGAAAATGGTTCCTAAAATTTTTCGTAGGATGAAATTACCGATGGACCATAAAATGAAGTACGTACAGAAACTTGTACGTTTACATTTACGTCCTATTTCCTTAGTAAAGGGTGATGTTACAGATTCAGCAATTCGCCGATTATTAAATGAAGCTGGAGATGACATTGAAGATTTAATGTTATTGTGTAATGCGGATATAACTTCAAAAAATGACTTTAAAGTCAAGAAATACCGCAATAACTTCAAGAAAGTTGAAGAAAAATTAAAATCGGTTGAAGAAAAAGACAGTGTTCGTAATTTTCAACCACCAATAGATGGTCAATTAATCATGGAAACTTTTGATATAAAACCATGTGGAGAAATTGGAACAATTAAAAACAGAATAAAAGAAGCAATTTTAGAAGGACAAATCCAAAACGACTATGAAGAAGCATTTCAAATGATGCTGAAATTAGGAGAAGAATTGGGTTTGAAGAGATAGAAAACTATTAACTTTGTTGATTGTTCAATAGGAAACGATAATATGGCAGGACTTAAATTTAGAATATTACTCGATAGTGTTAAGAACAGTGAAGTTTTTAGAGATATTTTAATCAATGATGATTTTAATTTTGAACATTTTTACAATACTATTTTAGATGCATTTGGGTTTTCAAATGATCAAATGGCGTCATTTTTTGTAAGTGACCAAGATTGGAATAAAGGAGAAGAGATTTCTTTGATGGATATGTCTTTTGGGCAAATCGATGAAGAGGAGGCTCCCGTAGAAATGAATTCTTTACAATTAAAAGAACGCATTTCTGATCCAAAACAACGTTTCATATTAGTTCACGACTTTTTATCAATGTGGATTTTCTTAATTGAATTGCACGAAATTACGGATGAAGAGGTTGAACATCCACAATTAATTCTAGAAGTTGGTGATATCCCTCAAGAAATGATGGATAAAGGCCATAAAAACTTGGAGAATATGAAATTTGAAACAGACCGTGATCCAAACGCAGAAGATTTTGACGACTTCGATGATGAATTTGGAAATGGTCAGTTTGACAATATTGACGATTACGATATTTAGTTTAGCATAAATAACATGGATAAAAAAGACCCAATCGGTAAAGCAATATGGGATTATCATACCCATAACAGTCCTGAGGATATTGTTGTGGAATCTGATCTTATAGATGACGACTTTTTACCTATCGACCATTTAATGCGTAATTTCGACGACTTTCCAAAGTTAGAAATTGCTGCCATGGAACATTGTACGGGAAGAATTCTTGATGTTGGCGCCGCAGCTGGTCCACATGCTAGATATTTACTCGAAAAAGGACATGATGTAACTACTTTAGAGGTAAGTCCGACTGCTTTGCGTTATTTAGAAGAAGTTTTTCCTAAAGCAACGCACTACTCAACTCCAATACTTGATTTCAATACAGGTGAATACGATACCATTTTATTATTGATGAATGGAATTGGTTTAGCTGGCACATTTAATGAAGTGACACCGTTTTTAAAACATGTAGCTTCCTTATTAGCTCCAGGCGGAAGTATTTTGTGCGATTCAACCGATGTTCAAAACGTTTTTGAAGACGAAGAAGGAGCACTTTGGGTAGACCTAAACGCAAATTACTACGGGGAATTTAAATTCAATATGAAGTATAAAGATTCAGAAAGTGGCTGGTTCAATTGGGTTTACGTAGATGTAAAAAATCTTGAGAAATTTGCAAATGAAGCTGGTCTTGACTTAACTTTACTCGAAGATGATGAAAACTCATTTTTAGTCCAATTAAAAAAACAATTATGAAAACGCTTTTAGTAATAATCTCTGCTCTTTTCTTTTCCATAAATTTTGGAATTGCTCAAGAAACGCCTACAAATTCTCTTTTATGGGAAGTAACAGGAAAGAAAGTTAAATCGCCATCTTACATTTTTGGGACAATGCACTTAATTCCAAATGATGATTTTTTATTTCCGGAGACATTGAAAGATAAAGTTAAAGCTTCTGACATTTTAGTAATGGAAATTGGTGGTCTAGGAGAACAAATGAAAGCGATGAAATTAATGATGTTGGATTCTGGAACAATGTTCGATTATTTCACGGAAGAACAATTAGATTCAATTTTTACTTATACGAAAGAGAACCTTGGCTTTGAAGAAGCGCAAATGCGTATGGCTTTTGGAAAGATGAAACCTTTTGTTTTATTACAGTTATTTACAAAGGATGCTTTTGGAGAAAATCCACAGAGTTATGAAATGTCATTAGAGAAAATTGCAAAAGCCAATGAAATAGAGGTTTTAGGCTTGGAAACAATTGAGGAACAAATGGGTTTCATCGACAATTTGAGTTCAGACGATCAGGTAAATATGATAATGGAAGCTTTAAGATCAGGGGATGATGGAGAGGAAGAAATGAAAAAGTTAATTGATATTTATTTATCTCAAGACATCAATAAGATCCATAGTTTTGCTGTGAACTCAGATGTAAGTTCACCTGAATTTGAAGAAGATTTCTTAAACAACAGGAATAAAAACTGGATTACACCGATTAAGAAAATCATCAAGAAAAACAAAGCGTTTATTGCTGTTGGAGCCGCACATTTAGGCGGTCCAAATGGAGTAATCGAATTACTAAAAGCGGAAGGATATACTTTAACGCCTGTAAAACTATAATTATGAAGTGGATTGGTCTTTTTATACTCTTATTTTCAATTGCAAGCTGCACAACTTATTCTGAGAGAGATTTAGCTTCCTTTGATAATCAAATTAAAGAATATTTAGACTCGACAGGATTAGAAATGGAGAGAACCGAAGATGGTCTCTACTACACTATTGTCGAAGAAGGTGAAGGTGAAGAATTTATTGGTTACAAAGATCAAGTTACCTTCTATTACAAAGGTTCTTTCTTGACAGGAAATTCATTTCAAGTTATTTCGAAAAATGATCCCTTAAGCTTTAAAGTGAGTCAATTAATTATAGGATGGCAAGATGCTTTAATGATGTTGAAAAAAGGCGGAAGTATTCATATAATTATTCCACCGCAACTGGGTTATGCAGATCAAAGTTCGTCGATTATTCCAGCGAATACAATATTAGAATATGAATTGACGGTATTGGACGTGCATTGACGGTTTGGGTTTACGGAAGGCATGCTAACAGGGTAAGCCTACCACACAATAACATCCAATTCCGTACATCCAACAACATCAAAAAACACCGTCAAATCCAAAATACATCTCAAACAAAAAGGACGCACCATAAGTGCGTCCTTTTTGTTTACATATTTTAATTACCGTTATTTAATTTTATGTGCGTTACCGCGAGATTGCATCTCGTGGTAACGCACATAAAATTCTAATAGTAAATCAATCTTCTTACTTTAGCTACATATTTAGCTAAACGAATAACTTGTTTCGTATATCCGAATTCGTTATCATACCAAGTGTATAGCACAACGTTTTTCTTGTCGTTTGAAACTATTGTTGCTGGTGAATCAAATACGGAACAACATGTATTTCCGATAATGTCATTTGACACCAATTCTTCATCAATTGAATAATGAATTTGGTTGATCAAACTACCATTTAATGCTGCATATTTAACAGCATTGTTGATGTCTTCCGTTGTAACTTCTTTATTTAATTCTAAAGCTAAGATTGCCAAAGAACCATTTGGAGTAGGAACACGAACAGCGTTTGCCGTTAATTTATTTTCTAAATCTGGAATAACTTTCGTTACTGCTTTACCAGCACCAGTTGAAGTAATAACCATGTTGATTGCCGCTGAACGACCTCTTCTTGGTTTCTTATGCATGTTGTCCAACAAGTTTTGGTCGTTGGTATAAGCATGAACAGTTTCAATATGACCTTTTACAACACCAAATTTGTCATTAATAACATTTAATATTGGCGCAATTGCATTCGTTGTACAAGAAGCAGCAGAGAAAATTTTAGTATTCTCAAGATCTAAAGATCCTTGATTAATTCCATAAACGATATTTGGAATTCCTTTTCCTGGTGCAGTTAAAATTACACGAGAAGCTCCTTTTGCTTGCAAGTGTCTAGATAAACTTTCTTTATCTGTAAAAACGCCTGTATTGTCAATGATTAATGCATTGTTAATTCCATAAGCTGTATAGTCAATATCTTCTGGATTTTTAGCTTCAATCATTTGAATCTTCATCCCGTTAATATTCAATACATTGTTTTCTGTATCAACATCTACTATTCCATCAAAAGCTCCGTGAACAGAGTCATTTGTAAATAAAGCTGCACGTTTTTTAATTATTTCAGGAGAAACATCTCTTGTTACAATTGCTCTTAAACGTAATTGTTGACCTTTTCCTGCTTGTTTGATTAACTCACGCGCTGCAAGACGTCCGATACGACCGAATCCGTATAAAACTACATCACGAGGTTCTGTTTTTGCTTTATCTTGACCGATAAAGTCTTTCAACGTTTCTTTTAAGAATTCTTTTTCGTCGCTAAAATTAGCTTTTGTGTCATTGTACTCATAAGCTAAACGTCCGATGTCCAATTTTGATGGAGCAAGGTCGATAGATAAAAGTGCCTCTGCCAAAGCAGAAGTCGTGTACACGTCGATTGGCTTCTGAACTACTTTGCGTGAATAGTCATGCAATTTCATAATTTCAGAAACTGTCAATCCTACAAGGTGGTTTCTAAATAATACTAACTCCACTCCTTTGTCATAAAGAAGTTGTCCGGTTTTACTGGCTAATTTAACAGCTGCTCTCTCTCTTTTAACGTGAGCGTCTAACTGTTCTTCATACCCGTTTGAAGTATTCATATTGTTGTGTTTATGATTTGATTTAAATTTTTGCATATAAAAAAGGGGCTGCTAATAATAGCAGCCCCCAAATTTCTTATCCTAAATAAGCCTTTAAAAGTTTATTTCGCGAAGTGTGTCGCAGTCTTCTAATTGCTTTTTCTTTGATTTGTCTAACTCTCTCTCTCGTTAAGTTGAATTTAGATCCAATTTCTTCCAGCGTTAAACCGTGATTCATTCCAATTCCGAAGAATAAACGAATAATCTCACGTTCTTTGTCTGTCAATGTTGAAAGGGAACGTTCTATTTCACGTTGAAGTGACTCAGCCATCAACAGCGTATCTGCTTTTGGAGAATCAGCATTCGCCATCACATCCATTAAAGTACCTCCATCTTCATTAGCTGATAATGGTGCATCCATTGAAACGTGACGTCCTGAAACATTCATGCTTTCTTTAATCTTATCTTCTGGAACTTCCAATGCTTCAGCTAATTCTTCAGCTGATGGTGGACGTTCGTATTCTTGTTCTAAACGAGAAAATGCTTTATTGATTTTATTCAATGAACCTACTTGATTCAAAGGCAAACGAACAATACGTGCTTGTTCTGCCAATGCTGACAAAATAGATTGACGAATCCACCAAACTGCATAAGAGATAAATTTGAATCCACGAGTTTCATCAAATTTTTGAGCTGCTTTTATCAACCCTAGGTTACCTTCATTAATTAAATCTGGAAGTGTAAGTCCTTGGTTCTGATACTGCTTTGCTACGGAGACAACAAATCTTAAATTAGCTCTTGTTAATTTCTCTAAAGCTTTTTGATCACCTTGTTTAATTCTTCTTGCCAATAAAACCTCTTCATCGGCTGTAATCAATTCTTCTTTACCAATGTCTTGTAGATACTTATCTAGTGATTGACTTTCTCGGTTAGTGATCGACTTTGTAATTTTAAGCTGTCTCATGTTTTTCTTATCCTTATTTTAATAATGGGAAATAAAGTGTGGCAAAATTACACCAATTAAACTATACTACAAAATATAAGTGAGGGCAAATTTCTAAATTCACCTACTTATTAAACAATATACTTAAGATGTCCGTTTTAACCTTATTATTATCACTCAATAGTGTCCGCAAGAAAACTATTTTTTCAAGTCTTTGATAAGAAAACTTCAAAGACAAGCACAACGCAGTATTTGGAGTTTTCTTGCAAAGACTAAATATGAAATCAAATAACAAACGCTCCTAACAGTTTATGATAGGAGCGTTTTTAATACGCAATTACCTGAGAAAGGTTACAGTCCAAATCCGACATAATCTTTCCTTCCACTTTCAGTCATTATTTCTAGCAGTACACCTTTTTGATCATTTCGCTTTAAATATTCTGTAAGTTGCTCAACGCTTGTCACCTCAACATTGTTGAATTTCGTAATGATAATTCCTTTTGATAAACCAATTGATCTCAATTTACCGGAAGATATAGAAGAGATTTTTACACCGTTTGAAATATTCAACTCCTTCTTCTCTGTTTTTGTCAACTCTGTGAATGTTGCTCCCAAGGCAGAATATTTTTCAAGCTCATCTTTTGAAGTCAAATCCGTATTTCCATCAATGTTTTTCAATAATACATCTTTAGTTATAACGTCTCCTTCTCTTCTTAAAGTTAAGGTCACAATATCTCCAGGTCTTCTTCTTCCTATTTCTTCTTGTAATTCAGCAACTGAGTTAATAGATTTAGAACCCACTTTTAGAATTACGTCTCCTTCTTTTACTTTTGCTTTTTCAGCTCCTGAATCAGCATTTACTCCTGCAATATAAAGTCCTTTAGAATCAACCAATTTCTTTTCATTGATTAAATCTTGCGTTACTTCAAGAATTTGAATTCCTAAGAATCCTCGCTGAACCATTCCATAGTCTATTAAGTCACTCATAATTTTAGCCACTAAACGCGAAGGAACTGCAAAAGAATAACCAGCATAGTTTCCAGTTTGAGAAGCTATTGCTGTGTTTATTCCAATTAACTGACCTTGTGTGTTGATCAATGCTCCACCAGAATTCCCAGGATTCACAGCAGCATCAGTTTGTATAAAGGACTCAATTGGCATAATTTCCTTATTTTGACTTCCTATTATATTGATATTTCTTGCTTTTGCAGAAACGATTCCGGCAGTTACAGTTGAATTCAAATTAAATGGATTTCCTACTGCAAGCACCCACTGCCCCACTTTCACATCGTCACTATTTGCAATTGGCATCGCACGTAATCCAGTTTTCTCGATTTTCAATACTGCAATATCCGTTGAAGGATCTGTCCCCACAACAACTGCGTCAAATGTTGTATTGTTATTGAGTGTCACCTGAATTTCGCTTGCATTTTGAATTACGTGATTATTGGTAACAATATAACCATCTTGAGAAACAATTACACCAGATCCTGATCCACTTCCAAATTGCTTGCGTTCTCTTCCTGCACCTGGTCCATAAAAGAATTCCAAAAATGGATCAGTTTGAACATAGGATTGAACAACTTTTGTTTTAACGTGAACAACGGAATGGATACTCTCCTCGCTGGCTTTTGTAAAATCAAGTTTACTGTCAATTTCGGAAGAAGCAAAATTTATGTTAGCTACAGGTGCACCAGTTTCTTCAATTAAACCTGAAGTGGAACCTGTTGATGATGTATAATCTGAAGAATCTAACATAAAAAACACACCTAATGGCAATAGTCCACCTAGAATTCCTAGGCCTATTGATTTCATATTTTTTTTCATAATTCTTATTTTTAAATAGTTGATTTATCTACTCCAATATTAACACCAAAATAGACTGAATATGATTCAGTTCGTGTTAAAACATGTTAAGCATTTTATTCATTCTTTTTATGTACTTTTGACGCACTATTTGATAGTATAATTTAATGAAAAAAATACTCGTTTATTTATTATTATTGCTTGCTGGTGTAGGAATAGGCTATTTCCTCAATTTTGATTTTAAAAATGAGGATATTGCTCAAGAAGACACTGAGGAAATCTACGTTGAAAAAGTTAAGAAAAAGGTCATTAAAAGTAAATCTGAAGTCGAAAAAACAGTTGAAACTCCAGTTCAAGATGATTCACAACTAGCTTCTGATAATGATTTTATCGTTGACACTTTGTCAACTGAAGAAGATTACATTGAACCTTCTCAAAACACAGAGAGTGAAGAAGTCATAATTATGGAGGAATTAGTTGCTCAACGTACTATCACATTAGGCCCTTCACCAAATGACACAACTGATGTTTCTGAAATGCTTAACCTAAAAAGTAAATCTTTTTCCAAGGATATCGTAGTTGAATTTTGGCAGAGTCCTTTAAATATTACGGGATATGAATTAACAAGAAATAGACTGAAATTATTTGGGTTTAATCCAAATGAATCGATTTCTTTGCAATTGGACAAAAATGAAGAACAAATCCTACTCAACACTGAATCGATGAGTATTGTGCTTCAAAAATCTAAACAGTTTAAGACTTTAAAATTAAGATGACTTTTTCGTTTACAAAATATCAAGGGACAGGGAATGATTTTATCATGGTTGATTGCACATCTGCCAAGGATTTCGAGTTAGACAATGAGCAAATTGCTGATCTATGTGATCGCAGATTTGGGATTGGCGCAGACGGAATAATTCTCATTTTTGAGCACCCTACCCTAGATTTCAAAATGACATATTATAACTCTGATGGTTCACAAAGTTTTTGTGGAAATGGAGCACGATGCGCAGTTCAGTTTGCGAAGTCTTTAGGTTTAATTGAAACTAAAGCGAAATTTAAAGCTATTGATGGTGAACACAATGCGATTATTGATGATGAACTAATTTCAGTAAAAATGAAAGATGTAACATCCTATACTAAAGATGATACTGCTTTTATTATTGATACTGGAAGTCCGCACTATGTGAAATTTGTGGCAGACGTAGATGATGAGGACATTGTTGAGTACGGAAAAAACATTCGTTATTCAAAAAAATACAAGACAAAAGGTATTAATGTCAATTTAGTTGAAGTTTTGGCAGACAATGAACTGGAAATGCTTACTTACGAGCGTGGTGTTGAAGATGAAACTTATTCTTGTGGAACTGGCGCAACAGCAGTAGCTTTGGCTTTTTCTTTGGTCCTAGATTATGATGATATAGATGTCAAAATCTTCGTTAAAGGAGGTGAATTATATGTAAAAGCTGAACGCAATAATGACACTTTCGACAATATTTATCTTATTGGCCCTGCAGAAAAAGTGTTTGTTGGAGAAATTACAATTTAAAGTTTTTAAGATTAAATTCCTGTCGGGATCTTTACCAGTAAATTCATTATTTTAGTGTTATTTCCGATAAAATGGTTGTACGCTGTAATGGCACGCGGATGACACTGATACTTCGGCGGGCTCAGCAGAACTGCAAGCAACGCGGATACTCAAGGGTTTTTCACTTATGGTGAATTCGGATAAACGCGGATTGCTTTGGTCCGTAATAGTAACTATTTCCTTACCATTAAATAATATCATATCTAATTTCTTAAGAGAACCTAGTGTGCTGTTAAAGAATTAAAATATAATTCTAGACTTACTGGTAAAGTATCCGATAAGCATTTAAGATTAATATAATCTTAAAAACCAAAATGAATCCCAAAGGGATGGCACGTGTTAACCTAGAACGAAAGTCCTAGGGAAAAGAAACAGTGTACCTTCAAGTTCTGAAAGGACGACACACCTTGGAAACAATAGAATCCTAATCAAAGAAGTGAGTTCAGAAAATAGAAACTGAATATTTACACTTATCATTACAGTAAACTTTCGGGCAAAGCAAGATGCATTAAAGAGGTTTTTTTAAACTCTTTCTGAATCCAATAAAAACCAATCGTAAACCGCTGAATTAATTGATAACTCAAGTTTCGCACCTCTAATTTAGAGGGTTTTATCAATAAAAAATAGCATGAAAACCAAGGTAAAACCCTGGTTTTATTGTATCTTTAGGCTACTAGACAAAAAGTACAAATCATGCTACATCAC
>Ga0307486_1001954_pt1 | contig 14986 bp, 14 predicted proteins | sample CBIW02metaG_FD_203663 | JGI IMG/M metagenome (GOLD analysis project Ga0307486, IMG submission 203663) | Sea-ice brine microbial communities from Beaufort Sea near Barrow, Alaska, United States - CBIW 0.2 | ecosystem: Environmental > Aquatic > Marine > Coastal | place: USA: Alaska | collected... | reverse complement strand
GGTATGACTTCGGCGCGCTGTGCGTTGCCCTTCCTATCCCCCGAGTCATGATTTCCACGCGCAGAAGAGAGGGCCCTATGTCCGCGGGCACATCCGTACCACTGTCCATCCTTGACCTCGCCCCCATCGGGCCCGGCGAGACGGCCGCGCAGAGCTACGCGAACTCCGTCTCGCTCGCGCAGGCCGCCGAGCGTCACGGCTACACGCGTGTTTGGTACGCAGAGCATCACAACATGCCCACCATCGGTTCGTCCGCGACGAGCGTGCTGATCGCGCACGTCGCGGCGCACACCTCAACCATCCGCCTCGGCTCCGGCGGAGTCATGCTTCCGAATCATTCGCCGCTGACCATCGCAGAACAGTTCGGCACTCTCGAGACCCTTCATCCGGGACGCATCGACGTTGGCCTCGGGCGTGCGCCCGGCGGCGACCGCGCCATTTTCAATGCACTGAGGCGAGACCCGGGCGCATCCGAACAGTTCCCGCAAGACGTGATGGAACTTCAGGCGTATCTGGCGGGCGCGTCCATCGTAAATGGTGTCAGTGCGACCCCGACGCCCGACTCCGCTCCCCCGCTGTACATCCTTGGCTCGTCGCTCTTTGGTGCGCAGCTTGCCGCCGCGCTCGGTCTGCCCTACGCATTCGCGTCGCACTTTGCTCCGGACGCACTCTATGAGGCAGTTGCGCTGTACCGCCGCGACTTCAAGCCGTCCGCGCAGCTCGAGCACCCCTACGTGATCGCCGCCGCCAACGTGTTCGCTGCGGACAACGCCGAGGCTGCCGCGACCCAATTCGCGAGCGCGCGCAGGCGTAGGGTGCGCGGCATGATCGCGCGTAATCAGGCGGGTGTCGATTACTCCGACCAGCAGATCGACGAATTCCTCACCACCCCAGCAGGGGCGAATATCGCCAACATGATGCGCGTGACCGCTGTGGGTACAAGCGCGGACGTCGCCGGGTTCCTCGACGAGTTCGCGCTGAGTGCTCAGGCGGATGAGCTGATCCTCGCACACGGCGCACTGGCCGTTGAGGACCGGCTACGGTCGGTCGAGCTCGCCTCAAGTACGAGTTAACTGAGATCCCGGCCTAACCATCGAACGATCGACAGTCTGAAGCGCTACGTTTAGTCTGTGACTTCATCCATAGACGCTCCAGGTCTTGATGCAATTGCCGAAGCACTGGCTGACGCGCTTATTGGATTCGACGGATGGGTCCACAGGCGGGTCGAAAGCATTCATTTACACCCAGGGGAGCGCGCGACCTGCCGCGTGTCACTCGACTGCACTCCTCCCCCGGATCCGGCCTTGGCTCAGGAATTTAGTGAACGCAGTGAAGAACTTATTTCCGCTGTCCAGGGCTCGATATTGCTCCCGATTGCTCTCCTGAAGAAAGCTCCGTTGCGCGATTTTGATCTGTCTGATGGTTCAGGAACACCGCTACCAGCACTCCTTCGTGAGGAGTCGTCTCCATTGGTGGTGAGGGCGACACTTGTCTTACTTCAAAGATCGAAGATTGCCCCGAATAGTGGGCTCACGCGTGCTGTTGAAGAGATCATCAACGGAGACAGTGACGCCGCAAGCAGCATTGCAACGTCAATTATCGAATCGGGAAGCTACGACCAAAATATAGTTCTTGATCCGACAGTTCTCGAGGATCCCGTCGCAAAGATGCTTCAAACACTCGCTCGTAATTTCGTACTCTTAACTTTGATTCCGTCGAAGCTAGCCGGGCGACGAGTGCTCATCAAATGGTCGAGCGATATGGACATGGAACACCTTAACCCGGCGTCTCAAACCCCTTGGAAGGTAGCACTGCGAGGCAGGCCAACCGAAATCGAGTGGCCTATCTTTGGCGCTTCCGACGCCCGGTCATTTCATCTAGAAATAGTTGTGCCTGATGACGTGAAATGTCGCGCACTCGTGCTGCCAGCTCCGTACACTCTTAGTGATGTTGTCGTGTCGGATCACTCTGGGAGAGCAGTCGCCCACGCCCATGCTAGCTATGCGCTAGTTAGCGATGACTACGCCGTACTGCGGCTCGCACTGCCACGTTGGGGTAAACGGCTGTACGCAGCACTAGCGACTTCCTTTACCGCCCTGGCAACCTGGCTAGCGATCGCGCTCCCTGGCGCGCAAAACGCGCTACTCTCCAATAGAGATAGTGCCGCAACTTTGCTCCTAATCGCGCCAGTGTTGCTCATGACACTTGCCGCAACTCAGGGTGATAATTCCTGGATCGCCGCGCTCAATCGCCCGCTGAATATAGTCCTCGGGGGGTCAGCACTCGCGCTCGTCACACTCGCCGCCACGATCATAGGAGGTCTAACTGCACCTTTCATCAACATTGTCTGGTGGGCCATCGCGATATCAGCGTCTTCATTCGCGATCGCATTGTGGCTTCCACCCACGCGGATGTCAGAGCATCCAGGTAGTACTGAGGTAACATCAACCCAGGAGGAATCATGACCATTCAAGATGCAAGCACTAGTAAGCGACGCGGTAGCAAGCCTGTTGTCTACGGTCGCATGTCGGGCGCAGAAGGGTCGCGTGGTTCGGCTTTAAGTCCTCAAGCGCGTGTCGGTTTCGCGGCCAAGCGTAGGAGTCTGCTGGGCAACGACACGAAGATTGGCAAGTCTCGCCTCCAAGGGTAGTTGTCGCGCCCACGCACTAGGCCACCTTGTCGGCGAGCACCTTGATGCCCAGCCGCATGTCCTCGGCGGGCAGGTAGAACGGCAGCCGGAAGTGATCCGCCCCCGCCCCCGGCACCACCTCGAACGCCGAGCCCGGCGCCACGGGAACGCCGGCGGCCGCGGACCTCTCGGCAAACCGCTCCGCACCTCCGTCAGGCAGCCGAATCCAGAGGCTCGGCCCGCCCAGCGGCGCCCGGTACTCCCAGTCGAGCCCCGCCGCGCCAATGACTTCGAGTGCCGCCGCAAGCGACTCGCGCAGTTCCCCAAGGCGCCACTGCAGCGTCTGCTCGTAATGCTCGCTCAACAACTTGGCGCCGATCCGCTGGAGCAGCGCCGGGCTCCCCAGGTCCATCGCGGCGCGGCGGTGACGCAACTGCGCCGCCAGCGTCGCGTTCGTGTGTAGCCAGCCGATGCGCAGGCCGCCCCAAAACACCTTCGACAGCCCGCCGATGGTAATCACTGACCGTCCACCGGGGAACGTCGCCAGGGGACTGCGCTTGACGCCGTCGAGGGAGATGTCGCCAATGATCCGGTCGTCGAGGATCGTGGTGCCGGTGCTTGCCGCGGCCGCGACGAGCCGGGCGGCGTCCTCGTCGGACATCGCCGTGCCGGTGGGGTTGTGGAACGTAGTGATGTAGGCCGCGTCCGGTCGCGCCGCTTTGAACAGCTTCGCGGCCTGCGCGACGTCGAGCCCGGCTGGCGTCATGGGCAACGCCATGGGACGCGCGCCCGCCGCCGCGACCGCGTCGAAAACTCCCGGATAGGTCACCGACTCGAGCGCCACTGCCCCGCCGTCGCTCGCGACTCCAGTGACCGCGAGCCATACCGCCTGCTGCCCCCCCGCAGTAATCACCACCTCATCTGCCTGCGCCCTGATCCCGCTCGCTCGGAGGTGCTCGACGATCGCGCGCGTCAGGTCAATATCCCCGAGCGCGGCGTAGCCGTTGCCGATCACGGCCTGCGCGCCCAAGAACTGGGACGGGTGGTTGAGCGCCTCACTGACAATCGGCGCCGGCGGCGGCGATGCCGTATTGAACGCCACGAGCGGCGGCTTCTGACCGACCAGAATTCGCGCGAATCGGTCCTGCGGAGACAGCGCCATCACCCCTCGCGACAGCGACCCCAAGCGCGGCGCGGCTCCCGGCGTCACCTCAAGCCACTCCTGATCGCGAAGCTGCTGGTACGCCGCCGTCACCGTGTTGCGCGACAAGTGCAGGCGTTGCGCCAATGCGCGCTCCGACGGGAGCAGGCTGCCGTGCTCCAGCGACCCAGCCTCGGCCAGGGACACGATCGCGTCCGCGAGTTGCTGGTAAAGCGGACCCGTTCCCGATTGCCAGTGGTCCAGGACGTCCGCGAGTTGGTCGGCTGTGGTGCGCATGGAGCCAGTGTGTCCGGAACTGGCCCCCCATTACAAGTGCCAGTTGCGCCATAACTGGCACTCGCAAATTGGGGCCAGTCACGCATACGCTAGGGCCATGCGCAACGAGACTGCCCCCAAGACCCGACAGAGTCCGCCCACAACGAGCGGCGCATCACACAACGCGCCCCAGCCTGCCGCGGAACTCGACGCAACCATGGAACGCGTCTACACCAATCCCATCTCGCGCGCCCGCAACCGCCAGCGCCTCGCGCTCATCACCGAGGCCGCGCGCCGCTCGGGCAGCTACGTCGCCAACGCTTCCCACCGACCCATCGCCCCAGCGGCCGATGCCGTGGCGGGGTTAGACGCCTTTCGACGCCCACTTCAGGATTTCCCCATCGAGGCACGCGAGGTGCTCGCCGAACTCGACACGTTCGGCTCCCCAGCCACTGTGGTCAGCACCCACGGCCGCTACTTTGGATTCGTCACCGGCGGCATTGACCCCGCGGCTCAAGCGGCCGCCATCCTGGTGGGGACGTGGGACCAGAACGCCGCGATACCCTCACAATCTCCCGTGGCCGCCACCATCGGTGACGTGGCCGGCTCATGGGTCATCGACGCACTCGGCCTGCCCTCCAGCGCCGTCGCGTCATTCTGCGGTGGAGCCACCGTCGCGAATCTCACGGCGATCATCGTCGCGCGCGACGCGCTCTACGCAAAGCAGGGCTGGGACGTCGCAAGAGACGGTCTCGTTGGCGCCCCAGCCCTGCGCCTCATCCTCAGCGCGGAGGCGCACGCCAGCGTCTACAAGTCGCTGCGGCTCGCGGGATTCGGCACCGCTCAAATCGAGTACGTACCCACCGATCACACGGGCGCCATCCGAGCCGATGCCTTCCCCACCGACACCGACGACTCCACCTTGGTGATCCTCCAGGCCGGCAACGTCAACACCGGTGCATCGGACCCCTTTGCGGACATCATTCCAGGCGTGCGGGAGCGCGGCGGCTGGGTGCACGTTGACGGCGCTTTCGGACTGTGGGCGGCGGCTTCCCCCAAGCGCCGCCACCACGTCGCAGGTAGTGAGTTGGCTGACTCTTGGGCCACTGACGCCCACAAATGGCTCAACGTGGGCTACGACTCCGGCATTGTCATGGTGCGCGACGCCGGCGCCCTAGAGCGCGCCATGTCCGTCGACGCCGCCTATCTCGCGACCGAGGGCCCGCCGCCTGCCATGAACCGCGGCATTCAGATCTCCCAGCGAGCCCGCGGAGTCGAGACGTGGGCCATGCTCGCCAGCCATGGTCGCGACGGCCTGGCGGACCTGATCGACCGGACGTGCGACCTCGCGACCCGCTTCGCAGCCACCCTGGCTGCCGGCGGCGTCGAAGTGTTGTGTCCCCCAATTCTGAACCAAGTCCTCGTCGCGTTCGGAGATACGGCCACCACCAACGGAGTCATCCAAGCCGTGCAACAAGAGGGCACCATGTGGGCTGGCGCCACCGAGTGGCAGGGCCGGCGCGCCATGCGCCTGTCCGTGTCAGACGCGGCCACCACCTCGGACGACATCGACGCGAGCGCAGCGGCGCTGTTGCATGCGTGGGCAAACCTGGAAGGCAGTGCGACTACGTTGGAAGGGTGAACGAGTTCACCCCCATGCCGCCCCCAGAGGTCACTATCGACTCCGGGCTCGTGACCACCCTTCTCCACGAGCAGCACCCGGACCTCGCGCAGCTGCCGCTGGGCGCCCGTCATGAAGGTTGGGACAACGTCACCTGGCGACTCGGCGACCATCTCGCCGTGCGCCTGCCGCGCCGCGCCATCTCCTCCACGCTCGTGGCGACCGAACTCGCGTGGCTCCCCAGCATCGGCCGCAACTGGCCTTTCCGCGCACCCGTCCCAGTACGCACCGGTACCCCCTCAGTCGCTTACCCGTGGCGCTGGTCGGTAGTTCCCTGGATCAGTGGCAGCCCCGCCTTCGACGAACCGCTGAGCGAGTGCGGCGCCCTCGATTTAGGGCTAGCCCTCGCGGCCCTCCATCAGCCGGCCACCGCCGATGCCCCCGTCAACCCGTTCCGCTCCCACCCACTCATGAGGCGCATCGACCGCGCGTGCGCACGGATAGATGCGATCGTGCGCCAGCGACGCCGCCACCCCGCCCCCAACGGCGCGACGCTGAACGTCGGCGCCGCGGAGGCGCTCATGCGACGCGGGATTCACGCCTCCAGCGCCCCCCTTGTATGCGCCCATCTCGACCTGCACGGCGCAAACGTCATCACCCATCGCGGCCGCCTGGCCGGAATCATCGACTGGGGCGACGCGGGTGCCGGCGACCGTGCCACCGACCTGGGCCAGGCCTACGTGCTGCTGGGTCCTGCACTGTGGCAGACCATGCTGGACGCCTACGGAGAGATAGATCGCGCCACCCGCGACCGGGCCGCCGCCGAGGCCGTGGGCTCCGCGGTCACCCTCGCGACCATGACGGACGGGCCTTACGCCGCTTGCGGTTGGGACGCCCTTGTTTCACTCGGGGTCACCGCCCCCTGCCTGTAGCGCAGGCCGATGCTCGGCGAAGCTCCCCGCGGGCGGCATCGGCTCCCTGGGAACGGCCCCAACTGGCATTAAGGTAGGCGCATGAGCATCACGAACGAGCGTGTTTACATCGCGCGTCTGGCGGGAACCGCCGTGTTCGACCCCATCGGCGACCCGGTCGGGCGCGTGCGCGATGTCGTCATGCTCGTGCATCGCACCGGCTCCCCCACTGCGGTGGGCCTCGTCGTCGAGGTGCCAGGGCGCAGGCGGGTGTTCATGCCGCTCACCCGCGTCACGTCCATCGCTCCCGGGCAGGTGATCTGCACGGGCGTCATCAACCTGCGCCGCTTCCAGGCCCGGGCGGCGGAGACCCTCGCGATCGCCGAGCTTTTTGAACGCAGCGTGAAGATCAAGGAAGACCAGTCAACCGCGTACATCGAGGACATCGCGATCGAGCGGGACCACACCCGCACGTGGCGCGTGACCAAGTTGTACGTGCGCAGCGCGGCACGACGCAAGGGCGTCCTGGGCTTCTCGCGCAGGGGCGAGACGTTCGTGGTGGACGCCGATGCGGTGTCCGACATAGCGGTCAAAGACAAGTTGCAGGGCGCGGCACTGGTCATTCAGACGTTCGCGAACCACAAGCCCGCGGACCTCGCGGCTGCACTGATGGAGATGTCGCCTCAGCGCGGCGCGGAGATCGCCGCGGCACTGGACAACGAGCGGCTCGCGGACGTGCTCGAGGAGCTGCCAGAGGAGGATCAGATCGCGCTGCTGTCCACACTGCGCTCCGACCGTGCCGCCGACGTGCTCGAAGCCATGGACCCCGACGACGCGGCGGACCTGCTCGGTGACCTACCCGCTGGCGAAGCGGAGGCGTTACTGCTCCTCATGCAGCCCGAGGACGCCAATACTGTTCGGCAGTTGCTCAACTACGAAGACGACACGGCCGGTGGCCTCATGACCACAGAGCCCGTCATTGTGGGGCCGGAGACCACCGTCGCGACGGCTCTCGCCATGGTCCGCAGGCAAGAGATGCCGCCCGCGTTGGCGTCGATGGTCTTTGTGGTGCGCCCTCCGCTGGAAACCCCCACCGGCCGCTACATCGGCCTCGTCCACATCCAGCGCCTGCTACGTGAACCGCCGCATGAGTCCATCGGCGGATTCGTGGACCCGGCAATCGAGGCACTGCCCGTCACCGAGACACTTGCGGAAATCTCGCGGCGCATGGCGGCGTATGACATACTCGCGCTGCCGGTGGTGGACGATGACAACCGGTTCCTAGGCGCAATCTCGATCGACGACGTACTCGATCACCTGCTGCCCGCGGACTGGCGCGAGCAATCCGAGCTCGATATTCATGAGGAGCGGGCAACCACGTCGGCTATCCGGCAGGGAGACACCGATGCCTGAGCGTCTCGATCGTCCAAAGTCGGACCAGCGTCACTTTAGTCTCAAACGCAACGTGGGCTCAGACCGGTTCGGCGCATACTCCGAGGGGATCGCACGTTTCCTGGGCACGCCGCGCTTCTTGGTCTACCTCACGCTGTTCTGCATCGCGTGGCTCGCGTGGAACATCTGGGCACCAGCAGACTGGCGCTTCGACTCCGCCACCAACGGGTTCACCGCCCTCACGCTCATGCTCTCGCTACAGGCGTCGTACGCCGCACCGCTCATCCTGCTCGCGCAGAACCGCCAGGACGACCGAGACAAGGTGGGAGCCGAACAGGACCGCCAACGCGCGGAGCGCTCGCTCGCGGATACCGAGTACCTTGCTCGCGAGGTTGCGGCGCTGCGCCACGCGGTGTCGGATACCGCGACACGCGACTTTGTCCGCTCGGAGCTACGGGCGCTCCTCGAGGAACTTAAGACTTTGGATGAGGACAGCGAGGCCAAACCAGCCCGCGTCGCGCCAAAGTCTGAACGGCCCAGAAAGTAGCCGTTTACCACCCTTAGGGGCTAGCGCCTACGATGGATGCATGCCTACGCTTGAACTAATTCAGACTGCCCTGTCCAAGGTCATCGACCCAGAGATCCGCCGTCCGATTACGGAGATCGGCATGGTGCGGTCCGTCGAACTAAGCGACGATGGCGTTGCCACCGTCGGTATCGACCTCACCACCGAGGGTTGCCCCATGAAGGCGCGCATCACCGATGACGTCAGCAAGGCAGCGGGTTCCGTCGAGGGCGTGCTCGATGTGAAGATCGAGCTGGGCGTCATGAGCGAGGAACAGCGCCTAGGACTGCGTTCCATGCTGCGCGGCGGCAAACCCGAGCCTGTCATCCAGTTCACGCAGCCAGGCAACATGACGCGCATCTACGCCGTCGCATCGGGTAAGGGTGGGGTGGGTAAGTCCACCGTCACCGCCAACCTCGCCGCCGCGATGGCCGCGGACGGCCTCAAGGTGGGCGTCCTCGACGCGGATATCTTCGGATTCTCGATTCCGGGGATGCTCGGCGTTGAGGGACAGCCCACGCGCATCGACGACATGCTGCTGCCCCCCATTGCCAACGAGGTCAAGGCGGTCTCCATCGGGATGTTCGTGCCTGCCGGCCAGCCGGTGGTGTGGCGCGGGCCCATGTTGCACCGAGCCATCGAGCAGTTCCTCGCTGACGTGTATTGGGGCGACCTAGACGTGCTGCTGCTGGACCTTCCGCCGGGCACGGGCGACATCGCTATCTCTGTAGCGCAGTTGCTTCCCCACGCGGAACTGCTCGTGGTGACTACCCCGCAGTCGGCCGCGGCGGACGTCGCCGAGCGCGCGGGATCAATTGCCACGCAGACTTCTCAGAACGTGGTGGGCGTAATTGAGAACATGTCCTGGCTCGAGCAGGAGGACGGTTCGCGCCTGGAAATCTTTGGCTCCGGCGGAGGGCAGATCGTGTCCGATCGGCTCACTAAGTTGCTAGGTACGTCGGTGCCTCTCATGGGTCAGATTCCGCTCGACATCCAGACCCGCGAGGCGGGCGACGCTGGGACCCCCGTGGTGCTGGAGCACCCCGAGTCCGCCGCCGCGTTAGAACTGCTCAGGATTTCGCGGCTACTCGCCAGCCGCCAGCGCGGGCTCGCGGGACGTTCGCTGGGCGTCACGCCAAAGTAGTCGCGCAGCGCCCCCAAGTCCTTAATCGAGGTCGATGCGGCCCACGGGCTTGGGGCCCCAACCCGCGATGATCACGGCGACCAATCCGGCCACTACGCCACCCGTAGAAATTGCGGGGATTGCGAACGCGATCACGAGCGCGTCGTTGAATGAAGGCCCCCCTACTCCGAGCTGCTCAAGGGCGGGAATCGAGCCTGACGCGACGCCCGTGACGGCCATGATGTGAACGCCGATAGTCGTGGCGACGAACGCCACGGCCTGAGTCACGAGGCCTCGCGCCTGGGACAAGTAGCGGACCGTGGTTCCGACGGCGACTGCCAAGAGCGTGCCGAGTAGGAGCATCGCTAGCGCGCCGGGCTCGTTTGGCACGAGTACCGACAGCAGTAACCCAAACACAAGTGCCACGACAAGGGCGGCGGTGAGCACTCCCACGCGGTTGCGGCGCACCGACTCAAGGAACGATGCGCGAGGCGCGGTGTGCGCTTCGGGTGGCGCCGACGCGGCGGGCTCCGGGTTCGACTCGGCGTTGGGCGTGGGCTTGGGCTTGGTGGCCATCAGGCATTCCTTTTTTCGACAACGGTGCGAATTAATCCCATCATCGCACGGCAGCGAACCCGCTGAGTGAAAGTTGTGGCGCTGTCACTGGCAGAATGACGGTTATGGCAGAACCGTTGCGGACCGAAGCGCCCCAGTGGTACCCGGCGTGGTCGCGCGAGGACGGCGAGTCCGGCGCGGGCGCCCTTTTCAGCGCGACATTCGGGACCACCGCCAGCACCATCCGGTCAGTACCTGGCCGCGTCACTATCATCGGCGACCACACGGACTACGCCGCAGGACTGTGCCTGGCTACCGTCGTCGCACAGCGCACCTACGTTGCCGCTAGGCCGCGCGACGACGGACGCTTCCGGGTGATCTCCGCGCAGGCCGGTCAGGTGGACGGCCCGAGCGGCGTGTGGGAAGGCAACGTCGCTGATCTCGACACCGCCCCGGGAGACGGGTGGGTGCGCCACGTAACCGGTGTCCTCTGGGAACTCATCGAGCGTGGTTTCCAGCCGCGCGGCATCGACATCGCGATTGACAGTTGTGTGCCCATCGGCGCGGCGCTCGGCTCCTCCTCGGCATTGCAATGCGCGGTTGCCCTCGTCGCAAATGACTGCTGGAGCTTGCTTCTTGACTCACCTCGTGGGCGGTTCGAATTGGCAGAGGCCGCCATCGACGCCGAAGCCCAATTCGTTGGCGTACCCACGGGTGGGCTGGACCAACACTGTGACCTCCAATGCCTCCCAGGTGAGGCGGTGCTCCTGGACTTTGCGACGTCGCCTCCCACGGTCACTCACCAGCCGCTCTACTTCCCCGGCTATGGACTCTCCCTGCTGGTGATCGACACCCGCACCTCGAACGAGTGCAGGACGGACGAGTACGTCAAGCGGCGCCGCTCGAGTGAGCTCGCAGCGCAGGCGCTAGGCGCGGCGAATCTGCGCGAGGTCTTCGAGTCCCCACACTGGCTACGACGCGTCAACCGGCTCACCGACCCCGTGCTGCGAGCCCGGGCGCGACACGTCGTCACTGAGCTGCACCGAGTACTCCTGGTGACTGCGGAGCTGAACGGGACGGCCCCCGCGCACGAACGCTTCGTCGATGTGGGAAGGGCGCTGTTCCGCTCACACGCCTCGCTCGACACCGACTACGGGGTGAGCACGGAGGCGCTCAACCTGGCCGTGGAGACCGCGTTTAACGCGGGCGCCCTTGGGGCGCGGATGGAAGGTGCAGGCTTCGGCGGGTCCGCGATAGCGCTGGTGCGCACGTCCCAGGCAGACGCGACGGCACGCGCCATTGATGAGGCGTTCGTGGCGCGCGGCCTCACGCGCCCGGTGTTCCTCACGGTGTAATCCTGTGCATCGCTCCTGCGACGCGAGACGGTTCAGCCTAGATCGTAGTCGACCACCAAGGGCGCGTGATCGGTCCACCTCGAATCCCAAGATGCCTGCCGGTCCACGCGCACGTCCGTGACCGACCCCGCGAGCATCGGCGTCGCGAGCTGATAGTCGATGCGCCAGCCGGCGTTGTTGTCGAAGGCCTGCCCGCGCATCGACCACCACGTGTAGGGGCCTTCCTGCTCGCCCACAAACTGGCGGTGCGTGTCCACCCAACCGGCGGCGAACCAGGCCTCTAAGTAGGCGCGCTCCTCAGGCAGAAACCCGGCGGACTTAAGGTTGCCCTTCCAGTTCTTGATGTCGTTGTTGGTGTGCGCGATGTTGATGTCGCCCATCACCACTACGCGGTCGTAAGCGCCAGCCAGTTCCGCGAGGCGCGCGGTCATGGACTCCAGAAACTCATACTTGTCGTCCATCTTGGGCGTGCCGACCGTTCCGGAGTGGACGTACGTCGACACGATGCGCACGGGACCGGAGGGCGACTGCACGGTGGCCTCGACCCAACGACCGGTGTGGGTTGCCTCGGTGTGGATCGCACCAGCGACGCCAAGCCCGTACACCACGTCAGTCAGCGGCGTGCGGGACAGGATGGCGACGCCGGAGCGGCCCTTTTGCTCCGATGCCTGGTGTTCGAGGTGCCAACCGTCGGGGAAGGCGGTGGTGACCACGTCATCGGGCGCACGTACTTCCTGCAGGCAGATCACGTCGGCCTCCACGCCGACCATCCACTCGCTCATGCCCTTCTTGAGGGCGGCTCGGACTCCGTTGACATTGACCGACACAATTCTCATGAGTCGAGACTATCGGTGAGGAACTGGAGCCCTCGACGGGATACTGGGCTCACCCGGCGCGTCGGCGGCGGGCTTCGGCGCGAAGATTCGGTCGCCAAGTGCCATCATGGGGCGTTGCACGAGTCGGTCGCGCACCAGCTCGATGGCGGTAGCGGTCGCGTAGACGATGGCGGTGAACGCGAGCGCGTGCCACGGTAGCGAGGCGGGATCCTGGGCGGCGCGCACCGTACCAACCCAGTCTTCCCAGATCAGCGGGCGAATAATGGCGTTGTCGCTGATCAGATACACCCCGAATGTCGCAGCCGCAACGGTGTTGACCACGGGCCAGAACCTGGGCCGCATCTTGGTGACCGCGACTAGGCCGCAGACCGCGGACAGCACCACGAAGGGCGCGTACTGGGACCGCACTAGTTCGGGATCAAAATTCAGGGCGGGGTGCGAGGCTGCGATGTCGCGTGCAAAGAGTGCGCTGAGGGGAACCGCCACGGCCAGCGCGATAGCCGATGCTCCCCACGCCTTGGCGGTACCCCGTAGCGGGTAGCGGGCTACGTACGCGGCGGCCAGATATAGCGCGACGAACCACGTCATGCTGTTCGCGCCAAGTGACACCGCGGGGATCAGGGACAGGACGCTCCATGCGACGAACACGATCGCGATGAGAGTGCCGTGCTGGCGCCGGGTCATGGCTTTGACCAGGATGTTGATGAACGGCGACAGGATTATCAGCATTACGTAGACGGTGACGAACCAGTAGAACTTGGTCGACACCGGGAAAAACGCATGCCAGGTCGTCTTGGCGTCCACGCCTCCCGGTAACCACAGCAGCGCGGCTAACAGGATGATCCACGACGTGGACCACACCTGAACCAGGATGGATCTGAGCCCCCGCCACCGGAAGGTGGACTTCGCCATATAGTACGCGCCGATCAGCACGAACACGTCGACGCCCCACTTGCCCATACTCGAGTAGGCCGTGAGGAAGGCCTCCGACGCGCCGTTGTCCGCGCCGCCCAAGACCCCACCGTGCACGCCGTAGTGGTAAGACACGATGGCGACCATGGCGAGGATGCGGTATAGCTCCAGCACGGAGTTGCGTGTCTTGGCCATGGCGTGCCCCATTCCGACGCTCACAGCGCCGATGCTCGGGCGCCACGCTGCGCGGAAGTTGGTGAATCAGGTTAAATGTAACAAAGGAGTAACGCTCCGGCCGATCTAATTACTCCCGGCATTTCCGGACTACGCCGTGCGTTCGGCGCTTTCCACCACGTTGCTCAGCAGCATGGCGCGGGTCATCGGGCCCACTCCCCCTGGGTTGGGTGAGTACCAGGAGGACTTGGCCACCGCATCGGCCGCTATGTCGCCAGCCACCTTGGACTTGCCCGTCTCTGGGTCCGTCACGCGGGACACGCCCACGTCGATCAGCACCACGCCGTCCTTGACCATGTCCGCTCCAATGAGGTTGTGCACCCCGGCGGCGGCCACGATCACGTCGGCGTCGCGGGTGTGCGCCGCGAGGTCGGCGGTCCCCGTGTGGCACAGCGTCACCGTCGCGTTGACGGCCTTGCGGGTCAGTAGAAGGCCGATGCTGCGGCCTACCGTCGTGCCGCGGCCCACCACGGTCACATTGGCGCCGTTCAGGGAGATGCCGTGGCGCTCGATCAGCTCGATGATGCCCTTGGGCGTGCACGGCAGCGAGCTAGTGACGTCCTCGCTGGTGCGCAGGACCAAGCGCCCCAGGTTGGTGGGGTGCAGGCCGTCCGCATCCTTGTCAGGGTCGATCAGTTCGAGCACCCGGTTGGTGTCAATGCCGGCCGGGAGCGGGAGCTGCACGATGTAGCCGGTGCAGTCGGGGTTGTCGTTCATGCGGGCGACGGCGGCCTCGATCTGTGACTGCGTGGCGGTCTGGGGGAGGTCCTCGCGGATGGACGCGATGCCCACCTCCGCGCAGTCCTTGTGCTTGCCGTTGACGTACCAGGTGGAGCCGGGGTCCGCGCCCACCAGCAGCGTCCCAAGGCCCGGGTGGATGCCCCGGGCCTTGAGCGCGCTCACGCGGTCGGTGAGTTCGGACTTGATGGCGGCCGCGGTGGCCTTGCCGTCCAGAATTTGTGCCGTCATGGTGTCCTCCCCCGCTCGCGCTACTGCTGCAACCCGTCGTAGAGCGGGAATTCGGCGGTGAGCTTGGTGACCCGCGCGTGTAGCGCCGCGGTGTCCGCGCCGCCCTTCAAGGCCGTCGCGATGATGTCAGCAACCTCGGTGAATTCCTCGGCGCCAAAGCCGCGGCTCGCGAGCGCTGCCGTGCCGATGCGCACGCCTGAGGTCACCATCGGCGGGCGGGGGTCGAACGGGACCGCGTTGCGGTTGACCGTAATGCCGCACTCGTGGAGCAGATCCTCCGCCTGCTGGCCGTCGAGCTGCGAGTTGCGCAAGTCAGCGAGCACTAAGTGGACGTCCGTTCCGCCGGAGACGACGTTGACGCCCCCCTCAATCGCATCCGGTGCGACCAGGCGCTCGGCGATGATGTTCGCGCCCTCGAGCACGCGCTCCTGGCGCTCCTTGAACTCCGCGCCGGCTGCTGCCTTGAA
>Ga0307486_1001952_pt1 | contig 14996 bp, 15 predicted proteins | sample CBIW02metaG_FD_203663 | JGI IMG/M metagenome (GOLD analysis project Ga0307486, IMG submission 203663) | Sea-ice brine microbial communities from Beaufort Sea near Barrow, Alaska, United States - CBIW 0.2 | ecosystem: Environmental > Aquatic > Marine > Coastal | place: USA: Alaska | collected... | reverse complement strand
CCCTGAAACCACCTCTTCCACATTGGATTTTATAAAATTGGCCAGTTTATGTTTAGAACCTATATAATTCATTTAATTGCCCAGATAATATCAGAAAATGTGGTTTTCCCGGATGAAATTCAAATCTATTTAATTGTGAAGTTTCAAAAGTAGCAACATATTTTTCAATGATCAGCTTTAACCAGGAAATTTCGGCCTTTAATTTCCAATGTTGGCCATTTTTAGCATAAACCACAAGAAACAAGAGCCAGGAAACAAGACTAAAAAAAGTTGGAAGACCAGTGAGTGGTGGAAAAAAATAGAACATTCGTGAATTCGTGGCTTATTTTTAAAATATGAAATTTAAAAATAATGTCTCTAACTCAAAAGTTCAAATATTAAATTTCAAAAGAAAATGGGGATCAAAATCGGCATTAAAACAAGCCCTATCAAAAGAATTTCCTTAAAAACCCGATCCTGTTTACTTTCAAAATAATTGGAGGTGATTATAGAAAGGGGCACAAAAAAAAAGAGCAATTCACTCCCGTTTTTTACAGGGGAAAAAACGCTCACCCCAACGGAAACTATTAAAGTGAGGAATACTAAAAAGTACGTTGGCCGCGAATTGATATTGGCTTTTTTAAACAATTTGAAATAATAGAAAAGTGTCCATAAAGCCAAGGCTAAAATTATGCTTAACGGGATCAATAATTTTAGGTTTTGATAATGCTCAAACTTGAAACTGCTTTCCTGAAACCAGGCCGAAAAAGTGTAAAATTGGTCGTTAAAAATGAGGTGAAAGCCTGTGACAAGGGAAAAAACGGCAAAAAAAGCAATTATGGGAATTAGCCAGTTTTTAAAATAATTGGCTGCTTGTAACAAAATTCCAATGTAAACAATGATTAAAAATAAAAAGGCCCAAAAATAAAAGAGGGAAGCAATACATACCCAAAAAGTTGCATCAAAAATCTTTTTAGAAGTTTCCTTTTGTGTTTTCAAACTTATTATCCTTCTCAAGGCAAATAAAACGCAAATGTTGGCCACTATGATTTGATTATCCTTTAGAATGTCCCAAAATGAAACTGAAAACACCGCAAAAATTATAATTTTATAGGCACTGCGAAGGGTGAGATCGTTCTTTTTTGCAATGAAGTCCAATATTACAACACTGAGCAAAAAGGCCAAGAGCACCCCAATTTTTTCAGCGAGAAGTGCAAAACTAAAGGAAGAGAACACTTCATGAAAATTGGCTATTATAAAAAATACCGCCATAAATAAAATGACAGCAATAAAATTAATAGGTTTTGATTTGCTAAAAAAGCTTGTTAGCATTATTGTTTTTTATATTTTTGTGACTTAATAAAACAAAGTTATACAATGAAAGAAATATTTGAAGGTATTGCCTGGCTTTTTGAAGAGATTTTGTTTATTCCTTATAATGCGCTTAGGGAATTGCAATTAACCTCCTGGTTTGCAGCCAATATTATGAATTGGATTTTTCTTGTTGTTGGCTTTGCAGCATTTTTATACTGGATGATGCAACTTAAAAAATACAATGATAATGACGAAGAGGACCGCGATCCAACTGCACATTCGTTCTTAGGATAGATCAAATCCTAAATCCTTTCTATAATACATCTTATCAAAATGTAGCTTTTCTATATTTTGATAAGATTTTTTTAGTGCCTCTTTGTAATCTTTTCCCATTGAAGTAACCGCAATTACCCGGCCCCCATTTGTTATAATTTTCCCCTCTTTTTCGGCCGTTCCGGCGTGAAAAATTATGGATCCATCTACGGCATCAATCCCGGTAATTTCCTTTCCTTTCTGATAATTTTCGGGATAACCTCCGGATGTCAACATCACCGTAACCGCACTTTGATCATCAATTTCCAGAGTGGCTTTGTTTAATTTTTGCTGTGATACTTTTACCAGCAGTTCCACAAAATCAGATTTTATCCTTGGTAAAACAACTTCGGTTTCGGGATCACCCATCCTTACGTTGTATTCAATAACATAGGGTTCATTTCCTACTTTTATAATTCCTATAAAAACAAAACCTTTGTAGTCAATCTTTTCTTCTTGTAAACCTTTAATTGTTGGCTTTACGATGCGTTCCTCAATTTTATCCATCAGTTCCTTATCAGCGAAGGGCACGGGTGAAATGGCGCCCATCCCACCGGTGTTAAGGCCGGTATTTCCTTCGCCAATGCGTTTATAATCTTTGGCTGTTGGAAGGATCTTATAGTTTTTTCCATCGGTTAACACAAAAACACTCAACTCAATTCCGTCTAAAAATTCTTCTATCACCACTTTCCTCCCGGCATCTCCAAATTTTTTATCCAGCAACATATGCCCGAGTTCTTCCTGGGCTTCGGTTAAGTCGTCAATAATCAAAACACCTTTACCACCAGCCAGGCCATCTGCTTTTAAAACATAGGGAGGTTTCAGGGTTTCCAAAAAAGCCTTCCCGGCGTTCAAACTTTTTGCTGTAAAACATTCATAAGCTGCAGTTGGAATGTTGTGCAGATACATAAATTCCTTGGCGCGCTCTTTACTTCCTTCCAACAAAGCACCACGTTCGGAAGGCCCTATTAACGCAACATCTTTAAGCTGTGGGTCTTTGGTGAAGAAATCGTAAATTCCCAGGACAAGAGGGTCTTCCGGCCCCACTACCACCATATTGATATTTTCTTTTAATACAAAAGCCTTGATAGCTTCAAAATCAGTTACCTTTAAATCGATATTTTCGGCTATTTGAGCGGTTCCTGCATTTCCCGGTGCTACATAAAGTTTTTGGCAATGTTTACTCTCTAAAATTTTGTGAGCAAAAGCGTGTTCACGCCCACCAGCACCCAATATTAAAATATTCATATAGAAGTTATTTAATGTTCTTGTGTCAAAAATAATTGTTTGTAAATTGTAGCACTAATATTTTCTGATAAAATAAAACTATTTTAATTTTTGAACTGGTTTAAAATCTCCCTGCAGCTCAACAAATACCCTATCAACAGGGCGCAAAAACTATTGCGAAAAATACAGGATATTCCGGAGGGCGATTACCAAAATTATCTTGAAAATCAAAAAAAAGCAATAGTTCAGTTTCATTTGACCCATAATTCATATTACAGGGAATTTTTTGGCAACAAGTATTTCACAAATTGGGAGGAGGTTCCGGTCATGCAAAAATCTGACTTGCAGCGCCCCTTAAAGGAACGATTGAGCGACGGATACAGTAAAAGAAAGATCTATGTTGGCAAAACCTCCGGTTCCAGTGGGCATCCGTTTATATTTGCCAAAGACCGTTTTTGCCATGCCCTCACCTGGGCGGAGTTTATAGATCGTTATAATTGGATAGGGATTAACCTCAACAAGTCACTTCAAGCACGTTTTTATGGAATTCCGCTGGATTTTTATGGCAATTTGGTTGAACGATTCAAGGACAGGGTCAGCCTGAGGCGAAGATTTAATGTTTTTGATCTAAGCGATCAAAAGTTGGAAAGGTTTTTAGACCGCTTTAAAAAATCAAATTTTGATTACATCAACGGATATACCAGTTCAATAGTGCTTTTTGCAAAATATTTGGAAAAACACCATCTTGTTTTAACAGATATTTGCCCGAATTTAAAAGTTTGTATCGTCACTTCCGAAAAACTTTTTGAAAACGACAAAAACCTCATTGAAACTTCGTTTGGAGTGCCTGTAATCAATGAGTACGGAGCAAGTGAGGTTGGATTGATAGCCTTTGAAAAGTCAAGTGGGGAATGGCTGGTAAACTCTGAAAGTTTGTTTATTGAAATTTTGGACGAAAATAACCGGATCCTGCCTTATGGTGAAGAAGGACGCATTGTAGTTACTTCCCTCTACAACAAAGCGCATCCTATGATTCGTTACGAAATTGGGGATACAGGAACACTTTCGAAAAACAGCTCTTTTAAAAAGCCCATACTGAAGAAATTAACCGGAAGAACCAATGATGTGGCAATACTTGCCAATGGGAAAGTGGTGCCGGGGCTCACCTTTTATTATGTGACCAAATCAATAATTGAAGATGCGGGAAGTATCAAAGAATTTGTAATTATTCAAACCCATATAGATCGGTTTAAAATTGAATATGTGAGCGACCACCAATTTTCCGCGGTACAGATACATAGAATATTAAGCGCTATAAAAATATTTGTAGGGAAAAACCTCATAGTGGATATCGAGCGAAAACCGGTATTAATAAGAAACAAGAGTGGGAAGTTGAAACAATTTACTTCACTGGTTTAAGATTTTAACCTGTTTGTTCTTTACCATAAAATGCTCCCATAAAAACCTGGACATATATTTACAGCTTTTCAGAAAGCCATAATCCAATACCCGATTATAAATTTGAAAGTTATATTTTAAAAGGGCGGTTTTATTGTTGGAAATTGAATTCTTTCGAAGCCTGTAATACGCCAGGGGTTGTTGAATTCCGAGGGCGGAACCGGCTTTTTCCAGAACGGAAAGCCACAATCCCCAATCCTGCCTTTTCCGAAGTAATGGACTATATATTTTACCAATTTTATCGGCGTTATACATACCGGTGAGGTTTCCAACGTAGTTGGACCTCAATAATTTTTTATAGCTCAATTCCGGTAAAGATTCCACAATTTCAGGAAGCAATTGGCCGGTTTCCATCATCAGCCGATAGCTGGAAAAACTCATTGCCAAATTGTTTTTCAACATAAAATTCACCTGAACTACCAATTTTTCGGGCAACCAAAGATCATCGGCATCCAAAAAAGCGATAAAAGATCCTTTTGCGGCTTTTATCCCCGTATTCCTGGAAGAACCGGCCCCCGCATTTTTGGTGGATTGATATAATTTGATCCGGGAATCCAGGCTCACAAAATCTTCTACCAAAGCAATGGTCAAATCATTTGAAGCATCGTCTATAACCAATAATTCCCAATTTGAATACTTTTGATTTTGAACCGATCGAATTGCCGCGCCGATAAATTCAGCCGAATTATAAGTGGGCATAATTACTGAAACCAGATGGGCTTCTTTCATAATTGGCAGATTTACCGTTTTATGTGCTTTGTAAAATCTTTGTGTTCGCTTTTAAATAATTCTTCCTGGCCCAGGCTTTTAAAGTAATCGTACGAAATTTTCATCCCTTCAGATCGGGAAACTTTTGGTTCCCATCCCAGAATTTCTTTCGCTCTTGTAATATCCGGTTGGCGCTTCAAGGGATCGTCTTCAGGCAGGGATTCATAAATAATTTTTTGATTGGAATTGGTCAGTTTTATTATTTCTTCGGCAAATTGTTTGATGGTAATTTCATCCGGGTTTCCAATGTTTACAGGTTCGCTGTAATCGCTGAGCAGCAAGCGGTAAATCCCTTCAATTTGGTCGTCCACATAACAAAAAGATCGGGTTTGAGAACCGTCACCAAAAACGGTGAGATCTTCCCCCCGAAGAGCTTGCCCAATAAACGCGGGGATTACCCTTCCGTCATTTAATCGCATTCTTGGTCCATAAGTATTAAAGATGCGTGCAATCCTGGTTTCCAGGCCGTGAAACCTGTGGTAAGCCATGGTCATGGATTCCTGGAATCGTTTGGCTTCATCATAAACCCCACGAGGCCCAATGGTATTTACGTTTCCGTAATAATCTTCACTTTGGGGATGAACCAGTGGATCTCCATAAACTTCAGAAGTGGAAGCGATAAGGATACGGGCATTTTTTTCCTTGGCCAGGCCAAGTAAATGAAAGATTCCTATGGAACTTACTTTTAAGGTTTGAATTGGAATTTTTAAGTAGTCTATCGGACTGGCGGGAGAGGCAAAATGCAAAATATAATCCAGTTTTCCTTCGACATGGACAAAATTGGTAACATCGTAATGAAAAAATTCAAACTCATCCCTTTTGAGAAGATGATCTATATTTTTCATGTCTCCCGTTATAAGATTATCCATTCCAATAACCCGATAGCCTTCCGTAATAAACCTGTCACATAAATGAGAGCCCAAAAAACCGGCAGCTCCTGTAATCAATATCTTTTTTGACATGTTAAAATTTATTTTTTTGAATTCTTAAAGTTCTGAAATTTTTAAAAATTCAATTAATTCTGAATCCCGCTTTTATAAAGTTCCCGTACAGCGTCTTCCCAAGGCTCTAAAGGTGTTTTAATGGCTTCTAAGAGTTTGGTTTTATCAAGCGCACTATAAACCGGCCTTGCCGCTATTGTTTTGTAAGAATTGTCCTTATTGAGCTGGACATTATTCATATTTCCCGAAACTTTTAAAATTTCATTTGCAAACCCGTACCAGGTAGTTTCGCCTGAATTGCTATAATGATATAATCCGAAATTAGTGTTTTTTTCCTTTATCAGCATTAAAACCAGTTGCGCCAAATGATTGGCATTGGTAGGAGTTCCGGTTTGGGCAGTTGTGATGTTCAAAGTCGCTTTTTCTTCGGCTTTATTTAAAATGGTATTGAAAAAATTATGGCCAAATTCTGAATACAACCAGGAAGTCCTGAAAATAAAATAATTGGTTAAAATATCCCTGATATAATTTTCCCCCTTTAGCTTGGAAGCACCGTAAACATTAATAGGATTGGTGTGATCTGTTTCAGAATAAGGAATTTTTGAAGTCCCGTCAAAAACATAATCGGTGGAAAAATGAATGAGCACAGCGTGTTTTTTATTACAAATTTCAGCCAGGGCCTTAACTGCTTCTGCATTTATCTCAAATGCTTTTTCCTGGTCAGATTCTGCTTTTTCAACATTTGTATATGCTGCACAGTTAATACAATAATCTATTCTTTTACTTTTAAAGAAATTGTTGAGATCCCGGCTTGAAGTAATATCAAGTTCCGATGAATCCATAAAAAGCCAATCTATACCTCCTTCCCGGAATGCCAATTTCTGAAAACACTTCCCCAATTGGCCGGAGGCACCGGTTACCAATACCGTTTTTATCAAAATAATTGTTTTAGAGTGGGCAATTTAGTGTCTTTTTCAGAGAGGATCATATCCCCTTCCGGGAAATTCCAATCTATGGCCAGTTCCGGATCGTTATAGATAACCCCGGATTCTGTGCCGGGCGAATAAAACCTATCGCATTTGTATGAAAAAACGGAGGTTTCAGAAAGGGTAATAAATCCGTGTGCAAAACCCTGTGGAATGTATAATTGATGGTGGTTTTGATCGTTCAAAATGAGTTTGTGGGATTTTTTAAATGTAGGCGAATCCGGCCTTAAATCCACCACCACATCCATAACTTCCCCGTGAATTACCTGAACCAGTTTGGTCTGGGCAAATTCCCCTGACTGAAAATGCAGGCCCCGTAAAACCCCGCGCTTTGAAACCGATTGATTATCCTGCACAAATTCGATTTCAAGTCCGGTGGCTTCAAAAAATTTCCTTTTATGATAACCCTCCAAAAAAACACCGCGATGATCCTTGAAAACTTCAGGTATAATTAATAAACAATCCTGTAAAGGCGTTTTATGAAATTGCATAGTTCTTTTATGAGTTGAATATTTGTTCCAGGATTTTTTCGGTGATCAGGTAGGTAGGTTTTACCCCGGCAGTTCCCAAACCTCCTGAAGCCAAAGTGCTTCCGGATTCCAATGGGTTATCTGAGGCATAATAGGCATATCTCACTTTTACATTTTCACTTATGTTTCCGCGTAACCTGGAGGCTGCCTGAATTGCCTTTTGGTAGTGTGCCCCTTCCATTTCAAGTCCAACCACGTTCCAGGTAGATTCCTGGAAAAATTTAAGAATATCCTTGTTTTGCAGTGAAGTCCCCAGCACTGTTATCATTGTACCATCTACTACCTTTATTCCATTGCCATCCAAATCAGATTTCTGGAGTTCATTGTAAAAGGGATAATTATCTGCCGTACCTTCAAATAAATGGGCGGAAGGGATCATAATATCTCCTTTCCCACCATCCAAAATCCCGGCTTTTCCCATGATCGAAATGGAAACCACATTTAAATGGATCTCGTTTTCTTCGAAGTTGTAGGGCTTTAACAACTCTTCCAAAGTTTCATAGGCTTGTTCCCCAAAGGCGTAATCCATAACCACGATCACGGGTTTTTCCTCTTCGGTTTTATCCTTGAATTTCAGGTTTCTGAAACCATTTTTAAGTTTGGCCGTATCAAAAATTTGAATGTCGACATTTGTCCCGCTGGTATCTTCAATAAATTTCATTCCGTTTTCCAACGCCACTTTCTTGACTTTGTTTTGCAATTCCCCATTGCCGCTATCGCTTAGATCCTCGTAGATTTTCATTGGATCCTTTTTCTTTGATTCCCCTTTCAAGGCTTCGGGAGCAAACAAAGCGTTCATTACAGAGTGCATATTCGCGCTAATAATATGAATTGGCCGGTGCATTAAATTGTTTTCCAACAATTGTCGCTTTACCGAATCTGCCCAAATTTCGCCGTAAATATGGTGCCCAAGGCGCTCTCTGAGTACCGGGCTAAAATTTACTATACGCTTATTATTGTTAACGGTTTCCTCTATTGCCAACTTCCCAAGCCAATAAATAATATGTAAAAATCGCTCCTCATTATCGGAAATCATGAATTTTGAATAAATAGAAGAAACTTCCTTAAAGGTCCTCCCCAGGATGTTGGCTGTATGGGAAAGTGCTATTTCGCGTTCTTTTTGGCTGAGTCCCTTCTTTAAAACTGCTTCTTCCAGTTTGACCCAATCCCTGGTATAGCTGCCTTCTTCATCTGTAATAATTTTGCGCATTATTTTATGCGACTCCATAAACAAGAAGGTCAAATGTGTAAGGATATCATAAATTTCAGATCGTCCCCGGGTAACTTCAATATTCATCTGTTCTTCGTCTATGCGGTAACAATTTCTTCTTCTTTTGGGAGGAACTATAGGTTTAAAATGAGAATTAGCATATCCTTCTTCACTTGTTAAATTGATAAAGGTGCACTCTTCAATTCCCTTTGGAAGCCTGTCTATTACATATAAAAGTCCGTTGAGCTCTACCTTTTCCCCAGCTATGGATCCATAAATTTCGGGTCTAAGGGTTAAAAGGGAATCGCGCAGGGTTTCTCCGGAAATACCCATTGGTTTATAGAAGCCCCTATTGAACAAATGTCGCATGGTAATGTACATTCGTTCTATTGCATTTGTGCTTTCCTGTGCCCGGGTTCTTCCCATTAGTTTTATATTTCCCATTCTCTTCTACTGAGTTTTGATTTTTTCCAATTCATTGGCAATTTTTCGGTCGTTGGACAGTCTTGGGAGTTTATTTTGTCCTCCCAGCTTCCCTATGGATTTCATGTATTGCTGAAATCCGTTAACGGGAATTTTATTGATTTTTAAATGCTGAAGTATCTTCCCCTTTATTAAGTCAAAATAATACGAATTTTGCTGCTGAAGGGATTTGTCCAATATCGTTATAAATTCCTGCATATCACAAGGTTCTTTTTCAAATTCCACAAACCATTCATGGAACGGCAATTCTTCGCCTTCCGGAGTAATTTGTGGAGCTACCGTAAATTCGGTAATTCTGGCATTGGTTATTTCGGTCGCTTCCTGCATAGCCTGTTCCACCTCTTTTGCAATTACATGCTCTCCAAATGCTGAAATAAAATGCTTGATCCTCCCCGAGACTATTACCCGATAAGGCTTTAATGAGGTAAACTGAATTGTATCACCAAGGTTATACGCCCACAATCCTGCATTGGTAGAGATGATCATCACATAATTTACTCCGGCCTCAACTTCCCCAATCGTGAGGCGTTTTGGGTTCTCCTCAAAAAATTCTTCCGCCTTTACAAATTCGTAAAAAATTCCGGAATCCAGCAACAACAGCATTCCTTTTTCATTTTGCTTGTCCTGAAAGGCAAAAAAGCCTTCAGAGGCAGGGTATAATTCAATGCTGTCCACTTTTCTTCCAATCAGGTTTTCAAATTTGGCCCTGTATGGTTCATAATTTACCCCTCCGTAAATAAACAGGTTAAAATTTTTGAACAACTCGCCTACCTTTTTTCCCGTATTTTCCTGAAGCTGTTCAAAATACATCTGAACCCAGGATGGAATCCCGCTTATCACGGTCATATCCTGATTTTTTGTCTCTTCTACAATTGCATCAATTTTGGTTTCCCAATCATCAATGCAATTGGTTTCCATACTGGGCAACCTGTTTTTTTGAAGATATCCCGGTACATAATGCGCTACAATTCCTGAAAGACGGCCAAGTTTTACTCCATTCTTATCATTCAATTCCGGGCTTCCCTGTAAAAATATCATCTTGCCATCTACAAATTCCGACTTGCCCGTATCGTTGATGTAACATAAAATAGCATTTCTGGCAGCATTAATATGGGTTGGCATTGACTCTTTGGTGAGGGGAATATATTTTGCGCCGCTGGTTGTCCCCGAGGTTTTTGCATAATACAATGGTTTTCCTGGCCAAAGTATATCCGGCACTCCGGAAACCATTTTATCTACATAAGGACTTAACTCTTCATAATCCCTGATTGGAACATTTTTGGCAAAATCCTGGTAATTTTTTATATTTTTAAAATCGTGATCTTTCCCAAAAAGGGTATTTCCGGCCTTTTTCAACAGGTTTTCAAAGACCTGTTTTTGGACTTCTTCCGGGTGGGATGCCCATTGGTCAATTTTAATACGAATGTAATTGGCAAATACTTTTGCCGAAAAGGATTTTATAGACATATGCGTTTATTCAAAATCAATATAATCTGATGGATTCACGGGGTTTCCATCCTTCCATAACTCAAAATGCAAATGCGGTCCGGTACTTAACTCGCCGGAAGAGCCCGCAAGGGCAATTACTTCACCGGAGCGCACAAAATCGCCCTGCTCTTTGGTAAGTGATGAATTGTGTTTATAAACTGAAAGCAATCCATAATTGTGTTCTATGATCATCACGTGCCCTGTTGCCGCACTCCACTCTGAAAAGATCACGCGGCCATCTGCCGCGGCCTTTATAGGGGCGTTTTTAGCGACTACCACATCAACTGCATAATGTCTGCTTTTTAGATTGTATTTTTCTGAAATTGTGCCTTTAACCGGTGGGAATAAAGCAAATTCCATTTGAGTCCCCGCAGTTTCCAATACATTGTATTTATCTTCCTGTGCAACTTTTTCCCTTAAAAGGGAATCGGCCCTGGAAGAACTTAAATCAAATAAGGAAGTATCCATTTGCTGGGACCTTACAAGGGAATCCCTGTTTAAAATCGTGGGTTCCAAATCTCCAGTGAGAACTTTTCTTATAGATTCGTAATATTGATTGTTCAACATTAATGCCGTTTGAAGGGAATCAGTTTTATAGGCTAGCTCTGTAGCCTGCTTTTTTAGGTTGGCCGAAGAATAACCTGGTATGTATTCCCTTAAGCCCGTGAAAGCTATTAAAAAGGTGGTTCCTGCAATTAGAACAATGACACCAAGGCTTACCGCCACAAACACGTTGAGCTTGGTCAATTTAAATGAAAGTCGTTCCTCAAAAGTGTCTTCATTTAAAATTACCATCCGGTATTTATGGAGTAACTTCCTGGTGAATTTTTTCTTGTCCTTTTTTTCTTTAGCCATATTAATTTGTGCTATAACAAAGATAGCATAAAGTTAATTTTATACTATTTTATTGTTTATAAACGTGTATATTAGTGATTTCTTACTAAGTTTGTAATCTTAAAAACTTCATATTATGAACGTATTATTTTTACCATTGGTTATTGGGGCTCCACAAATTGTATTAATTGTGGTAGTAATCCTTTTGTTGTTTGGTGGCCGGAAGATCCCCGAATTAATGAGAGGTTTGGGAAGTGGAATAAAAGAATTTAAAGATGCCTCCAAGGAAGATGAGAAAAAGGATGAATTTCCAAAAGGAAACGACCCTAATTTCCAGGAGAAAAAATAAAGACACTAAACTCTAAAAAAGCCCAATGAAAATTGGGCTTTTTTGTTTTAATTTATTATTGCCGATTTCAAAATTGCTTCCAGTTCAAACATATTGTCCCGTTTGGCCGATGCCGGTGAAAACGCAAAGCCTTCCAAAATAATATACCTGTTGTTCGCCGTATCCCGTACTGCATAATTAATAAATGGCCCCGCCATAAATGCGTTTTTTACCTCCCAGGTTCCCTTGGTTTCATAGGCAAATTTTCCGTCTATTTCCGAATCAAATAAATAAGGAGCGTAAGCTTCTTCGGTGATCATATAACTTCCATTTACAGGACCCGGAATATGGGCTTTTCCTATAGAATCCCTCATTTTTATAATATTGGCAACCACATTTGTATCGCCATCTATGGCGCTAAGCGGCACTTGGTAAATCATTATTTCTATGTTCCCCCTGGGAATATCCTTTCTGATCCAAAAGAAATCTTCATCTTCAATGGCATATCTGTAAGCGGTTGGAAATTTTAATGAAACCCCAAATAGCTTTTGAAGATTTGCATCATCCTTTAACGATTTATTGATTCGCCGTTGTTTTTCTTTGATTTCAGTGATTTTTAAAACCCCTACTATACTGTCAGAATATTTGTTGATTTGAGCTATTATCTCCTCAGAATTCTTTCCTGTGATCAAAACCCCTGTTTGTGGTTGTGCAAATGGATTCGTGAATATTTTGAAATTAGCTGCTTTATTGTCTTCAATTTTTACAAACAACCTGTTTTTCCGGACAAAACCGCTGAAGGCTTCCGGAGGCATTTGATTTAAAGAAAACAAAGGCTCTTCCTGTGGTAAACCATCTACCGGTGCTGCCAGTGATTTTCTAAGAGCTTCCCCTACAGAATTTTCCCACATTTGATTCTCCACTACCACTGAAATATTGTTGATATTACCTGAGGAATCGGTAAGGATGATTTTGTTGGCGCTTTTAGAATTATCACAACCAACAAGCAAAGAAGCTAATAATACGGTCAAAAAAATTATATTCTTCATAAAAAGTATTTAAAAAAATTCGGCCTAACTTCTTGAAAGTTTTAAGACCATGCCTGGTTTGAGGTTTGTATTGGGAATACTATTCCAACTCCTCAAATTCTGTACCGTTATGCCAGGGAATTTTTTTGAAATGCTCCATAATGAATCTCCACTTCTAACGGTGTATGATTTTGCTTCGTCAGAACTGTTGTTTTTATCACTGGAAGTTGCGCTAAGGCTTACAGATTTTCCAGAATATATGGTGAGATATTGCCCAATTTTTAAATTGTTGCCCCTCAGGTTGTTCCACCTCTTAATATTACTGATTCCTACTCCATATTTTTCAGAAATTTTACCGAGATAATCTCCGCTTTTAACCTTATATCTTATTTTGTCTTCCGCGATTATATTTTTGGGCAGTTCTTTTTCTTTTTCAACCAATTCTGTTTTCGCAAAATTATAAATAACATCTTCGTTGTTTACAAACAATCCTACACTGTGCCTTGGCAACCTAAGGGCGTAATCTTCATCTTCAACAAATGGGATAATATCCAGTTTATAACTGGGATTTAAAAACTGAAGCATTTCCTTATCTACTCCGGTTGCTGAAGAAATTTGATCAAAGCTCAACATTTGTTTTACGTGAAGGGTATCTGTTTCCAAAAATGCAATATCAGGCCTGTTAGGTTGAAAATCGTGTTCTTTGGCATATTCAAATAAGTATAAAGTAGCCAAAAAAGCCGGGACATATCCAGCAGTTTCCCGTGGCAAATGAGATCGTAAATTCCAATAATTGGTGGATCCCCCGCTTCGGCGTATGGCTTTGGAAACGTTACCGGGGCCCGAGTTATAGGATGCCAGCACAAGATCCCAATCGCCAAAAATTCGGTATAATCTGGCAAGATATTGGGCGGCTGCCTCGGTTGCCTTGATGGGATCCATTCGCTCATCTACGTAAGAACTCACATCCAAACCGTGCATTTTCCCCGTAGTGAACATAAATTGCCATAAACCGGTGGCTCCCATATGGGATTTTGCCCGAGGATTTAAAGCCGATTCTACAATGGCCAAATATTTTATTTCCAAAGGAATATCATAGCGATCCAATTGTTGTTCAAACATTGGAAAATAATACTCGCTTAAGGCCATTAAGCGCTCCATGGATTTCTTGTTGCGTTTCAAATAAGACTTTATAACGCTTTCTAAAATTGGGTTATATTCCACGTTGAAGGGCGTCCTGGCATTTAATTTTTTCAATCTTGCCTTAAGGGTATCGGTTGGCAATTCTTTGTAGACAACTTCAGAATAATCCTGCTCGAGTATTTCCCGGTGCATTTTTTCAAATAAATCGGAATTCAACAGTTCCGATTTCCAAGCAGAATCCATTACTGCAGCTTTAGGTAGATCTTTTAAATCCTGAATGTCAACCTTATTTATTTTAGCTGAAATTGGCAACCGGTTTTTAAATTCTGAATCAGGTTTAATTAATTTAATGTTGCTACTATCTGTTTTTTGAAAAATCTGCACTCTAAAATTGGCTTTTTCAGCCTGTTCATGTGTGGCTTTACCTGATTGTTTTATCGGTTTCTGTGCGAAGGCTCCCAAAAAACCGAATAACATCAGGAAATAGACTATGTTTTTCATTTAAAAAAAATTAACCGGCCAACAATCTGTTCCTGATAATTACCGTTTTACAGGTAACCAACAGGATATAGAAGCTATTACTTTAATTGACCAATGTGGGTTTTGATATTACTTTTACATAATTAAATAGAACGCAAATAAGCCTATTTTCGTACCTAAACTTCAGAAATTGCTTGAATTCCGGGCAAGGTTTTTCCTTCCAGCATTTCCAACATCGCCCCACCACCAGTGGAAACATAGCTCATTTGGTCATCTAGGTTGAATTTTTTAACTGCAGAAACCGAATCGCCACCTCCTACAAGTGAAAACGCGCCGTTTTTTGTAGCCTCCCCTATTGCTTCGCCTAATTTGATGGTGCCATTGGCAAATGCATCCATTTCAAAAACACCAATTGGCCCGTTCCAAAGAATGGTTTTGGATTTGGAAACTATATTGGAGAATTGTTCAATTGTTTTGGGCCCCGCGT
>Ga0307486_1001948_pt1 | contig 15007 bp, 7 predicted proteins | sample CBIW02metaG_FD_203663 | JGI IMG/M metagenome (GOLD analysis project Ga0307486, IMG submission 203663) | Sea-ice brine microbial communities from Beaufort Sea near Barrow, Alaska, United States - CBIW 0.2 | ecosystem: Environmental > Aquatic > Marine > Coastal | place: USA: Alaska | collected... | reverse complement strand
TCGCCGCCGCCCTCGCCGGCCAGGGGGCCGACGTCGACGACCCAGTCGGCGCGGCCAACGACATCCATGTTGTGCTCAACCACGAAGACCGAGTTGCCCGTGAGTTTGAGCTGTTCGAGCACGAGAAGCAGGGGCTCGGCATCGGCCGGGTGCAGACCGGCCGAGGGCTCGTCGAGCACGTAGATGACGCCGAACAGGCCCGAGCGCAGTTGCGTGGCGATGCGCAGCCGCTGCATCTCGCCCGGGGACAGCGTGGGGGTCGCCCGGCCGAGCGCGAGGTAGCCCAGGCCCAGTTCCAGCAGTACGTCTATGCGGCGCACCAGGTCGTCGGCCAGCGTGGCGGCCACCTCTGACGAAGCGGCGCTCCCGTCTCCGGCCACGATCGGCCGCAGGATATCGGCCAACGCCGTCATCGGCAGGGCATTGAGCGCGGCAATCGAGTGCCCCGCCACGGTGACGGCGAGGGCTTCGGGCTTCAGGCCGCTGCCGGCGCAGTCCGGGCAGGGCCCGGTGTCCACGTAGCGCAACGCCCGCTGTCGCACGTTCGGGCTCTTGCTGTCGGCCAGGGTGTGCAGCAGGAAGCTCTTCGCGCTCCAGAACCGCCCTTGGTAGGGCTTGGCGATGCGGTCGCGCTGCGGTACAACCTCCACTATCGGCTGGTCCTCCGCGAACAGAATCCAGTCTTTATCGGCGCGCGGCAGCTCCTGCCAGGGCACATCAATGTCGTAACCGAGCACGGCGACGATGTCGCGCAGGTTTTTGCCCTGCCAGGCACCGGGCCACGCGGTGATGGCGCCGTCCCGAATGCTCAGCGTCGGATCGTGCACCATCGATTGCTCCGTGACGGTGTGGGCCATGCCGAGGCCGTGGCACCGTGGGCAGGCGCCCATCGCGGTGTTGGGCGAAAAGGAGTCGGATTCCAGGCGACCATCGGCATCCGACGGATATATACCAGCACGAGAATACATCATGCGGAGCGAGTTGGAGAGGGTGGTGACGGTGCCGACACTCGAGCGAGAGCTCGGCGTCCCGCGACGTTGCTGCAGGGCGACGGCCGGGGGCAGCCCGGTGATCTCGTCGACATGGGGGGTGTGCCCCTGTTGAATCAGTCGGCGAGCGTAGGGCGCGACCGACTCGAAGAAGCGGCGCTGCGCCTCGGCGAAGATCGTGCCGAAGGCGAGGGAGGATTTGCCGGAACCGGAGACCCCGGTGAAGGCGACGATAGCGTCCCTCGGCACGTCGACGTCAACGTCACGCAGGTTGTTCTCTCGGGCTCCGCGTACGCGCACGAAACCGTCGGAGGAAGAGTAAGTCGATGGTGATTGCGGCATTCGAGCAACTCTAGTTCGTGACCATGTGTGTGAGCTAGGCGATCGGCCATCTGGTGGTGCATGGCGTGCGCCGCGAGCATGTCTGCAATATTCTGAAAGCGGCATACGTGCGCATTGTGCCCGCAAAAAGACCGGGGGCGCGCAACCAGGACGGCGAAGCGACGACGCCGGTGAACCGCGGGTGACGCTAACGGAACGCGCTAACCCCGGTCAGGTCGCGGCCGATGAGCAGCGACTGGACGCTCTCGGTGCCTTCGTAGGTGTGGATCGACTCGATGTCGGCGAGGTGCCGAATGACGTGGTTCTCGAGCAGAATTCCATTGCCGCCGAGCATGTCGCGGGCGAGCGAGGCGAGCGACCGGGCCGCCCGGGTGTTGTGAAACTTGGCCAGGCTGGCTTGGATGGGCCGGAGCGTTCCGGCCGCGTCGAGTTCGGCCAGGCGCATGCAGTGCAGCTGCATCGACGTGAGCTCGGAGAGCATGAGGGTAAGGCGTTCCTGCACGATCTGAAAGCCGGCGATCGGCTTGCCGAACTGCACGCGCTGCTGCGCGTAGTTCAGCGCGGCTTCGAAGACCGCGGTGGCGTGTCCGAGCGCCGACCAGGCCACGCCGAGCCGGGTGGCGAACAAGACGACCGCGGTGTCCTTGAAGGTGTGGGTGCCCGGCAAGACGGCGTCGAGGGGAATGCGCACGTCGGTGAGGGTGATTCGGGCCTGGTGCACCGCGCGCAAGGAGCCCTTGCCGGTGATCGTCTCGCCGTGATAACCGGGCAGGGACTGGTCGACCAGAAAGCCGCGCACATTGCCCTCGTCGTCGCGGGCCCACACGACGGTCACGTCGCCGACCGAGCCGTTACCGATCCACTTCTTTTCGCCATTGATGACCCATTCGTCGCCATCGCGATGCGCGGTGGTTTCCAGGGCCACCGAGTCAGATCCGTGGTCGGGTTCGGTCAATGCGAAGGCGCCGAGCTTCTCGGCGCGGGCCAGCGGAACCAGCCAGGTGGCCTTTTGCTCGTCGCTGCCGAACATGGCGATGCTGCGCAGGGCGAGGCCGCCCTGCACGGCCACGACGGTGCCCATCGAGCCGTCTCCCCGGGAGATCTCCATGTTCACCAGGCCGGCCGCGAGGGGTGACATCGGGGTCAGGCCCGGTCCCTCGACGCCATCGGTCAGCAGATCGAGCTCGCCGAGGCGACGAGCCAGGTGCAGCGGGTACTCCGCTTTGTCCCAGGCCTCGGTGAGCTCGTCGAGTGTCTCCACCGCAAAGGTTCGTGCCCGGTCCCAGAACTCCCGGTCGGCCGACGGAACATCGGCGAAGACGCCGTAGTAGTCGGTGTCGAGCGGGGCGGAGACATCGTAATCGGGCATCAGTGCCTTTCGAGGTGGAGGTGTGACTACAGGTCTACCTGACACTGAGTGTCAGGTCAAGTGACACTTGGTGTCACGCGGTCGTTGATCGCAGGCGACTTTCGATTTCTCGTGCCACATCCGCCGGCAGGGTCGAGGTGGGAAACACCGCAACCAGCAGTTCGGGGGCGGGCGTGGCCGCGAGCTGCGCACCGGCGGTGGTAAAACGGCGGCGAACCGCCTCCAGCTCCGCCGTCAGGTCGCTGGAATCGAGGGGGGCGCTCACGTCGACGGTGCGGATCAGGCGGCGCAGCTCGAAGTTGTGCGTGGCGGTGACGGCTGCCGCGAATTGAATTGCCACGACCGGCGGAACGTCGGGGAGGCGTCGCCGCAGATAGGCCGAAAAGGTCTTCTCGTAGCGCGACACCATGACCGTTTCACGGTCCCGCAGAACGGATGTCTGGCGCACGACCCGGTCGCGCACGCGCACGATCTCCAGGCGCTCCCGAAACCTTTCAAACACGAGTGTGGCCGCATCGCAGACGGCGAGCCACGGGTCGGGATGCTCGGCCGCAAAGCGATCATCGATTTGCTCGAGGAGTTCGTCGTGATCGGCGAAAATCACATCGTCTTTCGACCGGAACTGGCGAAAAAAGGTGCTGCGGGACACCCCGGCGGCGGTGGCGATCTGGGCGGTGCTCGTGGCCTCGTAGCCCTGCTCGTGAAAGAGGCGAACGGCGATGTCGGCGACGTCGACGCGGCTGCGGGCGTCCGCTTGCCGGGTGCGAGCGATTGGCGCAGACGGATCAGACATTGTCTGGCGAAAGTAGCACGGATTCAGCGTCAGGAATCACGGACGGCAGGGAATCGCATGCACAAGGTTTCCATAAGGCCGGTATCGCACTCTTGCAGCATTCGCTCACCCTGAAGAGATAGGTGCGTCATGAGAAGGTTCGAGGGCAAAGGAGTCGTTCGCGGCAAACGAGATGAAACCGGACTGCGAGGTAGTCCACCGCTTCCCGGTGGTGAAAGACCCCCTTCCGGCACGAACAGTGCCTTCAGCAGGTCCACCCGACTCATCGCCGCGGGCATGGCCGTCGTCCTCTACGCCGTACTCGGCCTGTCGACCGCGATCAGCGCCACTGCGGCAGTCGCGCCGGTGGGTCAGGGCTTCGTCGTCACGACGGCTGACCTCGCCTTCATCCTCAAACAAATCAAGATTTCGGAGGCCCACGCCCTGACGGCCACTCCGGCGAACCCCTGCGGGACCCTGATCGGCACCGGCCCCAACCAGATCCCCTCCCCGATGGCGTCCTATGGGCTGCGCACCGTTGATGGATCGTGCAATAACCTCATTGCCGGCCGCGAAACGTTCGGTGCAGCGGATGAGGTTTTCCCCCGCCTCACGACGCCGGTCTTCCGCGACGCCGAGCCGATCACGCCGAGCTTCCCGGTCGGTGCTCCCGGACCGACGAGCTACAAGCAGCTGTCGGGCTCTGTCGTGGACTCGCAGCCGCGCCAGGTCAGCAACCTGATCGTCGACCAGACCGCCACGAACCCTGCCGCGGTCGCCGCAGCCGGATTCCCGGTGCGTACCCAGAACGCGGTCGGCAAGTTCCCCTGTACGACCGACCCTGATCTCGTTGTAGATCCGCCCGTGCTGGGCGTCCCCGCGGGTTGTGTCCCCAAGTTTCAGACCCTGTTCATTCCCAATGTGACGACCGACGTCGGCCTGTCTCCGCCGTACAACTCCATGTTCACGCTGTTCGGGCAGTTCTTCGACCACGGTGTGGACCAGACGGTCAAGGGCGGCGGAACGGTGTTCGTGCCGCTTCAGTCCGATGACCCGCTGATTGCCGGGCCGGACCACATCGCCGGCAACGCCGATGACCTCCCCGCGAACCTGCGCTTTATGGTGCTGACCCGTGCCTTGAACCAGCCGGGTCCCGATGGCGTGCTCGGCACCGGGGACGACGTTCAGGACGCGGCCAACACCGACTCGCCCTTCGTCGACCAGTCGCAGACCTACACCTCGCACCCGTCGCACCAGGTCTTCCTGCGTGAATACGTGAACAACCCCGACGGCCGACCGGTCAGCACCGGTAAGCTGCTCGGCGGCCCGGCCGGCCCCACGGCTGGCGGCATGGCCACCTGGGCAGGAGTCAAGGAGCAGTCCAGAGACCTGCTCGGGCTGCAGCTCCAGGACATGGATGTGCTGAACGTTCCGCAAATGGCGGTCGACCCCTACGGCAACTTCATTCCCGGACCGGCGCGTGGCCTTCCCATGTACGTCACCCCGACGGGAATGGTTGAGGGCAACATTGCTACTCCCGTTGCTGTTCCCGGCAACGCGATCTACTTCGAAACCCCCTTCCTGACCGACATCGCCAACAACGCAAACCCCAGCCCGCAGGACACGGACAACAACCCGGCCACGCCGAAGGTTGCCCCGACGCCCGACGCGAACACCACGGCCACCGCCGATTTCGCCAGCCAGCCTGCCGGAACCTACGACGACGAAATGCTTGACCTGCACTTCATCGCCGGAGACGGTCGCGTCAACGAGAACATTGGCCTGACCAGCATCCACCAGGTTTTCCACTCCGAACACGACCGCCTGGTCGACGAGTTCAAGACCACTCTCACCAACGACACGACCACCAAGGGCGTTACCGCCCTGGCCGAGTGGAAGCTGGCTGCGGGAGCGGACGGCTGGAACGGCTCGCGCCTGTTCCAGGCGGCCCGCTTCGTCACCGAGATGGAATACCAGCACCTGGTGTTCGAGGAATTCGGTCGCAAAATCCAGCCCGCCATTCAGCCATTCCGCGTCTACCACACCGAAGTCGACTCGGCCATCACGGCGGAATTCGCCCACGCGGTATACCGCTTCGGTCACTCCATGCTGACCGAGACGATCTCCCGTACCAATGAGAACGGCTCGAACAACGACATCTCACTGCTCGAAGGTTTCCTCAACCCGATCGCCTACACCGACGGCGGGCCCGCGGGGCCGCTCACATCCGAGCAGGCGGCCGGCAGCGTGATCATGGGCATGAGCGACCAAGTGGGCAACGAACTCGACGAGTTCGTCACCGACACGCTGCGCAACAACCTGCTCGGTCTGCCCCTGGACCTGGCGACGATCAACATGACGCGCGCTCGCTCAGAGGGTGTGCCCTCATTGAACGAGGTGCGGCGCCAGATTCACAATGCAACCGGTGACGGCCAGCTGGCTCCTTACACGAGCTGGGCTGATTTCGGCCAGCACCTGAAGCACCCGGAGTCGCTGGTCAACTTCGTGGCTGCCTACGGTACCCACCCAAGTATCACGTCGGTATCTTCGATCAACGGTAAGCGAGCAGCGGCTACGGCCATCGTGGACCCGGGGGCGGGGATCTCCCCGACCGCCGAGGCGATCGAATTCATGAACGGTTCCGGTGCCTGGGATGGCGTGGAAACCGGCCTGGACACGATCGACCTGTGGGTCGGTGGCCTCGCCGAGAACACCAACCTGTTCGGTGGGCTGCTGGGGAGCACGTTCAACTACGTGTTCGAAAACCAGATGACCGACCTGCAGAACGGTGACCGGTTCTACTACCTGCTGCGCACACCCGGAATGAACCTGCGCGCGCAGCTCGAAGGCAACTCCTTCGCTGAGATGATGATGCGCAACACGGATGCCCACAGCCTGAAGGCCGACTCGTTCGGTACCGCAGACTGCAAGTTCCAGCTCGCCAATCTGGCCGGCACCCCGGCCGGGTATGTGGCATTCGGTGCCACCGTGGCCGATGACCCTGACAGTGAGTGCGATGAAAGCGCTGTGCTGCTGCGCAAGCCCGACGGCACCCTTCAGTATCGTGCGATCAACTCGGTCGACCCGGCCGGTATCAACGGCCAGTCGGTCTACAACGGCACCGGGGGCCTCGACCGGGTGACCGGCGGCAACGACAACGACACCTTCCTTGGCAACGAGGGCGATGACGTGATCGAGGGTAACGGAGGCGACGATGTCTCCCTGGGCGGTGCGGGCAATGACCGGATCACCGACTTTGGCGGGGCCGACGTGCTCAAGGGCGGTCCGGGTAACGACTACCTCAACGGCGGAATCGGCGACGACATCATGATGGGTGGTGAGGGCCAGGACTTCGTCAACGGTGGAGCCAACGACAACGAGACCTTCGGCGGACCCGGCAATGACTTCATTCGCTCCGGCGATGGTGCCGACGCGACCTTCGGCGATGGCGGCGACGACTGGATCCAGGGTGGCTCAGGCCAGGACCTGCTGATCGGTGATCACAGTGCGCCGTTCTTCGACGACCCGGCTCAGACCGCTCCCGGCCACGACATCATGATCGGCCAGGTCGGCGAGAACGACTACGACGCCGAGGGCGGTGACGACATTATGACCAGCAACGCGGCCGTCGATCGTTACGCCGGTTCGGCCGGGTTCGACTGGGCCACCCACCAATACGACACGGTGGCGGCCGACGATGACATGAAGATCAACAACAACCTGATCGGCGTGCCGCTCCCAGTCGTGGTCCTCCGCGACCGGTGGCAGGAGGTGGAGGCCAACTCCGGCTCCGCGTTCAACGATGTGATTCGAGGAGACGACGTAGTGCCCAGCGCCGTCGGTGGCGCCGGCTTCAGCGGCTGCGACGTGCTCGACCAGGCCGGCATTGACCGCATCAGCGGTCTGAGCGATCTGATCTCATCGTCGATGCTGACCACTCCGCTCGCGGACGTGGAAGCACTTTCCCCGATGCGGGTGTGTCCGCTCGAAGGCAATGTCTGGGGCGCTGGCAACATCCTCATCGGCGGTCTGGGCAGTGACACCCTTGAGGGTCGCGGTGCCGACGATGTGATCGATGGTGACCGGTACCTGCGCATTCGCATCAGCGTTCGCAATGACGCCGGTGTCGAAATCGGCAGCACCGACCTCATGGAGCGCCCGTACCGGGCTGGCAGCACCCGCACCCTGGAACAGGATGTCGCTGCCGGACTGGTGAACCCGGGCAACCTGGTCGCGGTTCGGGAAATTATCACTCCTACCGCGGCTGAGACAGCCGGCAATGTTGACACCGCGGTGTTCTCCGGGCTGACCAGCGACTACGAAGTGACCACCCTGAATGCCGACGGCACTCCGGGCACCTTCGGAGCCCCCGGCACGGTCACCACCGTGCTCGACAACCGCGGCATTGACGGCACCGACACCCTGCGCAACATCGAACGCCTCCAATTCAGCGACACCGTGGCTCCGGGAACCCCGACCATCGGTACCGCCATTGCCGGCGACGGGCAGGCGACCGTCAACTTCGTGGCATCACCGATCGGTATCCCCACCGGCTTCTCGGTGCGGGTGCTCGACGCGGCCGGAGCCCAGGTTGGTGCACTGCGCACCGCGGCCGGAACCGCATCCAGCCTGGTTGTCACCGGGCTGACCAACGGCTCCAGCTACACCTTCCAGGTGTCGGCGATCAACGCGGAAGGAACGAGCGCCTTCTCGGCTTCCTCCAACGCGGTGACACCGTCGGCACCGGTAGTGCAGGTGGTCGCGGGAGCGCCGACGATCGGAACCTCGGTCGCGGGCAACGCGCAGGTCACCGTGAACTGGGCCGCTCCGGCCGCGGTGGCCAATGCGGCGCCGATCACTGGGTACCAGATCCGCACCTTCATCGGTGCGGGCGCCACGGCGACGGGCACCACGACGGTGGCTAACGTCACCACGAGTGTGATCACGTCGCTGATCAACGGAACCGGGTACACCTTCGATGTCGCCGCGATCAATGCGATCGGTATCGGAGCACCCTCGGCCCGTTCGGTCGCGGTGACACCGTCGGCGCCGGTGGTGCAGGTGGTCGCGGGAGCTCCGACGATCGGAACCGCGGTCGCCGGCAACGCTCAGGTGACTGTGAACTGGACGGCCCCTGCGCCGGTGGCCAACGCGGCACCGATCACGGGCTACCGGGTTCGCACCTTCGTCGGTGCGAGCGCCACGGTCACGCGCACCACGACGGTGGGCAATGTCACCAGCGCGGTGATCGGGACCTTGACCAACGGAACCGGGTACACCTTCGATGTCGCCGCGATCAACGCGGTCGGTATCGGAGCGGCCTCGGCCCGTTCGGTTACGGTCACGCCACGCACGGAGTTCGTGCTGCCGACCGTGACAGCGCGCACCCCGGCATCGGGTGCTCGCTCGGTCAGCCAGACCGGCAACCTGACGGCGACGTTCAGTGAACCGGTCACCGGGGTCAGCGGCACGACGTTCGTGCTTCGCCGCGGCACGCTGGTGATTGCCGCAGTGGTGTCATACAACGCCACGACGCGGGTTGCAACGCTGAACCCGAGCGTGACCCTGCTCGCCGACCGCACCTACACGGCGACCCTCTCGGGTATCCGTGACCTGGCCGGCAACACGATGGCGACGAGCACCTGGTCGTTCATCACCGGTCCGGCGCCGACAATCACCTCGAGGACTCCCGCCGCGGGAGCCACCGGAGTGCGCCGGAACGCCAACGTGACCGCAACCTTCAGTGAAGACATCACCGGAGTCAGCGCCACCACGGTACGAATCACTCGGGTCTCCACTGGAGCGGTGTTCACCTCGGTCGCGACGTTCAACGCCGCAACCAATGTGTTGACCATCAACCCCTCGGGGTCCCTCGTGTCGAACGTTCAATACCGGGTGACCATCACCGGTGGTAACACGAGCGTTCGAGATCTCGCGGGCAACCCGCTCGTGACGAGTACGTGGACGTTCACGACCGGTACCGTGCTCTAACAGTACGACCGCACCACCCGAGTCGGCCGGCGATTGGATCTCAGTCGCCGGCCGCCCCGCTCGTCAGCAGGACAGCGATCGACAGTGGAAGCCTTTGAGGAGAGGTCATGACGTCACGCAGGGAAGTTTTGCAGTTAGGTGCATTCGGTGCGCTCGGCCTGGCCGGAATGAAGGGTAATGACGATTCCGTTCCGACCGTGCCATTGCTCACACGGAGCCAGCTCGCCCCCCAGAACATGCCCGTTCCGTATGCCGGCGTCTTTCGTCGACCGCAGGAGCTGGCGCCGTACCAAACCGGGTTCGACGACGGCGACCCGTCTCGGCCGTACGCCTACTATGCGCTCACCCAGAAACTCGCGCCGGCTCAGTTCGTTCCCGGATTGTCGACCACAATTGCCGGGTACAACGGCATTTTTCCGGGTCCGACTATTCGCGCCGTGCAGGGCACCCGGTGTGAGGTGCGCATTCGCAATGCTCTGTCAGCCAAGGGCCTGCTGCACGCCAACGCTTTTCGCACGGTCACGCACCTGCACGGTTCGGCCTCCCTGCCGCAGTACGACGGGTACGCCAACGACTACACGGCTCCGGGAAGCGTCAAGACCTACCACTACCCCAACTGGCAGACCGCACGCACTTTGTGGTACCACGACCACAACCATCACCTGACCGCCCAGAATATCTATTCGGGTCTGGCGGCGTTCTATCCTCTGTCTGACAGCTATGAACGGGCGCAGTTGCCGCAGGGCGAGTTCGACGTATCGCTCATGCTTTCGGACGCCTTGTTCAATGCCGACGGTTCGCTGGGGTATAACGACAATGGGCACAACGGACTCTGGGGCGACATCATCATGGTCAACGGGGTTCCGTGGCCGACCATGAAGGTCAAGCCGCGCATCTACCGGTTCCGGGTGCTGGACGCGTCGGTGTCTCGCTCCTATCGGCCCACCCTTTCGACCGGTGACCCCGTGTACATCGTGGCCACCGACGCGGGTATGACTCCCATCGTGCAGGCGGTTGCGTCGTGGCGACACGGCAACGCCGAACGTTACGAAATTTTGATCGACTTCAGAAAGTATCGGGTCGGTCAGAAGATTGACCTGAAGAATCTGAGCAACAAGAACAATGTGAACTTCGTGAACACCGACAAGATAATGCGGTTCGAAGTGGTGGCTGACTCGGGTTCGGCGGCCGGCGCCATCTCGGCTATCCCCACGACACTCGATGACGGTGGTGCGCTCAATCAAAGCCGTGGCGGAATCGCCACCATGGAGCTGACTCCCGACATGGCCAAAGCCAAACGTGAGCTCAGGGTGGAGAAAACCAACGGGGCCTGGAAGATCAATGGGGTCACCTGGGACGACGTCGTGGCCTCCCGCTTCACCAAGCTGTTCGGCAATCCCCAGCCCTTCGACGTGGAACAGTGGACCATCGTCAACGCCTCCGGTGGCTGGTTTCACCCGCTGCACATTCACCTTGTCGACGCCAAGATCATCGCCCGCAACACCAACGGCGGTAAGCCGTTCGCGTGGGAACGTGGGCCGAAGGACGTTATTTATGCCGGCGAGAATGAGTCGATCACGGCGCTCATGCAGTTCGACACCGGCGCCAACGCGGGGGGTCGGTACATGATCCATTGTCACAATTTGGCGCACGAAGATCACGACATGATGGTGCAGTTCTCGGTGGGTGACTACCGGGTGAACGACCCGATCACTTCCGATCCTGCCAGGATCGACACCCTGCCCTACGACTACTTCACCCCGGCCTACCTGCCGGGATATCCCGCCGGTACCTGATGTTCCACCACCGTGTCCACGCCCCGGCAGTGCGGCTGCTCGCTCTGCTCAGTCTCGGAATGCTCAGTTGCGGACTGCTCAGTGGCTGCACCACCGGGGACGGATCTTCGGTGCCCGGCGGCAGCCCGTCTGCGGCCGCCGACGCCGGGTCAGATCTTGGTAACGGCCGTCCGACCGTGACCTTCGATGGCGAACTGGTGCGTCGACGCGTGGCGCTTGCCGTTGAAGCGGATGCCGACCTGCCCGCGTTGCGCGCGCGACTGGAGCAACGCGCATCCGCTGTGCAGCTCGTGCTGACGGAGATCTCGCCCGACGTGCTGCCAGCCGGTGTGCTCGAACAGGGCGTGCCCCAGCTGACCGTGCTGGTGTCGTCGGGAGCCACCGAAGCGCAGACGCTCGCCCTGATCGAATCCGGGGCCACAACCCTGGATCAGTATTTCGTGTTGACCGTGCTCGTGCACGATCTTCGGTTTCAGATCAGAGCCGCCGACCCGGCCGCGCTGGCGGAGAGTATCGAGCGAGAGGGAATCCTCTCGGATGCGCTGGGTAACTACGGTACGACCGTGAGTGACGGGCTGCTGTCGGTGACGTACCTGGGGGCACTGCTGGGGGATGACGTGATTGCCTCCGTGCGCGGCGGGATTGCGCGCAGCGCCGGCACCGAAGCGGGCCTGGTGACGGTGGCGCCCGGCGCTCCCGGCGGCGCCGGAGTGAACATGGCGACCGAGCCAGAACCGGCCGCCGTCGTCATCGCCGACAGCGAAACGGACCACGGGCACGACGTCGCCACCGTGGCATCCGCTGCAGGGTCTGCGGCGACGCCGACGGGCGCATCCCTGACGGCCTGGTCCGTCTACGCAAGTGGTCTCGCGGTGCTGCTGATGGGTTCAATTGCCACCCTGCTCTGGATGGTCCGCCGCCGGGGGCCGACTACCGTGAGCGAACCGGAGCCACCCGATCGAGAGACGCCATGACGGAGGTGCCTCCGCCCATCCATGAGCGCACCTCAAGCGAGCCCCCGGCGACTTGGATGGTGTCGCGCATGATGCGCAGACCCAGGTGTTCGTCGGGGGCGCCTGCGGTGAGATCGAACCCGCAGCCGTTGTCGTGAATGAGCAAAATCGTGCGGTCGTCGTCTTGAATCAGGGTGAGTTCGAGCACGCCGGCCCTGGCATGCTTGATGGTGTTGGTGAGCACCTCGCGGGCGACCCGGTAGAACATGGCGGCGCGGTCGCGGTCGAGATCGCAATGGGCAGGAACCTGAAGTTTGACCTTGATTCCGTGCTCCAACAGAGGCACGGTGAGGCGGGTGAGGGCGGCCGGGAGGCCGAGTTCCTCCAGGTCGGGCGGATACAGCTCGGTGGTCATCGTTCGCAGGGTGCGCACATTCTTCTGCAGAATGGCCCGGGCCTGGCCCAATAAGGCCCGGTTCTCCGGCGCGGAATGCCGTTCCTCGGCCTCGAGGGCATAGGACAGCCCGGCGAGATCCTGAATGACTTCGTCGTGCAAATCACGGGCAATGCGGCGGCGTTCCAGATCGGACGCATCGATGGCGTGTTGCAGTAGTTGGCGCTTGGTGGATTGGTGGCCCTGAATGCGCCGGGCCAGTTGCACGGCCGGAAACAGTTGGGCCAGTTGCAAGGCCCCGAGGGACAGTAGGAACGCGGGGATGAGGCCGACTACGAGAGCATTTTGTTCGTCGCGCACGTCATCGTCGTTGAAGTAGGCCTCCAAAATGAGGGGCGTGCCGCTCGCCGACGTCGCACGAACATAGACCTCGACCAGATCGCCGGCCTGGGTCTCGTTTTCGTCGCCGGGATCGTTCTGTAGCCCCAGGGTTACTCGCCCCTTGCCGCCGGCGAGCAGCTCTGGCGTCCAGGTCGGAAGTGTGAAAGTCTGGCCGATCAGCTGGGGGAGATCAGAATACACAATGCGACCTGCGGGATCCCACACCTTGACGCGCACAACCGATCCGTCGGAGATGCGGGGGGCTAATCGTTCGTCCAACCGCCGGGTCGAGCCGGGGGCACCCGCGAGGACGGCATCGGAGAGGAGGGGGCCGACGGAGTAGTCGGCAAGACGTTGGGCGTGCTGGATGGCATTGTCCATGGCGTTACGCTCAGAGAGTTCGCGCACCCAGAAGGCGGCCGGTACCGCCACGAAGACGACGGCGACTATACCCACGGCCAGAAAACGGCCGACCGCGGCGCGTACCTCTGAGCGTTCGGTGGATCGGGTTCGGTCGAGGCTGCTGGCTCGAGGCTGCGCCATTGGCCTAGACATGCTGGGCCGGCACCAGACCGAGCCTGGTCGCAATCACCACTGCTTCGAGTTGCGAGTGTGCGCCCAGCTTACCGAGGATCGCCTTGACATAGCCTCGACAGGTGTTCTCGGAAATGCCGAGAACCTTGGCGTTGGCCCGAACGTCGGAGCCCTCGCCCATGAGGAGGAGTACCGCGAGTTCCCGCTTCGTGAGGTCGGGAAACGGGAGCTCCTCGCTGCGCTGCCGACGGCGTGCGCTCATCAGGCTCACGAGGGACGGATGCACCATAAAGCCGCCGATGCGAGCGTGCCGCAGAGTGTCGAGAACAGTGGCGAGGGAACCGTCCTTGGGCAGGAACGCACACACTCCGATTGCGGCGGCTTGCTCGAGAGCTTCAAGGGCAGGATCACCGGTGAGGATCACGATGCGGATGTGGGGCGCTCGGGCGAGGATCGCGGCTGCCGCCACGAGACCGCTACCGTCGGGGAGATGGTAATCCATGACGACGACGTCGGGGGCCAGCTCCAGACAGGCGGCGATTCCGCTGGCCGCGCTATTAGCCCAACCGACGCTGCACAGATCGGGTTCACGATTGAGCGAACCGGTGAGCAGTTCGGCGAACGTGGTGTGGTCGTCGACAATGAGAATGCGGATCTGCCCAGACAAGGCAACTCCGGGAAGCGCGGCGGTTGCAGTTGTGCCCGGTCGGTCCGATTCGCTCGGGAAGGTCTCTGCGCTCATGTGCGGGGACCTCTCTGCCCGGTCGTGAGCCTCGGCACTACCGGAGAACACGGCATGTCCCGGTGATGATCATTATCAACACAACCTGAGGTTCTGTCGAGTACTGTTGCCTGTTCCCCCAATATGGTAGTGGTGTCCTGGTGTGGCCGATCGACTCAGGCGCGAGCGATGACTCGTCGAAGAAATGACGTAACAACATCAGTGGCCTCCCGGAGCGAATCCGCGACCGGCTCTGGTTGCGGAACAGTGGTGTTCGTCCCGGCGGCGGGACGAGAAGACGGGCCGTTCTCGGGCGCCACGCGCAGTCGGTCGTGCAGCATGAGCAGGGCGGAAAGCACATCGGCGAGGTCGCCGTCGCCGTCGGCCGTCGCGTGCAGCAGCCGAAGCTGGGCGGCACGCAGCATAGGGCCGGGGGCGCACCCCAATTCCTTTTGCAGGGCGCGGCGACACCGGTCGTAGGCGCGCAGTCCCTCCGCATAGCCCCCGCTCGCTTCCAGCCCGAGGATGAGGGCCGTCCAGGCCCGCTCGTTGAGCGGCTCATCCGCCAGGGCCAGGTTCGCAAAGTCGATGGCCTCATCGAAGAGGTGCAGGGCTGCGGCGATTTCTGAGGCGAGAATGCGCGCCTTGGTGAGACGGGCGGCATGCAGGTCGCGTGCCTCTTCTGCCCACGTCGGCACGAGTTCGTCGCCGAGCAGCGGTGCGCCTGCGAGGTCGAGAGCGCGCAGGAGCAGGGGATAGGCAAGA
>Ga0307486_1001947_pt1 | contig 15009 bp, 15 predicted proteins | sample CBIW02metaG_FD_203663 | JGI IMG/M metagenome (GOLD analysis project Ga0307486, IMG submission 203663) | Sea-ice brine microbial communities from Beaufort Sea near Barrow, Alaska, United States - CBIW 0.2 | ecosystem: Environmental > Aquatic > Marine > Coastal | place: USA: Alaska | collected... | reverse complement strand
AAAGCATCCGGAATGGAGGAGAATTTCAACTGGAACGCATTATTTCAGATTCTACAGGAACCTTCAGGGATGTGTTGAGCAATACCGGTTTTCAGAGGTTTAAAAACGATAGTTTGATAAATGTCCCGGATTCCATGGCGGTTCGTTATTCAGGCAGTGTAAATTCCGTTCACTACTTTGCGCAATTGCCCTATGGATTAAATGATAAGGCGGTAAATAAAAAGTTGGAAGGCGATGCTGAAATTAAAGGGGAACCCTATTATCAATTGAAGATTACCTTTCAACAGGAAGGTGGTGGTGCAGATCATCACGATGAATTCCTGTATTGGATCCACAAAGACAAATTTACAATAGATTACCTGGCTTATAAATTTATGGAGGACGAAGGAGGAATCCGGTTTAGGGAGGCCAATAATTCCCGAATTATCAAGGGAATGCGTTTTGTAGATTACAACAATTATAAAATAGACGATTTTAATACCGATTTGTGCAATCTTGACGAACTCTTTGAAGAAGGAAAATTAGAATTGCTTTCCACGATCAAAACCGAAGATGTTGAGGTGGAGGTGAAGGGTTAGTATTGTTTTCTGGCAGTTCCAATTTTTATTAGGGTTTATTTCATTTTCGTCGTAGTCAAAATAACCTGATATTTCTTCTGTAAATCATTGGGTTTTTTTAATTCTATTTTTGGGGTCTTCTTTCAAAGCTTCAAATCCGGAGATCAAATCAAACAATTCTTCATCAATTGCACTTTGACGCATCTGATGGAACTTATGGTCAAGATCATCCAACATTTCATCAATATTTTTTTCCGCACGCTGCATAGCGGCCAACCGACTTGAGTTTTCACTGACCGAAGATTCCGCGCTTGCTTTGAACAACGAGACAAAAAGAAACTCCCGGATAAGTGCCTTCAGGGTTGACTCTTTACCTCCGGCAACCTGCGGTAAATTTTTTGAAGGCCATTCTTGTTCTACTAATACATGCACCCATTTTTTTTCCAATGGCAACAATTTTTGCATTACAGGCTTATATCCGGTAGCTGATTTTGGTTGGTTATGAAATAGATAATATTCCTTCAAATTTTCAGTTTCAAAATTTTCGAGACTTTTAATCAATATTTCCCTAACCAGAACGGAAATAGCGTTCACCGAATTTGGAGCGGAAAAAAGTTTTGTGATATCAAATCCGAGATCGAACAATCGGAATTGAATACGCTCACCTACTACCCAGATTTCTTTTTCACCCGGAAATTCCTGGAGGGAGTTCGAAACAAAATCGGAAAGGGAATCATTAAAAGGCCCAACAAGGCCTTGATCTGATCCAAAAACAATGGCGCAAATTGATTTTGCAGCGGTTTTTTTTGGGGATGTATCCTCGCGGTTTAGATTGATATTCTCTTCTCTAAAAAATGCGATAACCCCCAAGGTTACGGTACGGTAGTAATCTCCCAGGGAATTTACCGCCGATTCATATTGCCCAATATTTGAAGCAGCCATGGTTTTCATGGTCCGGACGACCGATTTGAGGTCTCCTGCTCCTGCCAGTTTTCTTCGTAAACTCTCTAAAGTGTCCATTAACTTCTAATTTTTTTTGGTTCCGGTTTCTCCTGAAAAGAGGATAGTTTCTCACCGGCAATTTCCAGGATTGACTGTCGGTCGTCATCGCTCAATTTTTTGCCTGAAAATAACCGATCTAAAATTTCCTCAGGGAGGTCTTTACTGCTTTCCAATAGGGAAACCTCAGCCTCCCGGATTTTGTCAAGAGGGATCGTATCAAAAAGTCCGCTTGTTAAGGCAAGAAGGATCATAATTTGTTCGGGAACCGACATTGGCTTGAGTTCCGGTTGTTTCAGACCTTCACGAATTCGTTTTCCATGGGTGATCTTCTTTTTAGTATCATCATCCAGACGGGTCCCGAAACGGGCAAAACTTTCCAGTTCTTCAAATTGGGAATATGCGAGTTTTAAGCTCCCGGTTATGGACTGAAAGGCGGGCAATTGGGCTTTACCTCCAACACGGGAAACAGATTTTCCAATATCAACTGCCGGCAAAACACCCAATTCAAATAACTTCGGGGAAAGATAAAGTTGACCATCATTTATGGAAATAAGATTTGTAGGTATATAGGCTGAAATATTTTGAGCTTCGGTCTCTATAATTGGCAGTGCAGTGAGGGATCCTCCTCCAAGTTCTTCGCTTAAATGAGTCGCTCTTTCCAGTAATTTTGAATGTATATAAAAAATATCGCCCGGGAATGCTTCACGTCCCGGTGGCCTTCTCAGCAAAAGGGAAAGTTCGCGATAGGCGCGGGCATGATGCGTGAGGTCGTCATAAACAATAAGCACATCCTTGCCTTGCTCCATAAAATATTCCGCAATACTGGTAGCCGCATATGGGGCTATATATTTTAATCCGGGGGAGTTGTTCCCTTCCGCAACTACCACCATGGTGTATTCCATTGCCCCTTTATCTTTCAGGTTCGCGATTACTTTTGCAACCGATGATGAACGCTGCGAAATGGCGCAATAAACACAAATTACATTTTTATCATGCTGATTGAGTATTGTGTCAATTGCAATGGCGGTCTTGCCTGTTTGCCGGTCACCCAGGATCAATTCGCGTTGCCCACGGCCAATAGGGATCAAAGCATCCACAACTTTTAATCCTGTTTGTAATGGAACTCTAACCTCCGCGCGATCCATGATAGCAGGAGCAGGGCGTTGAATTGGTAAACGTTTGTTAAAGGCGATTCCTCCTTTGTCATCCATAGGATTTCCCAATGGATCGATCACCCTGCCAATTAATCCCTCTCCAACAGGAATATCCAATACCCGTCCTGTCCGTTCTACCTCATCCCCCACGTTCAATCCTGTATCTTCCCCCAAAAGTATCACGCCTATTTCACTTTCATCAAGGTTGTAAGCAATTCCAAACAGATCATTAGGAAACTTCAGCAGTTCTTCAAAACCGGCACCTTGAAGTCCGGAAATCCTGACCACGCCGGAGGATACGCTCATCACATAACCAATTTCGCGGGGTGAAAAAGACGGAACGTAATTTTCCCTGCTTCGCCTTAATTCACCGAAGGTCCTCTTTAAAGTTTTATTTAATTCCCCTGAAGGCATCTTATTGTTTTTCTAATCCTGTTTTGGATTTTTCTTTTATTGTTTCCGAAATACTTTTCTCCAGGGAATTCAGGTACTCTGAAATACTCCAGGCCAGTTTAAATCCGTTTGCAGTAAGTTCTATACCACTCACTAATTCCGGAACGGTTTTATATTGAAATTGGGTTTCGGTCCCCAAAATTTCAGCAATGCTATTTTGAATTTCAGTTTTTTGTTTTGAAGGCAGATCAAATGCGCTTCGAACCAAAATTGGATCCGACTTGGATTTAAAAGCTTCCAGGAATTGCTTCTTTTCATCTTCTTTCAATTCGTTTAAACGCCTGATGAAGACCCTCACTGTTTGTTCTTCCAAATCCATGGAAGCAAGGTCTGAAAGTGTTTTTCTTGTAATTGAGAAAACTTCCTGCTGTACTTTTTGCTCGATCTCCTGGCTGAGATTCTGTTGGACTTCTTCTGAAGATTTTTTAAGTTGGGAACGAAATTCGTTGGCTTCATTCCTCGCTTCTTCAAGGAGTTTCTGACGTTTTTCTTCAGATTCCTCAACGGCCTTCTTCATTAATTCCTTTTTTTTATGTTCAAAATCTTCATTTTTTTGTCTGAATTCATCTTGTTCTTTTCCAGCTTCTTCTTTTTTTGATTCGGCATCCTCAAGTTGAGAGGCAATCTTGTTTTCGCGTTCTTCAATGGCATTAAGAATTGGCTTATATAGAAATCGTTTGAGCAACCACACTAAAATGAGGAAGTTAATTATCTGGGCAATTACTGTAAACCAATCAATTTGCATAATGTATATTTTATTGAATGAAATGATTCCAGAACGGGTTAGCGAAAATCAGGATCATTGAAAGCACAAAACAATAAATAGCGGTAGACTCGATCATCGCCAATCCCACAAATAAAGTCCTTGTAATAGTGGGCGAAGCATCAGGCTGCTGGGCTATGGAACCCAGTGCTTTTGATACCGCCCTCCCTTCGCTTATTGCAGGGAACATAGTTCCTACTGCTGTTGTAAATCCGGCAGTAATTATTGAGACTACTGCAATAAGTGTTAGATTATCCATTTTTTTACTCTTTTTAGTTAATAGTTATTTTATTGCTTTTACCCTTACCGCCGCAGCTATATAAACTGTTGCCAGAATGCTGAAAATATAAGCTTGTACCATACCGGTGAGCAATCCAAGTACATTCATAACAACCGGAAAAATAAATGGCGAGATGATTAAAAGTATGGCGACGATCATTCCCCCACTCATGATATTCCCAAACAATCTTATAGCAAGGGCCAGGGTTCGTGAAACCTCACTAATTAAGTTAAATGGCAACATAATGAAAGTTGGTTTGAGGTAACTTTTCAGGTAACCTGCCAGGCCTTTCTTCCCAATCCCAAAATAAGGCACAGACAGAAAGACACAAATAGCCAGGGCCGCGGTAGTAGAAAGGGAACCGGTAGGTGGTTGATAGTATGGAAAAATGATGCATAAATTGGCCAAACCAATAAACAGGAATAAAGTTCCAATAAACCCGATGTATTTTTCAGGTTTGTCTATCCCTATTTCTTTAATTTGATTGTTTATCATTATTACAATTATCTCAAAGATCAATTGCCAGCGGGAAATATGAATTTCTCCTTTGAGGTTCCTAGTGATCAATCCTGATGAAATCACAAGGATCAGCATTAATGCCCAGGTGGTAACAATAGTTAGATTAATATTAATAAAACCATATTCCCAAAAAATAGTTTCATCAGGACTTAGCTTCATGACTTGTTTGTTTTTTTAATTGAATAGATTTTTCTTCAATTGATTTAGTCAGGTAAATAATGATGGTGCGGGCAATAATAAACCCTGAAACAGAAATAAGAAGGTTTTTCCAACTACCCTGGGACAGGTAATAAAACCCGACCAAAGTTATACTCACCCGAATAAGGAAACTGCCAATAAACCATAATGCAGGGCTTTGGGAGATAACCGCTTTTTTTACGGTGAGCCAAAGCCCTCCAAAGAACAGTATTCCTAAAACTAACCCGGCTGTGAACACAAATACCATGTATACTATTTCATTCATCTTTTTCCTCTTTTGTTTCATTCAACTCTTCATCTTTCTTGGTTGGATTCATCTCTCTATCTTCATTGGCTACCCAAAACCACGCGATCAGGCAACCTATTAATAAACCTATGATCAAAAAGGTCAAGGTCCAGGAAAAAGATTGGGGATAAATTTCATCCAACCAAATTCCCAATATCGCTCCCAGCAACATCGGGACGACCACAGACCAGCCCACCATTCCAAACATTCCCAAGCCAAACCAAACACTCTTTTTTTTTTCGTGCAATGCTTTAAGTTTGCGTCTTTCTTTTTCGCCCACCTGTTGGCTAAATACATTCCCGTCTTTTTTCTTATTTGCACCAGGTTCCATTATTTTATTCTTTACTGAATTTTTCCAGGTTGTAAATAAATCCGCTTTCCAGCTTCGCCATGACAGACCGGACCTTTCTTTCATTTTCATCGAGTTCCACAAAATCCTTTTCTACCGATTCCCGAAGCTTTCCGAGATTGGCTCCTCCAATGGCATTGCGAACAGAAACCAGTACTTCCGGCCCTGCTTTTACCAGGATACCTTCATCAATGGCTAAATATTGAACTCCTTCTCTTTCTGTTTCATAAGTAAAAATTCCCGGCACCAATGCAGCGACACAGTCCAGCCTTTGTGGTAAAATGCCAAAATATCCTTCCCCTGTTTCGGCTACAACCCGTGTCACATTTATTACTTTAGCGAAAATCCTGAATGGAAGTAGGATCTTAATTGTCATTAATTCATTTTCCATTTCTATCACTTTTTACTTTGAATTCACTGTATTTTTTTCCTTTTCAGGATTGGAATTTTTCTCCTTTTCCTTGTTTTTATTTTCTTTTTCCTGAGCTTCCTCAATGTTCCCGATCATGTAAAACGCACTTTCCGGCAAATCTTTAAACTCATCTGAAAGAATGCGTTCACAACCATTAAGGGCTTCTTTTAAACTGACATATTTTCCACTAATCCCGCTAAATTGTTCGGTAGTGAAAAATGGCTGGGTGAGAAATCGTTCTAAACGTCTTGCCCTATTTACCAAATTTCTGTCGTTGGCAGATAATTGTTCCAGGCCCAGCATTGCAATAATGTCCTTGAGATCTTCATACTGTGCGAGGGTTTGCTTAATTTCCTGTGCAAGGTTATAATGTCTTTGACCTATAATTCCGGGAGTAGCCATTTTTGAATTGGATTGCAACAAATCTATAGCTGGGTAGAGTCCTTCGCTGGCCTTTTTCCTGGAAAGAACAATGGATGCCGAAAGATGTGAAAATGTGTGTACTGCCGCCGGATCGGTTAGATCATCGGCGGGGACGTAAACGGCCTGGATAGATGTGATTGCTCCCGCATCGGTATTGGCGATCCGCTCTTCCAGTTTAGAGAGTTCTGTTCCCAATGTGGGTTGATAGCCCAACCGGGAAGGCATTTGGCCCATCAGGCCAGAAACTTCCATCCCTGCCTGAATGAACCTAAAGATATTATCAATGAGCAACAATACATCCCGGAACTCATCATCCCGAAAATATTCGGCCATTGTTAAAGCCGCATGGCCAACACGAAATCGGGCCCCCGGCGGTTCGTTCATCTGTCCAAACATCATCACCATATCATCCAGTACACCGGCTTCTTTCATTTCATGATAAAGCTCATGTCCTTCCCGGCAACGTTCCCCGATACCACAAAATATGCTCACCCCTTTGCTATGGCCTACCATATTATGGATCATCTCTGTAAGCAAAACGGTTTTCCCTACCCCGGCACCTCCAAACAAACCGGCCTTTCCGCCTCGTTCCAATGGAATGAGGATATCGATTGCCTTAATTCCAGTAAGGAAAATTTCAGATTTTGTGGAACGTTTTGTTAATGCGGGTTGTTCCTGGTGTATATTGCGCCATACCATTTCCGATAATTTTTCCCGGTGGTCTATGGTATTTCCAAAAACATCGAACATCCTGCCCAGGATTTTTTTCCCAACGGGAACTTTAAGCTGTTCTCCATCCGTTTCAACACGCATTCCACGAGCTAATCCCTGGGTGGCAGTTAAGGCAATTCCCCGAATACGATTTTCGTCAATCTGGGTCAATACTTCAATTGCAATTTCTTTTTTTTCTCCTGTATGAAGCAAGGTAAAAATAGACGGCAAATTATTTTCAAACCATACATCCACAACGCTTCCCCTTACCGAAATAACTTTTCCGTAATTTAAGGAGTTGTTTTTATGAGTTGAATTTGCCCCCATTTTTTTTAAACTGAAGTGAGATTTTTCTAATTCAAAAAATGCTTAATTAATTCTTTTAGGATTCCTGATTTATCTTTTAACCACTCAACTTCTTCTATAATATGGGGCATTCATAGAAAAGCTGATGTCAAAAACGGAAATCCTTACTTAAAGATAGGATTTTTAGATGAAAAAAAGTTTGTGCTTTTCGATTTTGTTCCGTGCTAAATTTATGTATCTCAAAGAATTACGATTTTGGAAGTTTTTTTATCTGAACAGTTATTTCCTGGGAAATTTCAGGGTTAATACATTTTATGGAAATAAAAGCAAATGCAGCAATTCCCGATGTTTTTATAGAAATTAAGATGGGTATCTATGACCATCGTCAACAAAATCCATAAATATAATAATTAATTTTGGCCTCAGAATTCAGCCTAAACGCTCAAAATTTTCTAAGATGGAAAAAATAATTAAGTTAGTAATTTCTTCAAAAGCAACCCTGGTGTTGTTGCTTATTTTCACAATAGCTATTGCAGCCGGTACATTTATAGAAGAAATCTATGACATCACTACTGCCAAATTAGTTATTTACAATGCTAAATGGTTTGAGATCGTTTTAGTATTATTGGTCATAAATTTTATTGGGAGCATTAAACGATATAATTTATGGCGGTTGGAAAGACTTCCCGGGTTACTTTTTCACAGCGCGTTTATTGTAATACTAATTGGTTCAGGTGTTACCAGATATTTTGGTTTTGAAGGGAATATGCACATTCGGCAGGGAGAAACCGTAGATTATATCACTAGTTCTCAGCCCTATTTAAGTATAAATGCAACCGTAAATAATCAGGATTATTATACTGCAAAACCCGTCCTTTTTGGAGAAATCACCGATAACTCTTTCGATTTTGATCTGGCTACAAAAGAAAACGGGGATGTCAATATCACATATAAAGATCATTTAAAAAATGTCGTGGAGACTTTTGAAGAAGGAACTGAGGACGGTTTTGGCCTTATTGAACTAAAGCTTCAGGTTGATGGGCACGAGGATGTTTTAAAGATAAAAGATGGTGAGATAATGGAATCTCACGGGTTTTTTATCGCCTACAACAACAGTGAAAGGTTGGACGTCTTAAAAATAACGGGCAATGAAGATGGGAAACTCTATTTAAGCGCTCCCGTGCCAATTAAAACTTCCAAAATGCCCGAAATGGCGGTTGGTAAAATTGAAAAAGATTCTACTGCAGAATTGCAGACAGGGTATTTATATGAGCCTGAAAATTCCGGGATCGCATTTGTCTTAAGCAGCCAATTAAAAAATGTAAGTTCAAAATATGTTACCGAAGAAGGTGGAAATAGTGGTTTAGATGCACTGATCGTGGATATAAATTACAAAGGAAAAACCAAAGAGGCAACAATTTTGGGCGGTGATGGTTTCACAGACAAATATCAAAGCTTTAAAGTTGACGATGCAAAGATTCAGTTGGCTTACGGAAATAAAAAAATTGCGCTTCCATTTGAAATTAAATTGAATGAATTTATTTTAGAACGTTATGCCGGTTCTGAGAGCCCATCATCCTATGCAAGTGAGGTAACTTTAACAGACAAACAAAATGGGGTAGTCAAAAATCACAGGATCTTCATGAACAATATTTTAGATTATGGTGGTTATAGATTCTTCCAATCATCATACGACAGAGATGAAAAAGGAACTATCTTATCTGTAAATCACGATTTTTATGGAACCTGGATCACCTATGTAGGATATTTTTTATTGATAGTTGGATTTACGCTAACCTTGTTCAGTAAAAATACTAGATATAGGGATTTAACGAAAAAAATCACAAAGATCCGCGATAAAAGAAAGAATTTAATCGCGATCATCGCCTTTGGGTTTTTTAGTGTTTCAACTGTATTTTCCCAAAATGGGGCGAGTCCGTTGCCAATGCAAAATACAGGCACAACTAAAGTTACTGTGGAACATGCCAAAAAATTTGGTCACCTGATTACTCAAACTTTTGATGGCAGATTCGCTCCGGTAAATACATTGGCTTACGATGTAATGCATAAAATTTCAAAAAAGGATAAATTCGAAATTCCCGGCAAAGGAAAAATGGATGCAATGCAGGTTTTCCTGGATCTAACTTTAAATCCTGATTTTTGGAAACAACAAAAAGTTATTTACGTTCGTGAAAAAGCGGTGATGACGGCTATTGGGAAAGAGGGGAAATATGCTGCTTTTAACGACTTTTTCAATCAGGATGGTTCATATAAGCTCAGTGCAGCTTCAGAAGCGGCGTTTATAAAAAAACCTGCCGAACAAAATAAATTTGACAAGGAAATTATAAAGCTCAATGAGCGGTTAGAAATTTTCATGCAGGGATTTCAAGGGGATTTACTGACTATTTTTCCGGTTCAAAATTCAAAAAACAACAAATGGGTCAATTTCAACGATCCTATGGCTTCGGTTCCTTTAACAGGAACAATCAAGATCTTGAATGATGATTTGCAACTGCAGGTTTTTAATTACAGAAACTTGATGAGGTTATATTTGTTGGAAGTGAAGAAAGCTGCGGCCACGGGAAGTTATTCAAACGCAAATAAAATAATGGGATATATTGGAAGCATACAAAGGCAAAGTGATGCAGCCGAGATATTGCCTTCAAAAGCAAAAATTGACAAGGAAGTTGAATATAATGAGTCTAAAATATTTATCAATCTCAAAAATATTTATGGCCTGCTCAGTATTTTATTATTGGGATTTGCTTTCGTGGATAATTTATTGAGAAAGAGAAATAAGTTCGTTTACTATACATTAAACGGCTTGATCGCGATTTTGGGAATCGCATTTATATACCATACCTATGGAATGGGGTTGAGATGGTACTTATCCGGACACGCGCCGTGGAGCAATGGTTATGAGGCTTTGATTTTGGTTTCCTGGGGAAGTATCCTGGCGGGATTTAGTTTTGTGCGCTATTCCAAAATTACATTGGCGGCAACTGCTTTGCTTGCATTTTTTACCTTAATGACAGCAAGTCACAGCAGTTATGATCCTCAATTAACAAATTTACAGCCGGTTTTAAAATCCTATTGGTTAATTATCCACGTAGCTACACTTACGATAAGTTATGGTTTCTTAGGTTTAGGTTTTGTTCTGGGGTTAATGAATATGGCTCTTTTTATTTTTAAAAATTCAAAAAATAAAAAGAGGTTAAACTCGATTATATCCGAGCTTACTTTTATTAATGAAATGGTTTTAACCATTGGTTTGTTTTTGGCAACTGTTGGAACTTTTCTTGGCGGAATTTGGGCAAATGAATCCTGGGGAAGATACTGGGGATGGGATGCCAAGGAAACCTGGGCACTTGTGATCGTAATTGCATATTCAATTATATTGCACTTTAGATTAGTGCCAAAAATGAAAAGCATGTTCATTTTTAATACTGGAGCCGTACTTGGTTTTTCAAGTGTGCTGATGACATTCTTTGGAGTAAATTATTATCTTTCTAAAGGAATGCACAGTTATGCAAGCGGAGATACCCCGGTATTTCCATTATGGGCCTGGATATGCATAATTTCAATACTTACAATAATTGTTGCAGCCGGGATCAAAGAAAAGAAGAACAAAAAAACAAAGTTAAAAACCAAGGTGATCAATAAGTAGGAAATGCAATCAAACTAAATTCCTGCTTAATAAAACCTTTAAATATTCTAGAAACAATAAGGCCTTGCAAATTGCAAGGCCTTATTTCATGTTTTTAGTTTGAACGGATTTTATTCAAGCTGATAATGTCGAGATCATCTTTCGGTTTATCCTGAATTTGTAATTGAATTAAACTTTGTATCATTCAAATTTTTTGAAATCAAACGCAGCTTTTCTTAAATTGATCCCGAATTCAAGGTAGGCTTTAAGACAGGCTAGAAAGTTGGCCCAGCCTTCGGTGTTCCCTTTTAACCACCTGATGCCTGCTTCATCATTTTTTCTGCTTTTTTCAGTTATAGTCACTATTGTCCCGTTGCTGTCGCTCGAGGTTAGGGTTATTTCTACCAGAAGTTCAATTCCATCAATATCCCAATAATAGGAAATGTATTTGTCTTTTTCTATTTTTCCAACCCTGATAGGAAATTCCATATCAAATTCAGGAAATCGCCATTTTAGTTGACGACCTTCTTCCATTCTTCCAGTACTTTTTGAAATGAAATAATTCGACATTTTTTTTGGGTCAACAATGGCTTCAAATACTTCACTCACGGGTTTAAGGATTTGAATTGCTGTTTTAATTTCAAGAAGTACGTTTTTCATGTGGATTGGTTTTTATTTGCATTTCTAAAAAAATATTTTTTTTCTGTTTTTAGAGTTTAGGGAAATAGGTTTTCATCGGTTGAAATAATGCTCATCCCAACCCTTTATATAGTGCTTTCCACTTTTTAAGGTGAATTCCAAAATTGGTTAAATTTAGTTTGATAATAATTGTTTTCTGGAATGAGATAATAAATTGATTCAATTTCAAATTCTCTCAGTATAATGTGATATTGGATCAATTATTTAAAAGTTCCTGAAAAAGGGCTGCATATTTCCCTACGTGGAAACCATCCATGAGGGCGTGATTAACATGAATGGAAACCGGCATCATTTTCTTGCCATCCTTCACCAAATACTTTCCGAAAGATATTTTTGGAACACTATCCTTCATTTTAAAACTTCTTGAATGTGAAATAGATGTAAAATTGATCCATGGGATGGAGGAGAAAAAAACAACATCGTCTGAGGGGGCGGGGATAAGCTCATTGGATTTTTGAACACGTTCTATCTCAATTTTGGCATTTGCCTCAAAGATCTCAAAAGTGGCGTTATAATCTATATAACTGAATCCAAAGGTCCCATCCGGGCGGTTGATGGTTGCGCCGGCATTTATCGTATCATGTATGATCACCCTGTCTTGCGCATCTATTCGATACCTGAATGCTTCAATTTCATTCACCGCCTGTAAAGATTTATGCAAATAATAAATAAAAAACGAGCTACCCGATTCCTTTGCTTTTTGGTATGCAATTGTACAATCTACCTCTAGCGTAATCCCGAAAAATGGTTCTTCATATTGATTAAAAAATTTAAAGTGTTCTTTCCGGTTCCAGGATTTTATATCGAGATATTTCATAATTGAGTTGGGGTGTTTCAAATAATAAGCCTTCAATGCAATTACGGGAAACATCAATGCATTGAAGGCTTAATTAGCTTTTATTATTGAACCAAATATTTAGGGTTTCAATAATATGGTTTCACTCACCAGTTTCCATGGACGGGTCCTCAGGAGTCTCCATTTTGGCAGCGTCAAGTTCATTTAAAGCAGTCATAATTTGAGAATAATCATAATAGCCATATTCCCTGACAATTTTATTATCGACAAATTGAAGCGCAAGATGCACGGGTACAACCAATTTCTTGTTACTCCCAGAAACAGTTGCTTCCCAGGTCCCCCAAAAATAAACCCATTTGTCACCTTTATCATCTATGATCTGCTCATAAAAAATATCCTTGTCTGAAAAGCCATAATTAGATAGACGTTCAACAGTGCCTTTTAGGCCCTTCTGAAGATCTTTAGGTGTCGCGGGAACAATAGTGTTGTGAAAAGCCTGTGCGGTATCTGAATAATGAGTAACCCAACTTTCCCAATTTCCATCCTGATAATCCTTGATCACGGCTTTGGCCACATTAATTTCCGGGGAAGTGGATGTATAGCGTACAGGTTCCTTTTTTTGACATGCCGTAAAAAGGATCAGGGTTAATCCCATTAAGATTAATTTTTTCATTTTATTGATGTTTTAGGTTTTTAAATAGTAATCATTTTACATTTTATTATTGCCCTTTGGCGGCCGCCTTAACTTCCCCACTAACTCCGCTGAGATCTTTCCGGAACATCCAGATTTCAGATTTCTTGCCAACGGTAACCTCTTCCCATTCTTTTAAAAATTCGGTGAAACTGCCCTCACCGTGAACTTCATTATAGTTGGCGGGAAACTTTGGATCTTCGCCCATCCAGCTCCATTTATCAAAGAAATAAACCACGGCCAGATCCCTTCCGTCATTTGTGGCGGGTAATTCATTTCTATATATTCCATAGGTGAGATCGGGATATTTTAGGTCGTTCACCTTTTTTACTTTTTCCACTAATTTCATCGCTTTTTCACCTTGATTTCTTTTTATATCATACATATCAACCAGCAATTTATTGAGGGTGAAATCTTTTGACATATTGGAGTAAGTTGGTTCAAATTTCCAATAAGTCTGATCGGTTTCGGGTAAAAGATAGGGAGCGATATTTGTGCTCCAATCGTTTGAATGCGCTTCTGCATCTGGACGGGTTTTGTCCATAGAGCTCCAGGGTGTTGGGCCGCTCACCCACATATAACTGCCCACCTTAGGTCCACTCATAATTTCGTAAACCCTCGCCTGATAATCTCCTTCCCCATGGAATTTTTTGTTATGCGCTGCCAATCCAGCTTCTAATTCCTTATATTTTGTGGGATTTGCTGTAATCAATAAATTGTCCATTACAGTGTACTCCTGGCTGGTTTGGGAAATTGCGAAAAAGGGAATCAGCAACATCCAGTAAAATAAATTTCTCATAATTAATATATTTAGTTGATTAATATTAAAATGTATTAAGTGGGGGGAATTATAAATGGGGAGTTATCAAAAAAATCAGTTTAAATTTAGTATTAAATTCTTAAAAATTAACGATTTATATAAAATATATTGATTTTGAAGGAATTTTCCTAAATATGATTTCGAGTTATTTTAATCATAACCCAAATGGGGAATATGACGAATGAAAATTTAATATTCTTTATAAATATGACTGGCATCATAGTTATAAGCGCTTAAATCCTTAATTTTGCAGATGTTATTTGCCCGGTAATTAAATCATTTAAAAAAGATTTTATAACTTGAAAAACAGGGTAATGGGCGTTTTAAAGCAGACAAAAAATATAAGAAAATGGAAATCACCAACACTTTAATTCAAAAATATAATATTCCGGGACCTAGATATACCAGCTATCCCACAGTGCCTTTTTGGGATGAAGCTGGAATTTCCTATGAGAACTGGATCAAAACAGCCCAAAAATCATTTGACGAGAGCAATCAATCTGAAGGGATAAGCATTTACATTCACCTTCCGTTTTGTGAGAGTCTTTGTACTTTTTGCGGTTGCCATAAGAGGATTACAAAAAGACATAGTGTTGAGGAACCTTATATTGAGACTGTATTAAAAGAATGGGCTTTGTATTGTGATGTTTTAAGCGAAAAACCCCGCATCCGTGAAATTCATTTGGGAGGCGGAACCCCAACATTTTTCAGCCCTGAGAATTTAAAAAAACTGATTGACGGAATTTTTGAGAAAGCCGATAAATTCCCTGGATACGAATTCAGCTTTGAAGGTCATCCCAACAACACCACTGAAAAACATCTTCAAACCCTGTTCGATCTTGGATTTAAACGCGCCAGTTTCGGGGTACAGGATTACGATTTGAAAGTTCAAAAAGCCATCAACCGCCTACAACCTTATAATAGGGTGGAGGATGTTACCAATA
>Ga0307486_1001946_pt1 | contig 15011 bp, 11 predicted proteins | sample CBIW02metaG_FD_203663 | JGI IMG/M metagenome (GOLD analysis project Ga0307486, IMG submission 203663) | Sea-ice brine microbial communities from Beaufort Sea near Barrow, Alaska, United States - CBIW 0.2 | ecosystem: Environmental > Aquatic > Marine > Coastal | place: USA: Alaska | collected... | reverse complement strand
ACAGTTTACATTAATGATGGCGTATTTTGTATCGAAGGAATCTGTTTCTAAATCGTAATTTTTTCTGACATTGGTGGAATGGCAATCGGAACACATGGTATTCCAGTTCAAACCTCCTCGAGACCAGTGCAACCATTCAGAATGTACCACTTTAAAGTCCGGATATAAATCGAACCATCTATTTTTTGCAGAATCCCAAGCGGTTCTTAAACACTGAAAACGGCCATCCGGAAATTTCACAATGTATTGTTGCAACGGTGTTAATCCGAAAGTATAAACAATCTTGTAGTCGTGATTGTTTCCGTCAGGACCTTCGGTATTTACATAAAAACTTCCTTCTTTTTTGTAAAAATGAGAAGTAACCCCTTGACTTGTGAATTTATCATCATTAAAATTGCCTAAAACAGAAGTGCTGTCCGCCAATTGCATGGCCTTGTCATGATGGGAGCCTTTCCATTCTTTAAATTGTTCTTTATGGCATTCTTTACAATTATTATCTCCTAAAAAATGACTGTCCGGGATTTCTTTTGTGGACACAAAAACATCGGCATCAGAAACTTTTACATATTCCGGTTTTTCATTACAGGAAAAAACAAAAATGACAAGGAATAATAATTGATAGTGAATTATGTTGGTTGATATATTTTTGAGTGATATTAAATACATAAATTAGTCTTATAAATCGCTTCATTTCCATTCTTGAATTGCGTGAGCGCTTCATTATGGGCTGATATAGCTTCAATCCTCACGTTTCCATTTAAAAGGCAGGCAGAAGCCGCATCAATTTTCTGTTTGGCATCCAGTGGGGGTCCCGCTCCCTTAAACAATCTGAAATTAGGATGATATGTAAAAATACTTTATTCATATTTATTTTTTTTGTTGCTTTTTAAATAATTTATTCTACTAATTTATCGAAAGGTAAAGCAGGTAATCCGGCGCCATTGTATAATGGACAAACAGGATAATTGGCATAAGCATAACGTAGACGTTTTATAGTTGATCCTTTTATTTCTATAGTGTTATTGGATTTTATTTTTCCTTCAACATCTATTATTTCTCCATTGGTCAATACAGCCGAAAAGCCTTTCACATATTTCCCTTTATCATTGTTTTTTAAACCATCTTCACAATGATCAAACCTGAGGAGTAAACTCTTGTCTTTCTTTTCAATGGATTTTAATTGTGGGCCTTTAAAAACCACATCAGTTTCCCCATAGGTTTGGTTAAGGGCATTCAGTGCTAAGCGCCTTCCTACTTCCTGTTTATTTTTAGGGTGAATGTTGTCTTTCACACCAATATCAATGGCCGTTGCCATTCCGGTATTCGGATATTTAAGACATTCCTCCTGACCCAGCCGAAATTTGGCCCATATTTCGGCTGGAACATTGGTATTATGCTGGTTTTCAAATCCCGCCAGTTGTACAAAATAAAAAGGCATCTCAGGATTGTTAAATTTCTTTCGCATCATGGAAATGTAATCACCAAACCAGGTAACATATTTTTCCGGTTCGGCGGCATTACTTTCTCCCTGATACCATATTGCACCCCTGTTAGCAACAGGAACAATAGGATTTACCATGGCATTGTAGCATAGTGTGGAAAAATGTTGAGGTTGGAAAGAGGGGCGTTTCTCTTTTCGACTGTTTTTCTCCCAATTTGCAACTCTTGTTATATATCCTTCCCATCGCTTTTTTTGAGTTTCATTAAAGGTTGCTGTATCGACGGTATTCGCGACTGTACTTTCGTCCATGAAAGCAGCAATAGTAGCTCCTCCATAGGATATATCTATAAGTCCTATAGCGACATCTAATTCCTCATGCAGTCTACGACCAAAGAAATAACCGGCAGCAGTCAGCTCCCCGACTGTAGCTTGTGAGCACACCTGCCATTTTGCATCGAATGAATCTTGCGTTGTTTCGGCTCCAGCCAACGGAACTGTCAAAAAACGGATTCTTTTATAGTTGGCATTTGCTATTTCTTCTTTCGCATTAATTACACCTTTCACGGTCATACGCATGTTTGACTGACCCGCGCAAAGCCAGACTTCGCCAATCATGACATTTTTTAAAACAAGAGTATCATCTCCAGAAACCATTAACTCAAAAGGCCCGCTGTATTTCATGGCGGGCAATTCTAACTGCCATTTTCCATTAATATCTGTTCTTGAAATTGCCTTGTTACCATTAATTTCGACGGTGACCAATTCAGCAATATCGGCAGTTCCCCAAACTACAATTGTTTTGTCTGCTTGTAGTACCATATGATCAGAAAATACACTGGCAAGTTTTACGTTACCGAATGTTATTTCTACTAGTAAAAGTAACAAAGAAACAAGGATTATATTAAGACGGCTTTTGTTCATCTGGTTGATTTTTTTATATTGGATTAATTTTAATTTGCCATGACCGCAATATCATCCCCATTTTTGTACGCTTCTATTAAATTAACAAAGGGCACGTTTCGCTCTTCTTTTTGAGCATCGTATTCTTTATTTAGGAATGGCTTATAAGTCTCGTTCACATTGTCTTTTGTCCATTTCATCAACTTGTCAAATAAGTCGTTCGTTCTATCTGGCATTTGTTTTGCTAAATTGTTTTTCTCGTAGGGATCATTTTGGATATCGAACAAATACAATCTTCCGAACCAGTCAAAAATTAATTTATAGTCACCTTCGCGAATTGCAGAATGTGGTTCTAAGGGCAGCATATCAAAAGGACTATTGTAAATAACGTTAAAAGGATAGTACCAAAAGTGTGTGTTTTTAGCATAGCCATTTTCTTTATTGGTTACATCGGTTAAAAGAGAGGCAATGCTTCTTCCGTCCAAGTCATTTTTGTCTATGAGTTCTTTTGTATTGTACCCTGCAATATCTGCTAAAGTTGGTAATATATCAGAACAATCAACAGGTACATCAGACCAAAGACCACCCTCAATTTTGTTTTTCCATCTAAAAATAAGTGGAACTCGAATTCCTCCTTCAGTTAAAGTTGCTTTCCCTCCAAGAAGTGGAGAATTATCGGTGTAAATTCCCTTTGGTACTATTTTGCTATCTATTCCACCATTATCAGACATAAATACTACTAAGGTATTGTCATCTAATCCCGTTTCTTCAAGCGCACTTAAGATACTTCCAACAGAATCATCAAGCCCCTTGACCATAGAGGCATACGTAGGATTACTATGCCCATTCCAACCTTTGGTATTTTTAGCATCAAAATGGTCAATATCTTCTTTTTTTCCCTGAATCGGTGTATGTACTGCAAAATGACAGAAATATAAAAAGAAAGGTTTTTCTTTTGAGTCTGCCTGTTTTTTTATGAAGTTCACAGCTTGAGCCGTCATATCATCTGTTAAATATGTTTCTCCGGTTTCTTCACCGATATTTCCAATAACAAATTCACCTTTTGGACGCTTGGGAGGATTGCGATAGCGGGCGTATTTACTGTTTTTGTGACCAAACGGAGCCAACCATTCTTCCTTCCAGTCAAAATAGACAGAACCTGGTGCATCCCAATACACTAATTCTTCAAAACCTTGATCAGAAGGCTGGTATCCTTTAGCCCCATGACCTCCAATATGCCATTTACCTATAATCGCAGAGTGGTAATCTGTTAGGGCTTCGGCAATACTCATTTCATCTCTTCCGTTGTCGAATTCCAATCCTGATGGCACTGCAGAACTAGAACGTCCATTCATCCAAGCTTGTTGTTCTTTGATGGGGTCGGAGTGATACAAGGCATCGTGAATATAGGAACCTTTAGGGGTTTCCATGTCTTGATTGTAATATGTGGGTTCGGGACCGGTGGCTGTGGTAACACCCATACGGGCGGCATATTTTCCCGTAAGCAAACTGGCTCGGGTCGGGGAGCATAATTGATTTGCATAGGCTTGTGAAAACGAAACGCCTTCACTCATTAGTTTGTTGAGGTTTGGGGTTTCGTAATACATTTTCTCAGGCGCTTCTCCTGTCAAGTGTTGTGCATATCCTTGTACATCCATATAGCCAAAATCATCCGCTAAAATAAAGATGATGTTGGGTTTGATTTCTTTAGAGGGTGTCGTTTTGCATCCTATTAAAAGGAAGATGCAAAAAATAAAACTAAAGATTTTTATCATTTTGGTAAATCTTTACTCAAATAAAACAGGAAAAAATGAAGATTGTATCCTGTACTGTCTGATTTTTTTTATTTTAAATAATTTAAATAAAAAGTGTGGTTAGCGTCAAAAAGCACACATTTAATAGCGTGATTAACCTACTTCATTTCTTTTGAAGCCTTGCTGTTTATTTTTAGTTTGTTAGAAATTGATCAATCTCATCTGTACTTTCTGTTTAACAAATTTTCACCATATCAATATTTAGTATCTGACTCAACTTCTCAATCTTATCTGCAATATGACCAACGCCGATGGCACAATGGTGGGCAGGGCCTTGTTTCGACCATTCGTTCATAAAGCGTTTGGCTCCAATGGAAAAGCGGTAGCGACTGTTGGTGTTTCCAATCTGGAGCACAGGGCCTTCTACCGATTCACCTTCAGCGACCAATAAGAATATGCCGTCTTTGCCTTCTACTACAGACAATAAAGTCACCAGGCCCTGCTTTACGGTCATTTGAATAGACAATCCTTTGCCAGGCTTCCCGTGATAGACGGGTAGGGGTACAAGATTTACACGGCCTTCTGCAATGGCGTAATGTGCTGGGCCATCATGTCCAAGATATACCACATCATCCTTAAAGTCCATGAGGTAGAATTCTGAAAAAGAACCACCAGCACCGAACTCTGCCATAATTTTCATAGCCTGTGCGTTTTTCACCTCGCACTCTCCTGCAATTGGAATGTTTTTTCCGGTAAGTAATGTATTTCCTGCGATTACCGAGGTTACTATATTTTCGTATTCATTCCCTGATTCTCCTTCGTAATAATAAGCCATTGAACCCAAGTCTCGGTTTTTTACCAATTTATCAATTGCTACAGAAGTTATGGCAGCCCTTTCAATTTCTGAGGTTTCACATTCTGGAGAAACATCAAATGCGCTGTTGAACTCCTCAATTTTTGCAGTTACTTCACTTTCGGTGGCCTCATCTCGGTACTTTTTCAATTCGCACATTTCGAGCAGTTCGATATGGGTTCCAAATACGGCGGATTGTTTGGTGGTGTCGGTATATACATCTAGCATGCCATTGTAATAATGACCCAAAATACCGAGGCGGTTATTACGCATCGACATTGCCACTGCGGCCGCTTCAGTCCACCCCTTTATGTCATTCCAAGCTTCATCGTCTTGTAAATAACCAGTTACAAAATCGTATTGAATCCCGGAGCGGTTGAAAACCGATGCAATCTCTGGAACCGAACATGCCTGGCAATTTTCTAACCATGCACCCGTCATTTTTCCCCGGTCATCCAAATTGTTAAATGCTTCGTAATCCAGTTGCGCCACGGGCTGTAGATTGAGCACTACGATGGGTACTTTTAGTTTCTGAGCCACCGGTAATACCGTAGATGATAATGCATACGTAGAAACATACAGAAATACGATTTCCACATCCTGAGATTTCAAGAAATCGGCGGCTTCTCGTGCCTTTACCGGATTATCTACCATGCCAGCGTCTGCCACTTCTACACCGAGACTAGTAATTTTATTTTTAATCTGTTCCTGATAGCCCGTAAGTTTATCCAGTAATCCGTCAAATTGAGTCCAATAAGTATCCAGTCCAATACCAAATAATCCAACTTTAGTCATATCTATTTTACTTAAATTATTTTTTACATCGAATTACCTATCCCAACGAGCACTACAGATAATAAAATCACAACAATACCTATGGTTATAGTCCATTTAGTGCTAGTAGTCACACCTTTCCATTCCTTGCGGTAAATTCCCCACATATTCGCGGTTAAAATTATGGTTGACATATGCAGTATCCAGGAACTTGCACCGTTGCCCAATTTGCTTTCTCCCATTCCGTAGAAAAAAAATTGTAAAAACCAGATGCCTCCTGCTAAAGCTGAGAACATAATATTCTTTGCAATAGGAGTGGATTTATTTGTAAAATTGGTGTAGGATTTATTTTTGACACTCAAAATTGTAGTCCAAATTAAATTGGTTGTTATCCCTCCCCAAAGAATGACTACAAAGGTTACGTTGTTTTGATATAACGGATTAAAACCTGCTTCTACTGCGGCATCTGCTAAGGGTTTTCCTGCTTCTATTCCAAAGTTAAAAAATGAACTTAAAATTCCTGAAAGCACGCCAATGGCAAGACCTTTATATAAACTGAATTCAGCAATAGTTTTTTTCTTTTCCTCTTGTGAAAGCTCGCTTTCTTTCATCATTCCTGCTTTCCCGGAAATGGCAATACCAATCAAACAAATAAGCACCCCTAAAAGTACCAATTGCCCACCAGATGTTGCCATCATATCTGTAAATGAAATTTTTCCCTCCGTCGGATTCAGGTTGTAATAAATAGACGGAACGAGTGCACCAAACGCTGCACAAAAACCAAGTACAACAGAGTTTCCCAAAGACATTCCAAGATATCTTATACCGAGTCCATAAGACAATCCTCCAACTCCCCAAAGAAGGCCCATGAGGAAAGTAAAAATCAAGATGTCATTAGAACTTGCAGCAATAATATCCATAAAACCGGGCACAGTTAACCATGCGGCCAAGGGGGGTATAATTAACCACGAAAATGTACCGCCCACTATCCAGTAACTTTCCCATGCCCATCCTTTTACCTTATTGTAAGGCATGTAAAAACTTCCTGCTGCAATCCCTCCAATGGAATGGAATAGGACTCCTAATATAGCTTGCATATAATTTGTATTATTTAGTATTGGTTGTAGTAGGAATAGTAAGTGGCAATGTTAACCATGCCAATCCCACGTGCCTTTTCATATGGCTTGTACTGTTATCTTCAGGTGCGTCGTAAAACAATGCGAGTTGTTTGCCAACCTGCACTACCGATGGGAGTCCAATACATTTTTTGGACCAGCTACAATTCTCACCGTCAAGAACTATCGCTTTATTTTTTTGATCCCAATTGTTTAGATCTTTACTCCAATATACCCAAATGGCATCCGTAAATTCCTTTCCATCCTCTATTCCAATATGGTTTGTAAACAGAAACCAGGTATCAATACTTTCTTCGAAATGTATTGTTGAGTTTTCTAGTTGTTCTTCAATAGGTAGTATTGGTTCAGAATCAATAGTCCAACTTCCATTGAGATCTTGAGTTCGGGCAATACCCAATGTGCGCTGTGGATACTGACTTGTGTTTTTATATGTTGTAGCACTAAAAAACTGAAGATATTCTTCATCTTGCTTAATGACTTGCCCCGGGCTTGCAGTTATGGAATAATAAGTATCAGGTTTTGTACGGAAAGGAATAACATTTTTCTGCTTTATCCACGGACCTGTCGGACTGCTTCCTTTTGCTTTCAATGTCAAATAAGGAAACGATGGAACCAAATCAGGTGCTTCTGAAACCTTTGGCGTGCCCAAATAGAACATATGCCATTGATCACCATCAAGGTATGTTACTCCGTAAGACGCCGATTTTGAATCGTCATCATCAGGTTTGCCAAAATCAAGGATTGGCCCCTTCTTCCCCCAATTTATAAGATCTTTACTTGTGGCAAGTGAACTCAGCCATCCTTTGGGACCTGCTGCATCATAATGCATGTAATAAATTCCTTGGTCTTCAAACACCCAAACATCTCGGGCTCCCAGAATATCACATTTGTCCGGTCCGTCACCATATTTGAGTACAATTCCATAATCTTTCGCATCCATTCTTAGCGTTGCTTCTGGTCGGCCGTCTTCATATTTTTGAGCAGTTACTGAAAAGGCTGAAATTAAGAACAGACAAACTATAAAAAACTTTTTCATTTACTTTTGTTTACATTTATTTTAAAGTATGCAAGAAACATATAATATAAAAAACATGTATCCTTTACTATACTGCTTACTACTAATCCAGATAAAAGACTTCTTTTAATTCTACTGTTACAGGAGAATTGTCTTCATTCACCTCCATAATGTCTGACATAAAATTCCACCATTTTTTTACAATTTCTGTTTGCCCTAAATCTTGAGAACCTCCTTGATCACTCACTTTTTGAAAAGCAAATAAGGTATTGGTATCCTCATCCAAAAAAATAGAATATTCACTTACACCTGATTCTTTGAGTAATCGTTTCAGTTCAGGCCAAATTTCATCGTGTCGTTTTTTATATGCTACTTTTTGCCCCTCATTGAGTTGCATTTTAAAAGCGATTCGTTGCATTTTTTTGTTTTAATGATTAATTTTTTAGTGCATGATTTACCATTTAATTGATAAACTTAGAGAAATTTCTCTTTCATTAGGTTTTTCATAAAAAGATTTATATCCCATTGACTCGAAATAGGTCCGTTATCATTCATGTTTATCCACATATAGGGTGGTGGGCCAAACTCTGGAGTAATGGTGAAAATCCCAGTTCCAATGGACTGTTGATACACAATAATCCGTTCCCATATTTTCAGAAAGAATTCAACCTCTTGTTCCCAATACGGATTTCTAGGATCGGAAATTTGTGGACCTTCAATAAATCCTACCCGCGCATGAATATGCTCTGTCCTTTTAATGGCATCATCAAGTTCTTTTTCAAAATTTTCCAAATAACTTTCCGTAACACAAACCCAATGAGAAAAATCGGCAGTTATTTTCATTTTTGGGCGACTTCCAAATAATTCTCTTGAATTCATAGGCCCAAAACCTATCCTGCCTCGGTGAGTTTCATGGGCAACTCTAATATTTTTTTTAACTGCGAAATTTTCAGCGGTATCTATTACTCGAAGTTGCTCATCGAGTGTAAAACAATCTTTTCCGGAATGCGAATTGATAAGGATGGGGTTACTTTCCAGAGATAGATTTAAATAATACTCAAACGATTTACAAAATTCATTAATAGTTTGTCCTTTTGCCTGATGCTGATGACTTACCATTGATAAATCATATTCACTTAACAAACATAAAAATCGAATACGTTCCTTTTGAGATTCTGGAACCCAGGTATCTACTCCATCATAACCTGCCTCTTTCACTTTGGCAAAAAAGGCTTCTATTTCCAAATGTTCATGTCCCCATTGTGGGCAAAGAATTTTTATTTCCACCTAAATTTACTTTTTATAAATCAAAAGATTCTGTGCATCATCATTTAGTAAATCGCCAATTTTCAATTTCGCAACCTGGTCGTCAGATAGGATGTTTTTAATCCCATTGAAGACTGCACCATCTGGCATATAAGCACAGGTCATTGCACGCCTAAAACCATTGGTCATATTGGCGCCAGCCCCATGAATGGTTAAACCATTATGAAAAGAGCAACTACCTGCCTTCATGGGTACTGCTACTGACTTTGAATTTTTAAACTGCGGATAAAATTCAAAGACGGCATCCATATTTTTACCAATACCGGGGTTTTCAAAAGTTGTTTTGTTATTAGAACCAGGAATAAAATACAAACAGCCGTTTTGATAAGTTACATCATCCAAAGCAACCCAAATCGATAGGGCGCGCCGGTCGCTGAATGACCAGAAAGGGGTATCTAAATGCCATGAAGTCGGATTGGCCCATGGGCGTTTTATTAAGGCCTGATCATGCCAAATGCGTGTTCCATCCCAATCGGCCAATTGAGCCACCATTTCACCCAGTTGCTCATTCACCATCATTTTCTTCACCTTGTCGTTGGTTTGCCAAAGGTTTAACATCTGGTCAAAAACCTTATTGTAATAATCGCTGTCTTCATTAATTCCGTCATCCTCTCCAAGTTTTAAATCACTACCGGGCATTTTCTGCCCAGCCCTTTCCTCAATAGCTTCCGTTACTGACGATTGCCATAATTCGAGTTCTTCGGGATCTAAAAAATATTCAACAAGTAAAAAACCTTCTTGTTGAAAGGACTGAATTTGCTGTTGTGAAAGTTTTGTTTTCATACTATCGGTTTTATGGTTTAAAATTCGTCAAATGCAATCTGTTCGTTTTGAACCCCAAGTTCTGAAAGCAATTTGGAGCAGGCTTTGATCATCATCGGTGGATGAGAATAATTGCCAATCCACTATTTTATAGGTTGGTTCACCTTTGCCGTAGTCGTGACTCGAAAATAAATAGGTAGTATCATTAAAAATACTGATGGGTCGCAGACACCCTGATTTTTTTATTATTACATTTTCCAGAGGTACGTTTCCGGTCTGTGGCTGAGCAAAGCTTGCTCCCCAAACAGTTATAAAAACTATTACTAGTATTGTTTTTAGCTTATTCATCATTATATCTTATTTATTATTATTAGAAAACTGAAACCCATCTACCTCAAATAACTCATCGCCTTCTCCACTAAAACGAAGCCACAGGGCATGAACACCTTTTACATCACTAATCTTTGCTGAAAGGCTTATCCAGGTTTTACCATCGCCGTTTCCTGGCACATCAACAGATGCAATTAAAGGTCCCCAGGTGCTATTCAAAGCAAAATCAATTTTGCCGGGATTTTTACCGGGAGCCACCCTTATTGTTATGGTATTTGTATGGGTATTGAAATCGAAGTATTTATAGGCCGCTGCATCACCATTTTGTATTTTAGTGAGTACTTCATTATCGGCAGCATTGGCCTCAATTCTTACATTTCCATATAAAAGACAAGCCCTGGCGGCATCCATCTTATCCAGTGGATTCATTGGCCGAGCTGCTCCTTGTGTAGTCATTTCCACTTCATTGATACTTCCATCATTATTGAATGTAATTGGCTCAATACATGCTTTGCGCATCATTACCGAACCATGTGTGGGGCGATGGTAAAATACATACCATTGCTTCTTAAATTCCACAATAGAGCCATGGTTATTCCAGGCCGCAGGATCGGAATAGTTATTATCGACAATTACTCCTCCGTATTTGTAGGGTCCCATAGGCGATGTACTTGTTGCATAGCCAATACAGGTGGGTCTTCCACCTCGCCCTATTTGGGCATATACAAAATAGTAAATGCCATTTCGTTTAACGACAAAGCCTCCTTCATGAAAAAAATGTTCTTTTTCTGTTACTACCTTATCGACTATCGTGGTGGTATCAATCTCCGTCATATTGGGTTTTAGCTTGGCCATTTTTGCCGTAAACTGTCCCCAGATGTAATACCGCTGACCATCGTCGTCGATAAAAACTGCGGGGTCGATTTGTTCAATGCCATTGAGTTCCATTTTTTTCCCTTCAGCAAATGGCCCAGTTGGTGATTTGCTTATGGCTACACCTTCGGCACTTTTGTCGGGTTGACAATAATAGAGATAATACTTTCCGTCTTTATATTGACAGTCGGGTGCATACAATGGGGCATCGTTGTAAGATACCTTGTCGTTTTTTCCTTTGGAACTAAAGATGTTCGGTACTAATTCCCATTGAAATAAATCGTCAGAGACCAATACATCGTGCCTGTATGAGCAATAATAGTTGGTGCTTTCGTCGCTGGAACCATAAACATACATTTTCCCATCGTTCCAGACATGTGCCGATGGGTCTGCGATATATACTCCGGGAGGTACAATAGGGTTTTGTCCGCTTGTGTTTAATGCAAACAGAATAAAAAATAGTGATATTACTAATCTATTCATTTTCATCGTTTAAAGTTGAGATTTCCACCAAAGGGTCTCTTGTTTTTTACCTTGCTTATTCTTTTAAAATTATATTAATATCCCAATCCAGTTTTTCCTCCAGCATAAAAAAGTGCCCTAACAGGCTCCAGCCCCAGAATACAAATCAAAGTATCGTATTTTGCTCTTTGTGCAATACTTGCACTTTATTTTTCTTGCCAAACACAACGATAATTAAACCTTCGATTCGGTGCCGTATCGCCGGAAGTACACAATGAAATTAGATCATTTAATTCGCCTGCGTTATCGCTCCACTTAAAATCAAATGTTAATTGACTTTCTTCGAGTCCCAATAACTTCCTCGGAATACTTAGCTCCAATTGATTCCCTTTATAGGCATAGGCAACAGTTCCTTGATTGATCCATTTGTTTTTCTGCTCATCATAACGCATCAGTGTTGTGTTTTGCTTGTCTTTAATTTCTTTGTTGACCAAATAATCATATCCATACCAACCTGTCGATGGATTATTATCTGCATCAATTAACAGAAGCATCCAGTTATTGTCCAGATGTGTGGTTAAGGTCAGATTGGTTTCTGCATAGAATGCAATATTCTTTTTACTCACTGCTACCTTGCTGGTTATGATGTCGTTTCTACCTGAACTATCGGTATAGTGCAGGCCACCGTAACCTGGATGATCTCTGTGAAACACATCTCCTTGAGTATCTCGGTACTCCACTGTTATTTCACTCCATTCATCAAATGCACCATCAATATTAACATTCTGATATCCATAGTTTTCTGGAATGGGGTCTTACACCTTTGTATTTCCTAATATTCTGCGCCATCTGCATGTAATAATTGTCTGAGTATCCTCCTTTCATGGGCTGAATGCCGCGATTGAATTCAGCATTGTACTGATCTACAAAAATAAAGCGATTGTCCCTACCTAGCCATGGCATGGTTTTATTTATATCAGTGGGGCTGATAGCGCCATTTCCATCGGGGAAATATTTACCTGCTGTCCATTCATTCCAATCATTGATATAGAGAAATTCGGGGTTTTCTGCTATGGCCTCATCCCATCGTTCTTGAAAATAAATACCATAATCTTCAGGATGTTCCACGGTTTCTCCCAACCAGGGGACATAAGTTGGAGACGGCATGTCATATTCATTCAATGCAGGTTGCCCATTTTTACGAGACCAGGATTTTCCTACACCAATATCACTAGAACCCATGGTAACTGGATGCTGAGCAGCTGTTACTGCAGCCTGTTCCCGCTTGCCCTTGTGTGTAGAGAGCAACGCTTCAGTAGGCAACGATTTTACTTTGTCGTCGTCGAGATTGTACCCAAAACTCCAATTGTCTTCTGTACCAACGAAACGCTCTCCGCCCCATTCGTAATAACCCCACCACATGGTGCGCTGGGTAAAAAATTGCTTTACTTCTTTGGTATAGTCAAGGTAGAATTCCTCAGCATAATCCGGGTCTTTGTAGTGAAGATGTGTAGGATCTGTTTTTGCTAGAGAGTCGTAATTTGGGTTGGGGTGTTTTATACCTCCTTTATTGGCATCAAAATCAGGTTTTCCATTATAAAGTATGAGCGGTTTTTCATCCCAATAAAACCAGAGATCCTGGTACTTTCCTTCTTTGTAGATCTTTTCGTATAAATCCTGAACCACCGTAATTACAGGTCCATTATATGCCCAGAAACAGAATTTCGGAACCTTGTTCCCTTCCGCCTTCATTTGTTGCATCGTTTTAAATGTAACTTCCCACTCTTCCCAATAGAGCACGGCATTGGTTACATCCATGATAAGCACATCCACTCCTGCATCGGCCAGCATGGACATGTCCTTTCTGATTACATATTCATCCTGACTCAGAAAATAACCCATTTCGGGTTCTCCCCAATGATACATCTTTTCTGACCATAATTCATGATGAGCATCGAATCTAGCCGATGGGTCTTTTCTTAGAATTTCAGTAACATTTGCCTCATAGGGTGCTGCTATTTTTGCATTGTCTTGGGTATGCCAAGTAATGTAAAATATTCCAGTTATTCTACGCTGATCCTGTTTCACCGAACCAACTTCCTGAATAGAATGCATTGTGCGTCCCAAGGCATCAGAGGCAACCCAAGTATCAGGGTAGATATCACGAACACCAATGGCGTCTTCTTGATTTTTAGCAATATTGTTTTGAGCCTGTCTATCGCAGGCAGTGCTTAATACAGCCAGTAAGGCTAATAGTATGATAGGTTTATTAGTATTCATTTATTTTAATTCTTTAATAACATTACTTTGGACCAACTATCTTTTTGTCATTTACTCCCATCCAAGAGTACACTTGCTTATTGCGTTAAACCTTTCATCATCAACCATAAGATAAAAAGTAATATTGCCTTTTTACTCATGCTTCTCATGTTTTTAATTCTTTATATTATTCCTGACTTAAAATAGTCACAGGCCCCAATAAACCAGAACTCTGTAACGGCGATTCTTCGGTATAATGTTTAAAGGAAGTAAATGTATATCGTTTACTTGGTCGGGCTTCATCGTTAAGTACCCACTCTGGCCATTTTCCATCCACAATACCATCGTCTTCATAAGCTTCATCGCCAATCAATCGGTTACCCCATAGGTTCACTACTTCTATTTCAAGTTGGTTGTTTTTTTTCTGTACAGCCCCTGTAATTTCCACTTCCAATGGAGTTGTCCAGACAATACCCAGATCTTTACCATTCAATTTTACGCGTGCCAAATTATTGACTTTTCCAAGGTTGAGGAATAGTTTCGTCCCATTTCTAGCTTGTGCGCAATCGAAAGATTTTGTGTAAACGGCTTTTCCTGAATAGTATTTAATTCCTTCTTCAGTTCTCTCAATCCAGTCCTCTAGTTTTTCGAATGTAAATTCACCCGGTTTCTTGCCATGAGTGGATTCGAAAGGACCCCAGTTCGGGTCAAATGCTACTTCCCAACTACCTTCTATGGTTGCTACTTTTTGCTTGGCATAGAAATTTTTGTCCCCACCTTCCGTGTTATTTTGTTTTGTTGGTGTGATCACAATAGCATAGGCTTCGTATGCTTCAAAATGCAATGGAATGCTCATGATTCCGTCTTTCACAGTAAATTCAGGTAATGACCGGGTTGCTCCATTCATCGGATTCCACAACTCTGGAAAGCCTTCTGCTATACGAAATTCGCCCGTTACATCAATGGGTTTACCGGTTCTGTTCGATACAAAGTATAAATCTGTCGAAGGCATTTTTTTATGAATATACCGAACCGTTCCTTCTCGTTCACCTGCTGGTACTTTGATTGTGAAATCTGGCTTGATCCCTATACTGCTCAAATACTTAGCGGTAGTCTGATAGTTAGG
>Ga0307486_1001945_pt1 | contig 15011 bp, 14 predicted proteins | sample CBIW02metaG_FD_203663 | JGI IMG/M metagenome (GOLD analysis project Ga0307486, IMG submission 203663) | Sea-ice brine microbial communities from Beaufort Sea near Barrow, Alaska, United States - CBIW 0.2 | ecosystem: Environmental > Aquatic > Marine > Coastal | place: USA: Alaska | collected... | reverse complement strand
GAATTTCTTGCCTGCCGGGGTGCACGTGGTGCTGCACTCCGAAAATGGTGTGCTCGGCGTCGGCCCCTACCCGTGGGAGGGTGAAGCCGACCCCAAGCTCATCAACGCGGGAAAAGAAACCGTCACAGTGAACCCCGGTGCGGCCTATTTTGACTCGGCGCAGAGCTTCGGCATGATTCGTGGTGGCCTCATCGACGTGGCTGTGCTGGGTGCCATGCAGGTCAGTGTGGTGGGCGATATCGCCAACTGGGCGGTGCCGGGCAAGATGATCAAGGGCATGGGCGGTGCGATGGATCTGGTGCACGGCGCCGATACCGTCATCGTCGTGATGGAGCATGTCACCAAGAGCGGCGAATTCAAGATCAAAAATGTGTGCGACCTTCCCCTCACCGGTAAAGCCGTCGTTACCCGCATCATCACCGACCTCGCCGTCATCGACGTCACTACCGAGGGGCTCGTGCTGCGCGAGATAGCACCCGGGGTGACCGTCGACGACGTGCAGGCCGCCACGGAGGCGGTGCTGTTGGTGCCGACTGCGCCGACCACAATCACCACTCAGCTCGGCGCCGCCGAGTGAGCCTAATGGTCACCCCGGCTGCACCGCGGGCATCGCTGATCATGTTGGCCGTTCCCTTGGCGCTGGCACCCTCTGTTGCCATCGAAAGTGCAGCCGCAGCATGAGTGAGCTACGCCAGGTCGTCATCTGCGATCCTCTACGCACTCCGATCGGTCGCTTCGGTGGTGCGTTCAAGACCGTCGCGCCAGCCGACCTCGCTGCGGCGGTGATTGTTGCACCGATGGATCGGTCTTCCCTCGATGGCGCCCTCGTCGACGACGTCATCTTTGGCCAGGCTTACCCCTCTGCCGAGGCCGCACCGGTGGCCCGTGTCGCCGCCCTCAACGCGGGGCTACCCGTCACCGTCGGGGGCGTGCAGGTTGACCGCCGCTGCGGCAGCGGCCTGCAGGCCATTCTCGATGCCGCCATGCAGGTGCAAACCGGAGTGAGCGATCTGCTCATCGCTGGCGGTGTCGATGTCATGAGCCAGGCGCCGCTGTACACGGTCGATTCCCGATGGGGCCTCGCCGGAACCACCGGTGTGCTGCTGCGTGACGCCTTGGGCCGGGGCCGTGAAACAGCCGGCGGCCATCACTATCCGGTGCAAGGCGGCATGCTCGAAACTGCTGAGAACCTGCGCCGGGACTACGCCATTGACCGGGTCGAACAGGACACGCTCGCCGTTGAATCCCAGCGGCGTGCCCTAGCTGCCGTCGCCGATGGACGCTTTATCGACGAGATCGTGCCGATGACCGTGCCGGGTCGCAAGGGACCGGTGGTTTTTTCTGTCGATGAGACGCCTCGCCACACCACGCTCGACGCCCTCGCTGGCCTCAAACCCATTATGGGCAAGTCGGATGCTGCCGCGACCGTCACCGCAGGCAACGCCAGCGGCCAGAACGACGCGGCTGCTGCCTGCATCGTGACCACCCCGGAAAAAGCTGCTGAACTCGGTCTTACCCCGCTGGTGCGGCTCTCCGCGTGGGCTCGCGCTGGCGTCGACCCCTCGAGTATGGGGCTCGGGCCCGTTCCCGCCACGAAACTCGCGCTCGAGCGCGCCGGGCTCAGCCTCGCCGATATCGACCTGATCGAGCTCAACGAGGCATTCGCCGCCCAAGTACTGGCCGTCAGTCGCGAGTGGAACTTTAAGCCGGAAGATTGGGCCCGCACGAACGTGAACGGATCCGGAATCTCGCTCGGGCATCCGGTGGGCGCTACCGGTGCGCGCATCCTGGCCACCGCCAGTCGCCATTTGCAGCGCACCGGAGGACGCTACCTACTCGAAACCATGTGCATCGGCGGCGGGCAGGGCCTCGCGGCCATATTCGAGCGCGCCTAGCCGCGCCGAGATGAGAGTTTTGGTCGCCGACCTGTGACTTTCACGTCAAATTTGGCCACAAATCGCCCAAAACTCACATGTCGGTGAACGATGGCCGCCCTGACTGGGGCAAGCGTGGATGATGCATCGCAAGATGTTAGGGATGCCGCGCGGGCGCGCGGGCGAAAGCGGAGCTGGTTACCAGCGCGCGCCGCGCGCGGTAAGGGCAGCCCGCACTCGACGTAACAACTCTTCGCCACCATGTTTGAGGTCATCGTCGGTGATGCGGATCATGCGCCAGCCCTGTTCCTCTACCCGCTCCCGCCGAGTGATGTCCGATCTGAATTGACGGGCATCGCTACGGTGCACGTCGCCTTCATATTCAATGCACAGCCTGAATCGTGGCCACGACAGGTCGACGCGGGCCACGAACCTTCCCTGGGCATCAACAATCTCGAAGTTGACGATCGGTTCAGGAACACCCGAATCCACCAGGAACAGGCGTGTTTTGGTTTCCTGGGGAGAGTCAACCGCGGCGCGAGCGAGGATGGCTGCCTGTCGCAGAGAGCGGCATCCGCGTCGCCCGTAAAGGGCAGTTGCAACAGTGCGAAGTTCGTCGGGAGTGTGCCGAGGTTCCCGACCGCTGCACAAAAAATCCGCCGCCGCGACGAGCTCTACCCGGGAAAGCGAGGCGCCGAGATCCAACCACGTCTGAAGTAGAGTCGTCACCGCTAGCCCACCAACTATCTGAAAAACCTTGCATGAATATTGATGCCCGATGATGCCTGTCATCTGTGGTGGGCGCGCGCCCAACGGAACACTCACGTGCAAACGTCGATCCGTTTCGAGCCGAGTAGGCAGCCACACGCCATGTATGAGCGCGGCCGTTGCGTGGCTGAAAACATGGGTGGCGGGCATCCGATTCGCGTAGGCCCGCGCCAACTCCAGAACGGATGCCGGACTCGCCTTCTCGCTGCGCAAACGTCGAAAGGACAGTGCCGTGCGTTCGGGTAAGAGAGACATGCAGCGATCATGATGCCAAATGGACACGAGCGTAAATGTTATCCACAGGTATCGACAGATCAGTCGCCACGCCTGGCCCTTCGAAATAACTCTCCTGTTGCTCGCGTTCCAGGGAGTTTCCACCCGCCACAGGTGAGTTTCTACCAGCGACAAGTGAGTTTGACGCCACAATGTGCCGAAAACGGGTCAGGACTCACATCTCGGCGACACACGTGGGAGGCGTGAATGCGAAAGCGGATGCTGGGGCGCGCCGATACACCGCCACTGACGTTCCGGGTGGAACCTATTGGAACGCAGAGATTCCTGTAATTGCGCGGCCCACCACGAGGGTGTTGATCTCGTAGCTTCCCTCGTAGGTGTACAGCGCCTCGGCGTCAGCGAAAACGCGGGCCATGCCGAAGTCGGTGGAGATTCCGTTGCCGCCGAGCACGGAACGGCCGAGAGCCACGGAATCTCGCATGCGTGCGCTCGACGACGCCTTGGCCATGGCCGCATGCTCGGGCCGCAGCGTTCCAGCCTGCTGCAATTGGGCGATACGCACCATGGTACCGAGCGAGGCCGTTGCGTTCTCAAGCATGCGGACGAGTTTCTCCTGCACCAGCTGAAAGGAGGCGATCGGCTTCCCGAACTGCTGGCGCTTCAGGGCATACGCCAGTGCATAATCGTAAGCGGCAAACTGCAAGCCAACCGTCTGCCAGCCCACCCATACGCGACTGTTGGTAAGCAGCCGGTTGGTATCGCGAAAACTCGTGGCGCCGGGAAGGCGGTCACGCTCATCGACCACCACATTATCGAGGGTGATGTTGGCGTTTTGCACGATGCGCAGGGCTATCTTGTTCTCGATCGCGGTGGCGGTGAACCCCGCCAACGCTGCGTCGACGATGAAGCCCTTGATCTGGTCGTCATCGGTGTCGCGCGCCCAGACAAGCACATTCGCGGCGAAGGTTCCACTGCCAATCCATCGTTTGACACCGTTCAGAGTCCACCTGGATCCGGTGCGCGTGGCGGTGGTTTCCATATTGCGCGAAACATCGGAGCCGTGCTCCGGTTCGGTCAGTGCGAACGCTCCGATCTTGCGCAGCGAGATGGCGTCTGCCAGAAAACGTTCGCGCTGGTCGTCGGTGCCGAGCTGGGCGATCGCCGCCGCGAAGAGGCCGCTGTGCACACCGACAAAGGTGCTGATGGAGGCATCCACTCGGGAGAGTTCGAGCGTCATAAAGCCATGGAGCAGAAAATTGTCGCCGCGAGCGCACAGATCAACGAGGTTGAGGGCCGTGAGCGCCGGGATGACCTCGAACGGAAATGTGGAATTATTCCAGTGCTCGGCCACGACAGGGCGCACGTCTCGTTCAAAGACTGTCCGCGCTGTGGCGAGCAGTTCTCGCTCGTCAGGGGAGAGGAGGCCTTCGTAGTCGAAGAAGTCGGTAGTGGGCCCGGTGAAGAATTCGGCGTCCGGCGCATCCGATTCTTCGGCGCTATTTCGGCTCGTATCGGGAGTGTCACTGCTTGGGATCGTCGGGTTGTCATCGACCATGCTCATGGGTAGTCCTCTCTGACCGGGGTGCCCTTGCATTCTGCGCCTATCCCCGCAATTGCGCAATCTCTCCGGAACAGACCGTGCAGAGTGCACGCATAGACCGCGAATTCTATTGGCATGCTGCACTTTTTGTCAGCGTCGGGAGCACCCGTCTAGGCCGCCTGCGACCAGACGCCACCGACATGTGAGGTTTTGCTCACTTGCATCGATTCAATGGAGCAAAAGTCACATGTCGGCAAGTGCTGGGGACGGGCGACCGTGGATCAACGCGAAGCGAAGGTGTTCATGGTCAAGATGGGGGTGCCCTCGAGCTCATCCAGGCTGAGGGTAACGGAAACTGTTCCCAGCATTCCGAGAGAGCGAACGTGGGTGCCGCCACACGGGATGCGCACGCTCGTGCCCGGCAGATCGCAGACCCAGTAGCGGCGATCGGTGAGAAGGTCTCCGTCGCAGTCGATTCGAACGGCAGCATCCGTTGTGACCCACTCGGCCAGCATTGCGTTGATGCTCGTTTCGATTTCGGGTGCCGCAGCCGCCAGGCCCTCGACCGAGAACCCCTTCTTGCGCAGGGATTTTCCGAGCCGATAGGTATCAACCGAGGCATTCTGGCCGATGAGCGACTCGTCAATAGCGAGGCCGTCGAAGTCGGGTTGACCGAGGGCGTCGAGGCGCACCTCTTTCTTCCAGCGATCGGCCAGTGCGCCATTCAGCGCGAGAGAGGCAAGGTGGCACGCAGTGTGTCCGGCGCTCGTCGAGTCCCGCAGACCTTCATCAACCTCTACGGTGACGGTGTCGCCAGCGTTCAGTCCAGCGGCGTCCACGACGTGCACCACCACAAAGGCCCAGCCGGGAGTTTTCTTGGCCACCGGAATATCAGCACCAGTGAATAGCGTCGTGCCGTCGGTGGCTCCCACGATGCAGTCGTCAACCGGCCAGAAGGCAGCGCCGTGGTGCAAGAGAGCAATATCTGGGCCCTGGTCAGGCCAGCCGGCGTCGACCGGATGCACGCAGGTCACGTCGAGCAGCACGGCAGATCGGCCGTCGGGCAACACCTCGGAGTACAGCACGGTCGACTGCGTATCGACGGTGCCGTTTGGATAGAGCACCGTGGTGTCTTTGGTGGGCAGGGTCATCATGACGGTTCCTCTGGGGTATACGAGTAAGGGTGGTACGAGTAGAAAAAGAGGTGCCGCCACGATCGTGGCGGCACCTTGCGTTACACTAACCTGCCCTGCGACAACGTGTCTTGCGATATTTCAGAGAAGCAATGTGACTGTTGCAACGTGCGAATGATCACTACCTGATCGTGTGCGCACGTGAGAAAAACACGGTTTCACACAAAGAAGCGAAACCGAAAAGATGAAAAACCTAGCTCTTGCGGGCCTTAGAAGCGGTCTCTTCAGACTTCGCCTTCTTGTCGGCCCTCTTTTCCTTGAGGGACTTGTCGGCAACCTTCTTGGTTGCATCCTTTTTGGGTGATTTATCAGCCATTATGTTCTCCTTCGCGCCGGGCCGTGGAGCCCGTCACCTTGAGAGTACGCGGGTTTAGCGTAAACGGCACCTTTACCACCAGGCACGGTAAAGAACCCAACCGACGTGGCACTGTGCACGACTGCGGGTGTGTCGTATGCTGGCGCTGCAGAGAACCCCAACCACGTCGAAAGGCCACTCCATGAGCAACACCTACCGCGCAGTACTGTTTGGACCCAACCCCATTGCCGCCGGAACCGAGGTGGAGTTGGAATACGCCGACGGCGAGTACCAAGACATCGTGGTGCTGGAGGCCGTCGAAGACACCGAGACAATCGTGCGCTCCTACAAGCGAGGAAGCGAAACCGAGGAGCCCATTCCCTACCGCTTCGTCGAAGAGGGCATTGAAGAGGCCGACGGCGAGGCGGACGTTCCCAACTAGCGGCTCTGGTGGCGTGGCGGCATCCGTTTAGAAGCGGATGCCGCTGCGCTAGATGCGCTTAGTAGCGTCGCGCCCCAGCCGCACGGGCAGAGCCATGAGAGGTCCGACGAACCGGCGTTGCAGGCGCCGGGCCGGACCCCACACGAACTGCACGACATACTGTGACAGCAGCGCCCCAGCGGCCAGCGCCATGGCGATTCCCGCCGCGGTGAGTAGCGACAGCAGCCCGTTGATATTGCCCTCCGACAGGCTGAGTAATCCGCGAAACAGGGTGAGTCCTGGCACCAGCGGAACCAAGGCTGTCACCATGATGACGAGCGGGGGAGTGCGCACGATGCGCGCCGCGACCGCAGCGAGGAGCCCGACGCCGAGGGCGCTCGCCGCCGATCCCCAGACCAGGCCGAATCCGCCGGCCAGCGCGGCGACGAACAGAAATTCGGCGAGGGCGCCGAGCACGCAGATCACCCAGATAGCGCGCCACGGCACCTGCACAGCGAGGGCGAAACCGATCACAATGACCACGGCCGCGACGAGAAGTACGGGCAGGGATGCCAAACTGCCAATCGGATTGGAATCAATCTGCAGCAGAAGGCCAAACCGCGCGAGAAACAGGGCTGAGCCCGATACCCCTGTGACGAGGCCGGCCGTTATCAGCAGGGCTTCGACCAGGCGGGCCGTTCCGGTGAGGTAAAAACCCGACAGGGTGTCATGCACAGCACCGAACGTGGTGACGCCGGCCAAAAGCATGATGATGGCGGCAACGACGACAAGCGACGGATTGGCCGTTGGATCGATTACCCGCACCACAGCAGCGACGAGCGGGCCAACCGCGCCGCCCACGACGGTCTGGTAGAACAATGGAACCTGGCGGCGGTCGAGCAGCGAGGTTACCCAGTCAATGATCCAGGTGGCCACAAAGGCGGCAATGATCACCGTTATCCCGGCGCCGATGAGCACGGCAGCGCCCGCACCGACCAGGCTCCAACCAACACGACGCCATTGCCTTGGAACCTGCGGCTTGGAACTGACGATGGTGGCCAGAATCTTGCGGGCCTCGGCCACCTCGATGGGTTTTTCGATGATGTCGGCAATCAGTTCCGACGTGGCGGTGAGTTTGGAGTAGTCCAGCGTGCGGTATTTCACATTGCGGCTGCGGGTTACCGCCTCGTGCGTAAAAGGGTCTTCCTGTGTGAGCGTAATGATCGTGTGCGTGATATTCGCGTCGGTGCCCTTGAGCCCATACGCGCGGGTGAGCGCGATCATGGCTGCGGTGGCATCTTCAGCTCCGGCGCCAGCGGTGAAAATCACTTCGGCCAGTCGCATGGTGAGGTCAAGAACCGCCCGGGTATACCCGGTGTGGTCCAGGGAGATGGCGGTGGTTTTGCTAAACATCGAGTGGCCCCAAAACGGATGCCGCGGCACTGGCGTGAGCAGAGTCCGCGTCGGACGGGTGAAAGATTCCCGCGAGAACGTCGCGGTAGAGCCGCCCGAGTTCGGCCGAGGCGTTGTAGGCACTGCCACCGGCCACCTGTATGGCGGTATCAACGACGAACTTGGCGTTCTGGGTGGCCCGAAACTTCAGTCCAGACAATTGGGCAAACCACGCCGGCCCCACCTGCCAGGTCTGCTCATCCACCGTACGCGCGAGAGTGTCCAGCTGCGGGTAGATGCCATCCATGGCGATGACAAGGTCGCCGACGCGCCAGCGTGCCACCGGGTCTTGCGCATGCGAACGTCGGCCATTTTTCAGGGAGGTGCGTCGTTTCGCGCCGCCGACGGCGAGTTCGAGGGCGCGCGCTGCGATTCCGGTATAGACGGCACTGAGCAATATTTCAAAGTTGGCAAAGATGCCGGCAACGAGCGGATCCGCGTTCGGGCCAGCGGGCAGGCGGCGCACGACCCGGTCGGGGCGGGCGAGAGCATCCTCGAGCACGGTGCTCTGGCTCTGGCTGGCGCGCATCCCGAGGGTGTCCCAGTCGTTTTTTACGCTGATGCCGGCATCGGCTCGCTCGAGAAAAGCCCAAACAATCAGGGGTGCTTGTGGGTCTGTGGTGTCGAGACCCAGCGTGCCGAGCCGGGTCCAGGCAGGGGAGAGCGAGGTGAAAACCTTGGTGCCGGTAAACCGGTAGCCGCCGCTGTGCTCGGGGCGGGCATCCGTTGTGGAACCAAACAGAACCAGGTCGTTGCCCGGTTCGCTCACGCCAAAGCCAAAGATTTCGCCGCGGCCAGCTTCTTCCAGCAAAAAATCAAGGGAGTGATCCCCCTGGGCGTGCAGACTGGCGGCCACCCCGGTCCAGACGAGGTGCATATTGACGCCGAGGGCGGTCGCCGGGGCGTGCGCGGCGACGCGGCTTTGGTCGCGAACGGCCTGCTGCAGGGTGCGGCCGAGCCCGCCGAACTTCTTCGGCACGAGCGAACGCAAATACCCGGCATCGACGAGCTCGCCCAGATCCTCGGTGAAGAATGTATTGGCTTGGTCATATTCCGCAGCGCGCGAGCGGATACCGGCCAGTAACTGGTCAGACAGTAACTCGTCTTCGTCAGGTTGGGGTGCAGAAAGCTGCGCTGCCGGCGGTGTTTTGGGCAGCGTTATAGGGGGTAGAAACTCGGTCACATATCTAAGCCTATGCAGCCTTGCGGCGGCGCGCGAACACCCGCACAATACCGAGCACCAGCGCACCGACAATTGCCAGCACAACCAGCCACGGCAAAGCCACTCCGAGGCCCACTAGCAGGCCTCCTAAAGCCGCGACGAGGCCCGCCCACCCGGCAATGATTCCGCTCCAAAAGTTGTCAGGGCCCGCGGAGGCGATGGCGCCCTCCGCCACCAGTTCCAGCTGCACGGTGGAGTAGCTAATCTGGTCGGCGAGATAGTCGCGCTGCGACGACAGGCTTTCGAGCTCGCCCTGACGACTGGAGAGCGCACTCTCAATGCTGATTAAATCGGCGGTGGTCGTGGCCTCTGTCATGAGGGCAAGCAGTCGGTCGACCGAAGTGGTCAACGCTGTGATGCGAGCATCGAGGTCCTGGGTTTGCTGGGTTACATCTTGAGCGGTGAGCGATACGTAGTTCAAGACACCGAGTTTTTTGATCTTTGCCAGGGTGCGATCGAGCTCAAGCGCGGGAATTCTCAGGTTGAGATTCGCGCTCGCCGGTTGATTGTCGGTGGCCGGGTTTTCACTGCGACTGTCGATACGGCCGCCCGCCTGCTTGGTAATGGTTGCGGCCGATGCGCTGGCCCTGACCGGGTCAGCGGCCGTGATGGACAGCGACCCGGTAGTGATGACATCACGGTTCACGGTGGTCAACTCGTTTGCGGTTCCGGGAGTGAAACTGTCGTCGACTGCTTTTTCGCCCCCAAAGTTTGGCGCGGAGGCGACGCCGTCAGGAACGACTCCAGACGAATCCGCAGAGCTATTCGTCGTGCATCCGCTCAACAGCACAGCCACCAGTAGAGCCGCCGTCACACCCCAAGTTCGTCTCATGCCTCACTCTAACCGGCGGCAGTCTGAGAGTCGCATCACAGTTGGGACTCAATCAATGCCTTCGAAGTAAGGTGCATCAAGCAATTGCAGAGCGAAAATCAGGAGGACATTATGGGATTCATCGACGACGCCAAGGACGCAGTAGATGCCACCGGCAAGAAGATTGGCCGGGCGGTGGATGACGCCAAGGATCGCATCGAAGACAAGGTTGACGAGGGCAAAGCCGACGCCAAGGTGAAGCACGCTGAGGCCGAAGTTAGGCAGGCCGAGGCCGAGCGCGACACGACCGAAGCGAAGAATGACTACAAGGCCACGCTGCGCGACGATAATTAGAGCATGACCTGGTGGGCGGAGTTGGTGCGGAAGACGCGTCGACGCCGCCCACCACTGTTACACGTGGCAACGGATGCCGGAACCGGGCCCGTCGTGATCCTCGTGCACGGCATCGCGTCATCATCAGTCACCTTCTATGAGGTAATTCCTCGACTCACCCCCAACCATCGCGTTATCGCCGTAGACATTCTGGGGTTCGGGCAATCGCCAGCGCCCGACGGGTGCGAGTATCGGCTGGAAGATCACGTCGCAGCGCTCGCCGTGACCATCCGCTCGTTGAAGTTGCGCGAGCCCTTCGTGTTGGTAGGACACTCACTTGGCAGCCTCATCGTCACGCGCTACGCGGCTATGCAGGGCGATGGCACCGTAATTAGCGTATGGAAGCGCCTGCTCGGGCGTGGCATGGTCGCGCGCCTGCTGCTTGTGGGGCCGCCGGTCTACCTCACGCCGAGCGATATCGGAGATTCGCGTGTGCGGGCGCGAGTAAGCGCCTATCTGCGTGCCTACGATTTCTTGAGAGCCAATAAGGATTTCACGCTCGCCAATGCCGCGATTATCACCCGGCTGCTGCCCAAGGGCATCTTCGAACTCACCAACAAGACCTGGACGCCGTTCATCAAGTCGATGGAGCACTGCATTGAATCGCAGACCGTCATCAGCGATATTGCGAACCTATCGGTGCCGGTCGATGTTATTTATGGTGCGCTCGACGCGTTTATTGCTCAGGGCAGCCTGACCGTGATTGAGCGGATGCGCCATGTCACCATGCACCGCGTCGAGGCGAACGACCACATCATTCGCAAGCGCTTGGCGCGCGTGCTCGTGAACGTCATCGACGACTGAGCGGTCGTGGTAACCGGTCGGGGGCGAAGATCTGCCGAGGGGCGCGTGAAGCGACGGTTTACTGGGCAGGACGCTGTAGCCACAATCGGCCGAGCGTGAAATTCAGGTGCCTCAGTTTCGGTCCTGTAGTTCAGGCGGTGCGGTTTAGGTCCTGAAAATCAGGCGGTGCGGTTCAGACGCTGCAGTACTTACGGTGCGGTTCAGGTCGGAAAGCTCACGCCCGTGAGCTGCTCTGAGACCGACCAGAGGCGGCGGGCATCCGTTTCGTTGAGGGCGCGCGGCGGTAATTTTGCCGGCGCTGGTGCTCCGGTGAATTCGCCGAAGGCGCCCGGTCCGTAGTAGCCGCCACCCGCCGCTGCCGGGCTGGTGGCCGCGTAGAGTGCGGGCAGAATGCCCTCATCGATTTGCTGCCACAGCCAACCGATGCGCTGCGATGCCTCGGTGACGGCCAGAACAACTCGCGCCGAAGCGCCGTTATGCGTCGAACCGTTTCGCACGAGGTTGGTCGCGGTCGCGCCCGGGTGTGCGGCCACGCTGCGCACTCCCCAAGCGCCAGCAACGCTGCGGCGGTTGAGCTCCCGCGCGAACATGAGCGTGGCCAGCTTGGAGAGACCGTAGGCGCGCGGTGCCTGATAGCGCAGGCTTTGCAGGTCGTTGAAGTTGAGGCGACCGGCGCGTGACGCGAGGCTGGACAGGCTCACCACTCGGCTTGTGGTTGCCGCGCGCAGTAGCGGCAGCAGGTGGGCAGTGAGAGCGAAGTGGCCGAGGTGATTGGTGCCGAACTGCAGCTCGAATCCGTCTTCGGTCTCATCGCGCACCGGCGGCATCATGATGCCGGCATTGTTCAGCAAAATGTCAATTGGCCGCCCCTCGCGGCCCAACTTCTCGCTGAACCCGGCCACGCTGGCGAGCGAAGCCAGATCGAGGTGACGGATGTCAAGGCTCGCCTCCGGAACCCGCTCGCGAATGCGTTTGATCGCTCCTTCGCCCTTGGCCTCGTTACGCACGGCGAGGATGACGTCGGCTCCGGCCCTGGCGAGCCGAGAAGTCAGTCCGAAACCGAGGCCGCTGTTGGCTCCCGTGACGACGGCAAGCTTGCCGTGCAGGTTGGGCATGGCAATGTCAATTTTGCTGCGGCTGGCCGGCGCGGTCTTAGACATGGGGCTCCTGGATAAAAGGTAGACACCTATCCAATCGGGTCGCACGGGGGAAGTCACGCGACGTGCGGTGGCCCCGGCAGATTCACGGCTGCGAGATGCGTCACGTCATGCCGCGTGCCAGTTGCGCCTGGGGCACACTGGCGCAATTCCCTCGTGCAATTCCGGCGTGCAACTCCGGCGTACCGAGCCCCGCGCGGCGCCCGCTCATGCCCGCGTCAGGCCTGGTCGGGGTCGCCGATGCGTTCGAGTGCATCGACAATGAGGGCCCAGAACTTCTCGTGATCGAGGTCAACGGCCACCTGCGTGGTGCAGTCCGCCGGGGGAGCCGCCCGAAAGTCGGCCACCGTCATGCCGAGCGTTAGCGTGCCGGCCAATTCCACGTCGAGCGGAGTCTTGCGCACGGTCATCACGGTCGGGTCGATCACGAAGGCGACCGCGCACGGGTCGTGCACCGGCGGGTGGTCGAAACCCTGGGCATCCTGGTAGCTGTGGGCAAAGAATTCGAGCAGTTCGCCGACGAATCGGGACGGCGCGGTTCCGACGGCAGCGATGCGAGCGGCGACATCGGGGGTGGCGAGGGCCTGATGGGTGAGGTCAAGCCCGATCATGGTCAGCGGCCACTTCTCGTTGAAGACAATGTGGGCTGCCTCGGGGTCGATAACAATGTTGAACTCGGCCGTGGCCGACCAGTTGCCCACGTGATAGCCGCCGCCCATGAGTACCACCTGCTTGACCCGCTCCACGATGCGGGGCTCCTTGCGCGCTGCCAGCGCAATGTTGGTGAGGGCGCCGGTGGGAACCAGAGTGATCTCACCCGGCTCGTGCGCCATGATCATGTCGATGATGAGGTCTACAGCGTGGCGCTCGTCGAGCTGAAGAGTAGGTTCCGGAAGTACGGGCCCGTCGAGCCCCGACTCGCCGTGAATGGTCGGTGCCGTCTCGATCTGCCGCACCAGCGGCCTCGGGCATCCGGCCGCAAAGGGAACCCCGGTGATTCCGGCCACCCGCGCCACGGATAGCGCGTTGCGCGTGACCTTGTCGAGGGTTTGATTGCCCATCACGGTGGTCACGGCCACAAGGTCAATGGTGGGATTGCCGTGGGCGAGCAATAGCGCGATCGCGTCGTCGTGGCCGGGGTCGCAGTCAAGAATAATTTTGGTAGGCACAGTTCAGGTTAGGTGCTGCGCGCCAGCAGAGGCGCCCGCGCCCGCGAGCGGATGTCCGTCTTCGCGTGGTGCACGCCGGCCAGCGCACGTCCGCAATCGCTGCCGCACCGCACACCCGCCCAGGGGAGAGTCACCTGCTCCAGCCTCAGCGGACGCGACCCGGGCCCATGCCCGGTCCGCGGGCCCACGCTACATCATGGGCCCGCTTTCCGGGCCTGGGCCCGGTTCAGAAAAAGGAGAGGAAATGTGTACGGCGCCCCCGGCTGGTGCGGCGAAGCGACGACGCAGGTTTTCGCATAGTCCGTGCAGAAGGGCTCCGATAGGCTTGGGGTGTGGTGTAGTTCACACCCGCCCCCGTACCGAGGAGCTTGTTCGTATGACTTTGATTGAGGAATTCCTCATGCCCGGCGGCGGCACGAGCATCAACTCCCTGCCCAAGGTCTCACTGCACGACCACCTCGACGGCGGCCTACGCCCTCAGTCAATTATTGAGCTCGCCGACTCCATTGGTTTCGTGCTTCCCACAACGGATGCCACGGCGCTCGGCGAGTGGTTTTCCGAACAGTCCAACGCCGGTTCCCTCGTGGAATATCTCAAGACCTTCGACGTCACCACTGCGGTCATGCAGACCCGCGAGGGCCTTGGCCGCATCGCCCGCGAATTCGTCGAAGACTTAGCTGACGACGGTGTGATCTACGGCGAGATTCGTTGGGCTCCCGAGCAGCACATCAATAAAGGCCTCACCCTCAACGAAGCCGTCGAAGCCGTGCAAGACGGTATCGAGGCTGGCATCGAGAACGTTGAGCAGTCCGGGCGCAGGATCCGTATCGGCCAGCTGATCACCGCCATGCGCCACGCCGACCGCAGCCTCGAAATAGCCGAACTCGCCGTGCGCTACCGCTTCGACGGCGTTGTGGGGTTCGATATCGCCGGCGCCGAAGCCGGGTTTCCAGCCAGTAACCACCGGGCCGCGTTCGACCTGCTGGCCCGCGAGTTCATGCCGGTCACCGTGCACGCCGGCGAGGCCGACGGGCTGGGCAGCATCCGCAGCGCCCTGTTTGACGGCCGCGCGCTGCGCCTCGGCCACGGCGTGCGCTTGGCCGAAGACGTGACCATTGAACGCCAGGATGATGACAACACCTTCGTGACTCTCGGCCCGGTGGCCCAGTGGGTGCGCGACCGCGAGATTCCCCTCGAGCTCAGCCCCTCCTCGAACCTGCAGACCGGGGCCGTAGCCGCGTGGGGCGAAGAGCTCTTCGATCACCCCTTCGACCTGCTCTACCAGCTCGGTTTCAAGGTCACCGTGAACACCGACAACCGGCTCATGAGCGACACCTCGCTCTCCCAGGAGCTCGCCCTGCTCTCGGACGCCTTCGGTTACGACCTCGGTGACCTCGAAATCTTTCAGTTGAATGCAGCCAATGCCGCGTTCCTCCCCCTGGAAGACCGGGAAGAACTCGTTGAAGCCATTGAAGCCGGCTTCGGAGACGCTTAACCGCCATGCCCGTCCGGCACGCCTAACCGCCCGGCCTGTCCCGACCCCCACCCCAGCGCCTGATGCCTGACGCCCAATCGAAAGTGATCATGCCACTTCCGCACCTTCCGCTTGACGCCATCACCATCGGCGCGCACGCCGATGACTGGCCCGCCGCCATCACGGCAGCTGGCGACGCCCTCG
>Ga0307486_1001944_pt1 | contig 15016 bp, 17 predicted proteins | sample CBIW02metaG_FD_203663 | JGI IMG/M metagenome (GOLD analysis project Ga0307486, IMG submission 203663) | Sea-ice brine microbial communities from Beaufort Sea near Barrow, Alaska, United States - CBIW 0.2 | ecosystem: Environmental > Aquatic > Marine > Coastal | place: USA: Alaska | collected... | reverse complement strand
TTCTTATCACCATTGTTTCAGCATTGGGAGGATTGCTTTTTGGATATGACACCGGTGTAATTAATGGTTCACAGTATTATTTTAGTCAGTATTTTGACCTGGATCCCGGAATGAAAGGTTGGGTTGTAGGAAGTGCGCTGATAGGTTGCTTTTTTGGAGCAATTATATCTGGGCCAATAAGTATTGCAATAGGAAGAAAATATTCTTTGATCATTTCAGCGGTTTTATTTTCTATTTCAGCCTGGGGCTCAGGTTTGCCTTCTTTTTTACCTGAATCGATATCCTTATTGGTCGCATTTCGATTAATTGGCGGATTGGGAATTGGGATTGCCTCCATGAATGCCCCTACCTATATAGCTGAAATTGCACCCGCAAAAATAAGGGGAACCCTGGTAAGCTATTATCAACTGGCAATTGTCGTCGGGTTTTTTGTGGTGTTTATAGTGACCTATATGATCGGGAACCAGGCCACTGAAGCTGAAAATATTCAAGACGGATGGAGATGGATGTTTTGGTCGGAACTTATTCCCAGTGCAGCCTTCCTCATACTTTTGTTTTTTGTGCCTAAAAGTCCACGATGGCTTATGCTGAAAGGTTTAAAATCTGATTCTTTCCGTGTTTTGACACGGATTCACGGAGCAGAAATCGCGGAAACTGAAATGAAGGAAATCGAGAAATCTATATTAAAAGATAAATCAAAAATAAAGTTGAATATATTTGCCAAAGGGGTGTTCTCCATCATTGTGATAGGTACGATTTTATCGGTTTTACAACAGTTTACGGGAATAAATGCAGTGCTTTATTACGGTGCCGATATTTTTGAAAAAGCCCTTGGATTTGGGAAAGAAGACGTGTTGCTGCAACAGGTGATGCTTGCTGCCATTAATTTGATCTTTACCTTTGTCGCTATGGCAACAGTAGACAGATTAGGACGTAAACCGCTTCTCTATATAGGTTCTGTTGGAATGCTGATTGGATTTTTGTTGCTTGGAGGTACATTAATGTCTGGAAATGTTGGGATATTGTCCCTTATTGGGGTCTTATTATTTATTGCATCCTTCGCCATGTCCATGGGACCTGTGGTTTGGGTGATTTTATCAGAAATGTTCCCTAACAATATGCGAAGTGTTGCCATGTCAATTGCTGTAGCAGCCCAGTGGGCCGCCAATTATGTGGTTACACAATCTTTCCCTTTAGTTGCCGAAAGTGAAGTAAATAAGAGTGAATACTGGAATGGATCGTTACCATATTTTATCTTTTCCGTATTTATTCTGGCAATAATTTTCTTTACCTATAAATATATTCCTGAAACCAAAGGAAAATCCCTGGAAGAACTTGAGGATATCTGGGATATTCCGGAGGAAGCTAAGGTTAAGAGGGCGTAAATTATTAAAAATATTGTTCTTATAGATAATACTTGAGGCTGCCTGCGGGCAGCCTCTTACTTTTAAATCCGAATCAATTCAGATTCCGTCTTTCAATAAAAAAACGCTTCATCAATTTTGAAGATTCCTCTTCCATGACTCCTGTTTTTACTCTTGTTTTTGGGTGAAGCTGAGAACCCATTTTGCGATAACCCCGTTCCGGATCGGTCGCGGCAAACACCAAATTTGACAATTGGCTCCAGTATAATGCCCCGGCGCACATCTGGCAGGGCTCTAAAGTGACATACATGGTGCAATCTTTCAAATATTTCCCGCCAAGGTAATTGGCCGCCGCTGTAATGGCCTGCATTTCTGCATGAGCGGTAACATCGTTCAGGAGCTCGGTCAGGTTGTGGCCGCGGGCGATAATTTTTTCATCTACAACAACAACCACTCCTACCGGGATTTCACCTTTTTCAAAGGCTCTTTCGGCTTCCTCCAGCGCTTTTCGCATAAAATATTCGTCGTTAAAAGGAGTGATTTTCATCTTGAGTTTCTAATTTTCTGAAAGGTATAAATTTAATTGGGATTCGTGAATTGGTTAATTAGTGATTCGTTAATCCGTTAATTCGGGATTCGTTAATTAGATTTTTTACTTCCGTTTCCTGTCTCCTGTCTTCCGACTTCTAACCCCAAACAATTTTTTTTATCTCTTTTCTATATTCTATTCTCTTTTTTCTATCTTGATTTTACTTCCGTCTCCGGTCTTCCGTCTTCTTTTCAAGCTGAAAACGGAAAAAGAACCGGGATAAATTCAGTTTCAAAATGTACCTTTGCTCACCATGTCGAAAAGTATCCTAAATACCATAAATTCCCCTTCTGATCTGCGTCTGCTTCCCAAGGAGAAACTGTCGGAACTGGCTGTAGAACTGCGGAAATTTATTATAGATATTGTGGCGACCAAAGAAGGTCATTTGGGTGCGAGCCTTGGCGTGGTTGAACTCACCATCGCTTTGCATTACGCTTTTAATACTCCCGAAGATCTTCTGGTATGGGATGTGGGCCATCAGGCTTATGGACACAAGATCCTGACCGGAAGAAGGGATGTTTTTGACACCAACCGGCAATTAAATGGCTTAAGCGGATTTCCGAAACGAAGTGAAAGCCAATACGATACTTTTGGGGTAGGCCATTCTTCTACCTCCATCTCTGCAGCACTTGGAATGGCACTGGCTTCAAATTTAAAGGGAGAACTTCAGAAGCAACATATCGCGGTAATTGGGGATGCCTCCATTGCCAGTGGGATGGCTTTTGAGGGACTCAATCACGCCGGGGTTACCCATGCAAACCTGCTGGTTGTTTTAAACGATAACGCCATCGGAATAGATCCGAGTGTTGGCGCGTTAAAGCAATATCTCACCAAAGCCAGGGTTGGTTATAAACCGGCCCAGAACAATATTATTGAAGCGCTGAATTTCAAATATTTCGGCCCCGTGGATGGCCATGATATTGAGGGTTTGTTGAAGGTTTTTGAAGATTTAAAAAAGATCAGCGGACCTAAATTCCTGCATGTGATCACCACCAAGGGGAAGGGCCTTAAAAAAGCAGAAGAAAATCAGGTAAAATATCACGCTCCCGGGAAATTTATGGCAGATACAGGAGAGTTGTTGCCTTATAATACCGATGGACTGCCTTTAAAATATCAGGATGTTTTTGGGCTGACCCTTTTGGAACTGGCAGAAAAAAATGAAAAAATTATTGGAATTACTCCTGCGATGCCAACTGGGAGTTCCTTGAATTATATGATGGATGTTTTCCCGGAACGGGCTTTTGACGTTGGGATTGCAGAACAACATGCCGTAACCCTTGCAGCCGGAATGGCCACTCAGGGATTTACGGTATTTTGCGCCATCTATTCCACATTTTTACAACGGGCGTATGACCAGGTTATTCACGATGTGGCATTGCAAAATTTGCCGGTGATCTTTTGTCTGGACAGGGCAGGACTGGTAGGTGAAGACGGCGCTACGCATCACGGGGTTTTTGATATCGCCTATTTACGCTGCATTCCCAATCTAATGATCGCTGCCCCGGCAGATGAAGTTGAATTGAGAAATTTGCTCTATACCGCACAGCTGGAATTAAAATCCCCTCTTGTAATTCGTTATCCCCGGGGAAGGGGAGTTAAACTGAACTGGAGACAGGAATTTAAAGTGGTGGAATTTGGGAAAGGTTCGCTTCTGAAATCCGGAAGTAAACTGGCAGTTATAAGCATTGGGAGCATTGCTGAAAATGTTCGTTTCGCAATCGAAATGTTGCCTGAGGCAGATCAGGTGGCTCATTATGACGCCAAATTTGTCAAACCATTGGATGAAAAGTTGCTTCATGAAATTTTCAATAAATTCGATAAGATCATCACTATTGAAGATGGGGTGATTTATGGCGGATTTGGATCGGCAGTGTTGGAATTTGCATCAAAACATAAATACCATCCTGAAATTAGGTGCCTGGGAATCCCCGATAAATTTATTGGGCAAGGAACTGTACCTCAATTACAAGAAATCGTAAAAATTGACGTTCATAGTATAAGCCTGTGCATCTTAAACCTTTTAGAATAATCCATTTAAACCTATAATTTATAATGTCTTTACCTTTTTTAATCCCCCGACAATTTCTGATAATCCTTATATTATTGATCTCCTTTTCGGTATTTGCTGTCCAATTGCCCACTGTACAAATTGACACTACCAAAACCGATACAACCAAGGTTCCCATAGTTGAGGTTTCCACGATCAAAGTATCTGAGATCAAAATGGATTCGATCCAAATTGCTGTTGCCGGTGATTCAACAGAAGATGATAAAACAAATACTGATAGGCTTGCTTTTAATCCGGGAATGATGGTAAACCAGGAAATTATAATTCTTTGGACCCGAAAAAATGCAGTGGGGGTGAATTTTAACGAAGTGGCTTTTGTAAACTGGAATGCCGGGGGGAACAATTCAATTTCGGCGTTGTTTTTCGGCAATTTTGAACGCAATTTTCAGAAGAAGCTGCTTTCCTGGAAAACCAATGCGTCCATACGTTATGGCCTGAACGCCCAGGAAGGAAGGGAAATAAGGAAAACTGAAGATCAAATTGTATTCAATACCACTTTTGGATATCGAAAAAATCCCAACTCTAATTTTCGATATTCCGCAAAATTTAATTTCAACACACAATTTGCAAATGGATACAGGTATCCCGATACCGAAAAGCCAATTTCCTCATTTATGGCCCCGGGCTACGTTTTTTTAGGAATTGGAGCCGAATATACAGATCCTAAGGAAGACTTGATTATCTATCTTTCTCCCGTTACCCAAAAATCGACAATTGTTTTAAATCAGACATTGGCAAATGAGGGGATGTTTGGGGTAACTCCGGCCGTACGCGATGAGCTGGGGAATATTATTGAAGAAGGTGAGAAAGTACGTACAGAATTTGGGGTTTTGTTCACGAGCAGTTTTAAAAAGGAAATTTTTACCAATGTGAACCTGGACAATCAGTTGAGTTTTTATTCCGATTATTTAAATAAATTCGGGAATGTGGATGTGGACTGGGAACTCAAATTAAATCTCGTGGTAAACGATTTTATCAAGGCGAATATTGGCTCACATCTTAAATATGACGATGATGTAAAGGTCAAGGAAGATACCAATGGCGATGGTGAACTTGAAACCCTGGGCCCAAGGGTACAGTTTAAACAGATGCTGGGAGTTGGCCTGGTGTACGAGTTTTAAAGGAACTTTTCCAAAGTTTTGGACTTTGGAAAAGTTATCCAATTAATTCATCCCTCACCGATTTCTACAACCCGCGAAATCTCTGTTTGATTTTCAATAACTTTTCCAAAGTTTTGGACTTTGGAAAAGTTAACCAACCTAACAGATACTTTCAAAAAAATTACAGCCTCAATCCCATATACTTTTCAAAAGAAGCAACCGTGATCCCATCAGTCAACGATGCGGTGTAGGAACAAATTTGAAGCAGGGTCTGATAAACCGATTGATCTTCCCGAATGACCAATTTAGGCACCGAGCGTTTAACCAATAAGGTGAAATTGGAATCTCTTGTTTCTAATGTTTCTGGTAAAAAAGTCTGAGTATAGGTATCCAGTAAATAAGAAAGCATTTTATAGCCGGCAATTTCCTTATTTATTACTTCTTCGCTCTGGTAAATGCGTTCCACACTTATTTTGATGATGTCTTTAATTTGCGCCTCAAAACTACTTTTATCGAACAGGGAATCGTGAAACTCCCCTGCCAAAATAAGATCTTCGTTTTTCAGGAAAAGATCCACTGCTTCAGTGATCAGGGTGTTGATTGCCAAAGCACGCAAATAACCAAGCCTGTCGGCAGTGCTGGTGAGGGAATGGTATTTTGCGGTATTGATGCTGTTTTTTACCAATTTGATAAGATATTCCAACGCATATTCTTCATCGATCAATCCAAGGTTAATCCCATCCTCAAAATCGATAATGGTGTAACATATATCATCTGCCGCTTCTACCAAAAATGCTAGAGGATGCCTTGCGTAGGCGATAGTTTCCCCTTTTCGGACCTGGATAAGGTTCAATTCGGCTGCGATCTCTTCAAAAATGGCTTTTTCGCTTTGGAAAACCCCGAATTTTTTATCGCCTATTTTTCTTGTGGGTTTATGCGGAAGGGATTCCTTAGGATATTTGATAAATGAGCCCAATGTCGCATAAGATAACCGAATTCCGCCTTCAATACCGGGTCGGGTTTCGGTCAGGATCTTTAAGCCGTTGGCATTGCCTTCAAACATTATTAAATCCTGGTATTCTTTTTCTGAAAGTTGGTCTTTAAAGCGTTTTCCGTTGCCGAGGCTGAAGTATTCCCCAATCGCTTTTTCCCCGGAATGACCAAAAGGCGGATTCCCGATGTCGTGTGCCAAAGCTGCCGCTGCCACTATGGCTCCAAAATCGTTGATTTGGTGACCGTGAATGGTTTTCAGGTGCGGGTGTTTTTCCAGGATCTTTTTCCCTGCAAGTCTTCCCAGAGACCTTCCTACTACCGAAACTTCCAGGCTATGTGTAAGGCGGGTATGAACAAAATCTGTTTTGGAGAGTGGAATTACCTGGGTTTTGTCCTGCAGGCTCCTGAAGGCCGGGGAAAATATTATCCTGTCGTAATCTACCTCGAATCCCAAACGGGTTTCATCCTGTTCTTTCCGAAGTCGTTTGTTTTTATCTCCAAATCTCTTTAAGGAAAGGAGTTGTTCCCAGTTCATCATATCATTTTTATTTTTTCTCCCACAGATTTCCGCAGATCTTTAATTTTATTTTACTTTTTTCTGCGTCAATCTGCGGGCTAAATTTTTTCCCGCAGATTTTCGCAGATTTTTTTTCGTCTTTTTTTCGCAGATTTTTTAATTTCTTTCGAAAAGTATTCTGTTTTATTTCTGCGTCAATCTGCGAGATCTGCGGGCTGATTTTTTTTGTTTTTCACGCTCCGTTGAAAATGCGGAACGTTCTAATTTTCTCCCGCATAGCTTCACAATCCATTTACTTTTCTAAATATTCCTGATGAAATGTTCTCTACATTAAAATTGACTAAAATAGCTAATTTGAGATTTGTTAGCTTCAAATAAGTAATTGTTTGTTTATGATGGACTTCTGCTAAATTTTCAACCGATTTCACCTCAATAATCACTTTGTTTTCAACCAATAAATCTAACCTGAAACCTACTTCCAGTTTTTCTTCTTTATAATAAACCGGAACAGAAACTTCTTTTAAAACTTTTAAACCCTCCTGTTTAAGTTCGTGCTGTAAAGCAAATATATAAACTGATTCTAAAAGTCCCGGTCCAAAATTTTTGTAAACATTAAAAATAGCTCCCTTGATTTTGTATGATATCTCATTTTCATCCATTATTCAGCTATTTAAATATTCCTTAAATTTATCTGTTTTTTTTATTTTATTTTTTCTGCGTCAATCTGCGAGATCTGCGGGCCACTTTTTTTCCCGCAGATTAACGCAGAATTATCTTTTTCTCACAATGTACTTTTACGACAAATATCTCCATTTTCATTCATTTTTATTCCGCAGATTTTCGCAGATTTTAATTTCTTTTTACGATTTGATTCTGCGTCAATCTGCGGGCTAATTTTTTTTTGCTGTTTTTACAACTACTCAATTCAAAAATAACAAAAAAGGGAAGTAAACTTTCGAATACTTCCCTTTTCTTTGGTATGCGCAACAAATTTATTGGGGGGATAGATTTTTGTAATAATTTTATATTTTTGGGTAATCTTCCAGTTTCTTCATCGGTTATTATTTTTCCATTCATCAATTGATTCTAACTTAAAATGAATGCCTTTTTTAACCGCAAAGGCCGCAAAGATTTTACGCAAAGTGCGCAAAGATTCATATTTTTTCAGGTTCATCTTGAATCCAACTATTTTCTTTTCCCTTTTATATCTTTTCTATTTTCTCAATACTCAATACTCAAATCTCATATCTATTTTTAAAAAACCGGATACGACCAAGTTTGGGGTTCATGATCGTAACCGGTTTGTGCACCTAATTAAAAATCGGCATCAAAGCTTATTTTATTGGTGTCTTTATCTTTATTCATCACACCGGCTTTTTGATATTCCCCTACCCGTTTTTCAAAGAAATTTGTTTTTCCCTGTAGGTTGATCATATCCATAAAATCGAAAGGATTGGCACTGCCGGTTTCTTTTTCGCATTCCAATTCCACCAACAACCTGTCTGCAACAAATTCCAGATATTCGGTCATGAGTTTTGAATTCATTCCAATAAGGCTTGCGGGTAAGGATTCGGTGATAAATTCGCGTTCTATATTTAAAGCGTCCACGATGATTTCGCGGATGCGTTCTTTAGGTACTTTATTTACAAGGTGATTGTTGTGAAGATGTACGGCAAAATCACAGTGAAGGCCTTCGTCACGGGAAATCAATTCATTGGAGAAGGTGAGTCCGGGCATCAGGCCGCGTTTTTTTAGCCAGAAAATAGAGCAAAATGCGCCGGAAAAGAAAATTCCTTCAACAGCGGCGAAGGCGATTAATCTTTCGGCAAATGAATCGGATTCGATCCATTTTAGGGCCCATTGGGCTTTTTTCTGAATTGCGGGAAAATGATCGATGGCTTTAAAAAGTTTATCTTTCTCTGTTTCGTCCTTGACTAAAGTGTCTATTAACAAGGAATATGTTTCAGAATGTATGTTTTCCATCATGATCTGAAAGCCGTAAAAGAATTTTGCTTCTGAATATTGCACTTCATTCACGAAGTTCTCAGCCAGGTTTTCATTTACAATTCCATCTGAAGCTGCAAAGAAGGCAAGGATATGTTTGATAAAATAGCGTTCGTCTGAATTTAGTTTGTTTGTCCAGTCGTTGAAGTCCTGATGAAGGTCAATTTCTTCGGCGGTCCAAAAGCTGGCTTCCATTTTTTTATAGTAATCCCAAATGTCATGGTGTTTAATGGGAAAGATTACAAAGCGGTCTTTGTTTTCCTGTAAAATGGGTTCAATTTGCGCCATAAAATTTTGTTTTCAGATGGTTATATTCGGTTCTAATGTCCTGCTTAAACAAATATTAGAAAATCAATTGGAATTTTGAACAAGTGGAGAGAAACGTTTTTAACAAAGTTTTAAACAATGCAATTTGCCTGTAAGCTCAATGAATTGTAAAATATGATTATTAACAAACTGAAAATGAATTGATTATAACTTGTTAACAACTGTGATTATGAGTGTTTTCAATATGGGAGAATATTAAAAAGCGACTGTTTCCTAATATATAAAATCTTCTTTCCTATTTATATTCCAAGGACTTAACATTTTTTTACGTTTGAATAAAAAACCCTTGAAAGGGTTTGGATAATTTTTTACGTTTACCTTTTACCCACGATTAAAATCGTGGGCTATGTACGGATCAGTTTGATAAATAAACCTTTTTACTTCGTACTTCCCATTTCTAACTTCTTTTCCTCTTTCCCGGGTTTCTCGCAAAGCGCGCAAAGCAAATAAACGCAAAGAGCGCAAAAGTGATTCTTTGGAATTTTTGCAAGGAAAAATTATTTTTAACTTATAAATCATAACTTTTTTTTGTCTTGATTCTTGTCTCTTGGCTCTTGCTTCCATACTTATAATTAAACTTCTATGATATACCTTTGGGCTAATTTCTTAAATTCAGCCGATTCTTTATCTATCCAGCTTTGGTCTTTACCGAGTTCTTCTGCCATTATTCTGGCGGTTTCAGGGATCATTTTTATCGCGGCACGGGCATCGAGAAAAAGTATCCTGATTCTTCTTGCCAGCACATCTTCCAGTTTAAAAGCCATTTCTGTTCTTACTGCCAGGGTAACTTCCGCTTTAATATATGGAAAATCGGGATGCAGTTTTTCTGAAAGCTCCGGATTTTCAGCGATTAATTCATTTATATTTTCCCTTTCAGATCCATAAATGTCCAGATAATCATGTTTTTTAGTCAATGAATATCCATAAATATGCTGTTTTGCCGACTCGCTTTTTTCCGGAGTTTCCCCGGTTATTTGTTTGTAATAATCTACGGTATCTTCTCCCATTTTTCTGAAAGTTGTCCATTTTCCGCCGATAAGGGTAACCAGCTTACTTTTTGACACAATTATCTTATGCCTTCTGGAAATTTCCCGGGTCTTCTCATCTTCATCTTTGGGGGCCGCCAGTGGACGTAAGCCAGCAAATACAGATAAAATATCTTTCCTTGCGGGAGCTTTGGTCAAATATTTTCCGGCTGTGTTTAAAATAAAATCAATTTCTTTTTGAAGAACATCAGGCTCCATTTTAGGTTTTTTTATCAAGGTATCGGTAGTGCCTACCACGAGTTTATTATACCAGGGAATGGCAAATAACACTCTGCCATCACTGGTTTTTGGAATCATAAGGGCATCTTTTTGTGATAGAAAGGAATTGTCCATGACCAGATGAATACCTTTACTGGGTTGAATCATTTTAGAAGCGCCGGGGTTATCCATTTTTAAGATTGTATCTGCAAAAACTCCGGTTGCATTCACAACCATTTTTGCCCTGATTTCAAAAGCCTTGGTTGAAAACTGATCTTTTACATGGACTCCTTCAATTTTTCCTTCAGAATTTTTATTTAGATGGGTGACTCTCATATAATTCAGCATTACCCCGCCAAGTTCGTCGCAGGTTTGTGCCACATTTAGGGCTAACCTGGCATCGTCAAACTGTGCATCGTAATAAATTACACCGCCTTTAAGTTTATTCTGGCTGATGTTGGGGAACCTTTGAATGCACTCACTTTTTGAAATAAATTGAGATTTTCCTATCCTTAAATTTCCGGCCATCAGGTCATAAATTTTGAGGCCGACAGAATATTTCAACCGGTCAAAAAGGCTGTAAACAGGAATTACGAATGCCTGATTATTAACCAAATGTGGGGCGTTGTTTAATAATGTGCCCCGCTCTTTCAATGACTCGAGGACTAAAAAAATATCGCCCTGTGCCAAATACCGAAAGCCTCCGTGAATTAATTTAGTACTTCGGCTGCTGGTGCCTTTGGCGAAATCTGCCTTTTCCAATAACAAGACCCTTAACCCCCTTGATAAACCGTCAAGTGCCACGCCTAAACCCGAAGCACCGCCGCCAATTACCACTATATCCCAAAGAATCTTTTTATCTATAGCTTTTTTGAAGTTTTCTTTCCTGTTCATTTTATAAAATTAATTTCTAAATGTATATAAAAGAAAAAAAACTAAAGAAATTGGAATTAAACTTTTAAAAAACAGGGGAAATGATAAACGCAAATCAAAATATACGAAATTATCAGCTTCCGATAAAATTAGGGGAATTAAGGATGCATAAAATACGCGAATTTGAAGATGTGAATCAAATAATATCTGATCCAAAATTATCAATACAATTTTTTAAGGGAATAGAGAATACGTGAATTCTGTGAAACTAAAAAGTTCATAAAATTGCCCCCCCCCTTTATTTTAGGCACTCCAAAATTTATGAACTTTTATTTAGATTATGGCAAAATATTGAAAATTTTGTACCAATAAGAAGTCGTTAATCTAACATCTATTTTATTTTAACTCGTTACTTTTTAGACATTCTTAAACCAATCCTCAAAATATTTTCCCAAAATGGGAACGGGTTTGGCTTCATTGTTAATGGCGTTTAAAAGTCCCATTATCCATAATACAAGTAGAAAAATTGATCCCAAAAAGCTGATGATCCATCCTAAGATTGGGATCATCCCGATAATAAAAAGCGCAATGCTGCAAAGGACCAATCCAAGGGATTGTTTTATGTGGTAAGTGGAAAATTCCTGTTTCCGGTCGTTGTTCAACACAAAAGCGATCACCAAACCTATAATGGTGAGATAGGCTATTATTGCTATGGTTTTGGGGTCATAACCGGTGCTTTTGTGTTCTTCGGTTTTAATAGGATTTGACTCTTCCATTTTTTGAAAAAATTTTAGGTTTTTATTTAATCAATTTTCAAGCAAAAAACTTAAACCGTAAAAGTACAGGCTCCCTGCAAATTGGGGGGATTTATAAAAGGTGGGGGGTAAATTAATTTACAGACGATTTTTAACCAACTAAATATACAAAAAAAATTATTGAAATGTAAAGTTTAAATAGTTTAATAATCAGGATAATAACCAAATAATTTGGCTGTAATAAATGAATTATTTTTTAAAGGATTCGGCAACTTTTTCCAGTTCCATATACCAGTCTTCGCCAAATTTGCGGATAAGGGCATTCTTGACGAATTTATAAACCGGAACCTGAAGTTCCTTGCCCAAAGAGCAGGCGTCATCGCAAATATGCCAGTGATGATAATTTACGGCTGAAAATTCTGAATAATCCTGAACCCTCACAGGATACAATTCACAGGAAACGGGTTTCTTCCAGGAAATTGCCCCTGCAGCGTTGGCTTTTTCTATCCCGCAAAGAGCTACACCTTTTTTGTCAAAAGTAACATAGGCGCAATTTCCGTCATTTACAAGCGGGGTTTCAAGATCCCCGTCTTCGCCGGTAATAGATGTTCCCTGACGTTCAATGGCTTCAATTCCCTCAGGACTCAAAAAAGGTTTAACTCTGGGATATATCTCTTTCATGATCTCGGTTTCAGCGTAATCCAATGGTGCGCCCGCATCGCCATCTACGCAACAGGCGCCCTTACAAGCGGAAATGTTGCACACAAAATCCTTCTCGATTATATCTTCTGAAACTATTGTTTTACCTATTTGAAACATGGCGCAAAGATATTTAATTAACTTAATTTTATGCTATTTTTATTCATCTTATTTCACCCCTAAGGTTTACCGAAACTTAGGGGTCAAAACCTCAGGCTTTCCCGGTTTAAAATTTTACTTTTGCCGTTATTTTAATGCGTATTGATATGATAAAATTGGATTTTAGGGAAATTGCCACCGCAAGTATGATATTATTTGCTGTAATTGATATTATTGGAAGCATTCCCATAGTTATTGATCTGAAGGCAAAAGTAGGCAGGATTCAAAGTGAAAAAGCCTCCATTGTTGCCGGTTTACTGATGATCGTGTTCTTGTTTTTGGGGAAAGAAATCTTGAACCTTATTGGGATAGATGTCAACTCCTTTGCAGTTGCGGGTTCATTGATCCTGTTTTTTCTCGCCCTGGAGATGATCCTGGGAATTACCCTTTATAAAGACGAGGAACCTGCAACAGCAGCGGTGGTGCCATTGGCATTCCCTCTAATAGCAGGTGCGGGGACCATGACGACTTTGTTGTCCTTAAGGGCAGAATATGAAGCTATTAATATAATCGTGGCTATAGTTATCAACATTATATTCGTATATATAGTTTTGAAATCTTCGGGAAAAATCGAAAAATTTCTTGGGAAACAGGGAATAAATGTAATCCGAAAAATATTTGGGGTTATTTTATTGGCAATCGCAGTAAAATTGTTCGCCTCTAATATTCAGAGCTTATTTAAATGATAATCAATACTTCTAATAATACCTGGTTCCAGGGTTTGTTATAAAAGAAACAAATCTGGTATTGAATTGACAAATCAGTATTTAGAATTAAAATCGCTGTTTAACAAGTTCGTGGAAAGTAAAATATTTTTTTTAGTGCAGCTTATAGTCTTAGAGCCTTCGTGGCAAAACCGGCGAAACGAATACATTGTATAGGATCGCCACAAAGGCACAAAGTATCACAAAGTTTTTTTGCATTTTTGAATTTATTTTAAACTGTTTGGTTCGAATAAATTGAAAAATATATAGCCTTATTTCATCGGAATTTTGATGCAAACACTTATAATGTAAGCTAAAAACCTCCGATAGCACCTATAGCTACCGGAAGACCAAATAAAAACAATAAATATCTACAAAATGAAAATCTTCATCTATATTTTAATGGCATTAGGTATTGCGGTAGTCTCTTATAATATTACCATGCTTAATTTTGACGCAATGTTGGATGGGGACAGCGCTGTTGCCTTGATTGGGATCCTTGCAGGAGTTTGCGTGATTGTTTTGCTCGCTATTCTTCTCACCTCAAAGGCTATTCAACAAAAAGCAAAATTGTAATGGATTTTGATGTGCTAATAGTTGGCGGAGGGGCTGCCGGTATGTCCTGCGCCCTGATTTTGGGTTCTGCCCAGCACAAGTCCTATGCCGAAAACAAGAAAGTAGGAATAATCTTTCATCAAAAAACTTCCGATCTTCAAAATGCCCTTTTTAATAATGTTTTAGGATTGCCTGCCGGAACAACCGGTGCAGCTATTTTAAAAGACGGTCCCAAACACCTGGAAAAACTCTATCCGAAAGTGATCCAGATTGGAAAGGAAAAGGTTTTGAAAATAGGTCCGATACCATCAGGCTTCACCGTAGAAACCAACAAAAACAGGTATCGCGCGGGCAAGGTCGTTATTGCGGCGGGGTATTCCGATTTGCTGCGAATAAAAGGATTGGAAAATTATATCATTCCTCATAAAAAAACTCAGCATGAAAAAAACAGGATCCAGCTTATAAATGAAGATCATCTGGTAATCCCAAATTTGTATGTAGCGGGAAGCCTGGCGGGTCACAGGAGCCAGTTTTCAATAGCCTGTGGCAGTGGGGCAGCGGTTGCGACTGATATTTTAACCGAATGGAATAACGGGATACACACCAAGGTGCATGATAAATTAAAATAAGGCGAAATAGGTAAATACAGTTACCGGAAGTGCAGCAATCATTAGAATAATAAACACCCTGTGTATTTTTCTGAAAACCAGGGTTCTTCTTAATAATTGTTTAAATCGGGGGTCTGATGACGAATCAAGTTGTTCCTGAATCGCTTTTAGGGGAACATTGGACGATTCCACAAAGATCTCTTTCTTTAAAAACAATAACGCGCTATTGTCCAATAGTCTGAAGATCACCGCTATTATATAAAAAAACAGGGGGGATAGCAGCAGGAAAATTGAAGTATAATCATTGTAAGCATCCATACCTACGAATGTACTAGTTTGAATTAGATAATTCTATCACTTTTTTGATAATTCGGTCATCAGCATTAATTATCTGTTGAAATTCATCTGATCCGAATAATTGTTCGGCCATAACTGCCTCTAAATATTGTTCCAATAA
>Ga0307486_1001942_pt1 | contig 15037 bp, 13 predicted proteins | sample CBIW02metaG_FD_203663 | JGI IMG/M metagenome (GOLD analysis project Ga0307486, IMG submission 203663) | Sea-ice brine microbial communities from Beaufort Sea near Barrow, Alaska, United States - CBIW 0.2 | ecosystem: Environmental > Aquatic > Marine > Coastal | place: USA: Alaska | collected... | reverse complement strand
GTTCCGGCGATTCATTCACGGTGTCAATCTCTATAAAAGGATTTATGGGCGTTTCATAAGGGGAACTAATTCCTGTAAAATTTTTAAGCTCACCACACCGCGCTTTTTTATACAGGCCTTTCACATCGCGTTGCTCGCAGACCTCCAAGGGGGTATTTACAAATACTTCCATATAGTTTTCTTTACCCACAATCTCTTTAATTTGTTCGCGCATATCAATATAAGGAGAAATAAAAGCGGCGATCACCACCGTGCCTGCATCAATAAATAATTTGGCAACCTCGGCGGTACGGCGTAAATTCTCATTGCGATCGGCTTCAGAAAAAGTCAGGGCTTTGTTCAGGCCCCTTCTCAAATTATCGCCATCCAGCGAATAGGTATGAATTTTTTGTTCGTGCAGTTTTTTTTCAAGAAGGTTGGCGATGGTTGACTTCCCTGAGCCCGACAAGCCTGTAAACCAAATTAAAAATGAACGGTGCTGATTCATTTTTTCCCGGTCGTTCCTGGTGATCGTATATTCTTGTTTTTTGTTTAGGTTTGTCATTTTTCAATCTGCAATTTAAAATAATTTAAATTTTCTTACTATAAAACAAGGATTTAACAGCTGCGATTTATTGTATTAAACTCCTTATCAGCATCAATCTGCATCACTTTTAAACCAATGGCATTGCAAATCGCGTGGTCGCCTACCGTATCCACTTGGAAATAGGGATTTTCCTTCCCACACAGAATTGCCCACCAACGGTTAAGTTCGTGGCTAAGCGTGCCTGTACCTACCTTCAGAGACGGTATTGTTTGCTTATGTTTTCTACTTTTAAGATTGTGCTCATTAAATTAGTTTGGGGTAGAGGGTCGTTAATTTGAATTTTATGGTTTTGGTAAATCTAAGTGTAAATTAAAAATAAAGCCACAAATGCATGAATAATTTTTAATTTAGAAATTAGAAGTACGAAGTTAAAAATATAAAGTTGGAAGATTTTTTTGATTTCATTTGGCCCCGATGCCTAGGGGTGGAATTTGGAACTGAAACAGTAAACGGTAAATTCTACCTAAAGGGGCAAACTTGCATCAGTCCATCACACAATTTCTCAATCTTTCCCTCATTCGGCAAACCGGGATATTTTTCAAACAAATTTTCAATTTCTTTCATCTCCATTTTTCTATCCAGAAATTCAGCCTGGTAAAAAGGAACCTCCACCGATTCCAGGTAATCCCGATATTTAATTCCATCACCAAAAATTTTATCGGAGAATTCCACCCATATACTGGGAATTTCATAAGCATGTGAAACTATTACTCCGTGCAAAGAGGAGGAAATTGTTTTTTCACAACTCATTATTTCCCGGGTAACCTCTTCCACATCCAGTGTCATAAGGTCAATTACCAGGATTTCAGCTTCGTTTTTATAATTTTCTGAAACCAATTTACAATCGTGGTAATGCGGAATGATCCCTAATTTGTATTTTTTCTCAACTTCCGGATGATACTGTTTTGGCAACAGCAATGCAGGATCCCCATAAACTTCGGGGCATTCATAACTGAGATCCAGTAAAAATTTTCTGGTTTGGGGTCCGCGAACCGCGCGAAAATCTGCTTTTATGATTTGTTGTTCCTTATCAATAATCCCACTTCCCCACACAATACTATCTTCTGAAGCGTGATGTATTATGCTGCCTATAGTGACATAATTTGTTTTATCCCATTTATACCAGGGTTGCTTTTTTGGATGTACCCACTTAACTTCCTTCCCAGAAATTTTCTCCACCAGATATTTGGAAAGCAAATCCCCATAATTCTCCTTCTTCCTAAAGATAAATTTTATCTCGCTCCAGTAAAATAAAGGAATTTTTTTATATTGAGACATTCTTAGAAGTACGAAGTTAGAAGTACGAAGTTAGAAGTTTTTTTTGGAATTTGAAATCCGTTTCTTTAAGGGATTCATTAAATCGGTCCCGAAGCTTCTGGGGGCGTTAATTTTTTGTTCTGGAATTCTTCCCCCTCGTCTCCATGTCCCCTTCGTGATCCTTTGTGCATTTGTGTCTTTGTGTCTTTGTGGCAATTAAGACAATGTATATAGTGAGCAATCTTTGCCATTAAGGCTCTAGGACTCAAAGTTGCTCTAAAGAATCATTTGACTTTTAACAAACTTTTAAAACAGAAGATTTATCACTAAAAATTGAACTAAGAACGCTGAACCTTGAATTGAAAACAGAAAATGAAGTATAAAGGCTATTTCGGCGACTAATTATTATCACTCTTGTTAACTTTAATTTAAGTAAAAGGATATATTTGTGTCAATCAAAATACAATTTTCCTATTGAAAAAATTATCCATTCTTATTCCGGCATATAATGAAGAGCAAACCATCACTTCTGTTTTAGAAGTTTTAAAGGATCTTAAACTAGAATATTCGTTGGAAAAAGAGATTATTATTGTAAACGATTTTTCTACAGATGGAACAAAGAAATTAATAGAAGATTTTATAAAATCCAATCCTGAGTTATCTATTAGGCTTCATAACCAGGAATTCAACCAGGGAAAAGGAGCAGCACTTCACAAGGCAATTCAATTGGCAACCGGGGATCTTATTATAATTCAGGATGCTGACCTGGAATATGACCCAAATGAATATAACATTTTGCTAAAGCCAATAATGAAAGGGAAAGCAGATGTTGTTTATGGCTCCAGATTTATGGGGGGAAACCCACATCGGATTTTGTTTTTTTGGCATTCCATAGGAAATAAATTCCTTACCACCTTAAACAATGCTTTCACAAATCTCAACCTGACAGATATGGAAACCTGTTATAAACTTTTTAGAGCAGATATTTTAAAGTCATTTGACCTTAAAGAAAAGAGATTCGGTTTTGAACCCGAAGTAACGGCCAAAATATGCAGAATTCCTAAGATCAGGATTTATGAAGTGGGGATCTCCTATTATGGAAGAACATATTCTGAAGGTAAAAAAATAAACTGGAAAGACGGAATAAGAGCTTTGTGGTGCGTTATAAAATATAATATTATTCAGAGATAAATTTACGGATTATAAAGCCATCTTCAAACCTTAAAAAATCCTCAGCTTCGAATAATTCCATTAATTTTTGTTCTGAAACTAGATAATTTCTCCAGTTGACTTCTTTAAAAAAAACGATCCTTGCTTCACCTTTATACACCTCTTTTTTCAATATCTCAAGTTTTAAATTTTCAGATAATCGTGGCAATAGACGGAAACCCTTTTGAATGTGCAATTCGCTTATTTCAATTCCATTAGAATAAGTTGTAATATCAGAATTATTATCCTTCAGATATTTTACGGTTTGAGATTGAACCCATTGTTTTTTTGTATATCCACTACCATTTAAGTAATGACTCTGATATCTAGGGAAAACAGAAGATGAAAAGCTTAGAAATAGAAAGAGTATCGTACTGTATAGAACCAAGATCTGTCTTTGTTCCTTCAAAATCTGAAGAAACAAGGTGATCAACAAAAGAATAAATGGAAATAATGGGGAAAGCATTCTATTATCCATAGGCGTCCATGCATCATAAAATGAAATAGACATAATTAGAAAAAGTGGATATATCAAAATGAAAAGAAACGAAAGCAACACCACATTTTTATATTTTTCATAAATTGTACTTCGCAAAGGCCGAAGTCGAAACCATAAGCTTCGGAATTGGTTTATATACAAAAGCACCAGACCCAAGAAAAGAACTCTAGCTAAAGTACTTCCTAAAAACCAATAAGCAAAAGTGATAAATAGGTCTAATAATTTAGATAATGGAATAAGATGCATTGCAAATTTTCTTCCTACAGTATTTTCATCAAAAGTGCTTTGATATAAAACCCAGGGAGAAATTACTATTATAAATATTCCCAGGAATAATATAAAATTTCTCAGTCCATAAGCTGGCTTTCCTCTTTGAAGAAATAAAAGAAATAATAAAAAACATCCTATAAATCCGATTCCGGCATATCGGGTTAGAAAAACCAATCCGCAGAAAAATGCAGCGATTAAAAGGTGTTTCAATTTTTCGGCATTTAACCATTTTAAAAAAAAATAAAAACTTAGAAGCAGTAAAACCAAAAATAAACCTTCTGACAGATAATTTATAAAATTATTTGAAACTTGTGAAACTATCAGTAAAACTCCGGAAAAAATTATTAGTTTAAAATTAATTTTTAACTCTCGAAGGACAAGCAAATAAAAAAGAATAAAACAATAGAAAAGACCAACCTGTAGTATAATTCCAGCTTCAAATACCCCGGAATTCGTTATTTTAGAAATTAATGCCAGTAATAGAGAAAATAATGGAGGCCAATGATTGACGATTTGCCCGCTCACATTGGTTACACCATTTCCTGCTTCAATACTTTTGGCAACCTCCAAATAAGCCATGGAATCAGGGCTAAAACCAAGATGATTCGGATGGATAATAATTAACAAAAGTATTGCAGCACTAAATGCCAATAAATGAAAATAAATACCGGATTTGGACAAATTATAGAATAATTTTCGGATTTGAATTAATCCTCCAATATAGAAAGAAGAACTGTTTTTCTAATATTTATTTTACAATATTTACGGAGCTAAACGATATCGAAGTATAAGTCCCATAAAATAATTCCCCTATATTTGAACGAGCCAAAACTAACAACAGATTTGAAAACCAAAAAAATATTTATCCTCCTTCCCGATGGTGTTGGCCTGCGGAATTTTGCTCTCACCTCTTTTGTGGAGATAGGAGAGAAAATGGGCTGGAAAGTGGTGTTCTGGAATCAAACACCTTTCGATCTTACAGTATTAGGTTATAAAGAAATAAAATTAGAAGGAAAACCCAGAGCTTTTACCGATCTTTTGAAACGTACGAAAATTAGTGTGGAACTGGATTGTTTTGAAAAAAAATTTGATGATCAGGTTTACCAATCCTACAAATTTCCTTCTTCCAATAAAAGCATAAAATCTAAAATTAAAAATGCGAGTGTCACTCAACTCACCAAAACCTACCGGGGAGAAAAAGGCCTGCAAAAATTGAGGGAAAAATTAAAAGCTTCAGAAAGAAAATCTATTTTCTACAAGCATTGTAAAGATGTCCTGGAAAGAGAAAAACCCGATTTTGTTTTTTGTACCAATCAGCGGCCGGTAAATGCCATTTCACCGTTAACCGCTGCACAGGATCTGGGAATCCCTACAAGTACTTTTATTTTTTCCTGGGATAATCTGCCAAAGGCCACGATGGTGGTAGAACCTGATTTCTACTTTGTGTGGAGTGAATATATGAAGAAAGAATTACTGAATTATTATTCCTTTATTAATTCAGATAACATTTTTATTACCGGAAGTCCGCAGTTTGAACCTCATTTCAACTTGAAATTAAGAAAGACCAGAGAAGAATTTTTTGAAGAAAACAACCTGGATCTCAACAAAGAATACATCTGCTTTAGCGGGGACGACAAAACCACAAGTCCCGATGATGCCAATTATTTACATGATATAGCTGAGGCAATAGAAATACTTAATAAGGATGGGGAAACTAAATTTAACATTCTTTTCCGGCGTTGTCCGGTAGATTTTTCTGATAGGTATGATACCGTGCTGGAAAAATATAAAAAACTAATAGTTCCGGTAGCTCCCATATGGAAACAAGTTGGCATGAATTGGAATTCTGTCCTTCCAACCCAGGAAGATTTATCCTTACAGGTCAATACTATTTTACATAGCAAAGCTGTGATCAATCTCGGATCTTCCATGGTCTTTGATTTTGCTGTTTTTAATAAACCTTGCATGTTCCTTAACTATGAGGTTGAGCATAAAGTAGATGAAAGCTGGAACCCTAAAAAGGTGTATAATTTTGTGCACTTCAGAAGTATGCCTACCGGAAAGGAGGTGATTTGGTTAAGATCAAAGAAAGAGATTGGATCTAAGCTTAAGGCAGCGCTTGAATATTCTCATAAAATTGTGGAAGAAGCCACAAATTGGTTCGAAAAAATAAATCTTTCCCCAGCGGAAAAAGCTTCTGAAAGGATTTGGGCAGCAATTGATAAAATAGCAGAAAAATGCACTTAGGCTTTCTAACCCCCGAATACCCCCACCCTAAAACCAGCCTAGCGGCAGGGATTGGCACAAGCATCAGGAATATGGTTACTGCTCTGGCAGAAAAAAAGGTTAAAGTCTCCATATTCGTCTATGGCCAGGCAACAGATGAAATTTTTACTGAAGGTGGAATAAAGTTTCATTTGATAAAACAGCGAAATTATAAGTTTCTGGGTTGGTACACGCACCGGAAATTCCTTGAGAAGTACCTCAACAAAGCTATAGTACAGGACAAAATAGATGCCATAGAAGCTCCGGACTGGACGGGGATTACCGCTTTTATGAAACTCAAATGTCCTCTGGCAATTAGATTTCACGGTAGCGATGCTTATTTTTGTCATCTTGAAAACCGACGCCAGAAGAAAAAGAATTTCTGGTTTGAGAAAAAAGCTCTGGCAGATGCAGATCACCTGCTTTCAGTGAGTGAATTCACTGCGGTAAAAACCGCAGCTCTCTTCAGTCTAAAAAAGAATATTGAGGTTATTCCCAATTCGATTGACGTAGAATATTTCTCTCCGCTTAACACGGCTGTTGAGCTAAATACCATCCTCTATTTTGGAAGCATCATCAGGAAAAAAGGTGTTTTGGAACTGGCAGATATCTTTAATCTCATAGTCGCAAAAAAACCCGAGGCCAGGCTTCTCTTTGCCGGAAAAGACGTAAAAGACCACTTCACCGGCAGTTCCACCAAACAATTGATAATTGATAAACTTTCTCCTGTAGCCAAAAAAAACACAGCATGGCTTGGCGTACTGCCATATGAAAAGGTGTTGGCACAAATAGCCTCCGCAAAAGTAATAGTCCTTCCCAGCTTCGCTGAAGCCCTCCCAATGACCTGGCTGGAAGCGATGGCGATGGAAAAAGCCTTGGTAACCTCAGATATCGGTTGGGCAAAAGAAGTGATGATAAATGGTATTACCGGATTTACGGTAAATCCAATTGATCACACTGCCTATGCAGAAAAAATATTATTTCTGCTCAACAACCCGGAAAAGGCAATAAAAATGGGAAAAGCTGCCAGAGAACAGGTCGTTGCAAAGTTTTCTACACGGGTTTTGGTGGAAAGGAATATTGAGTTTTACAAAAAAATATTAAACCGTTTTGTCTTATAAAAAAATTGCTGGAAAAGACTACATTCGTATTTAGCAGTTGAAAAAAATCAATTAAGCTAAAAAAGAATGATATTTTTACTAAATAGGATATGAAATTTATTCCTGGATTAAATGGAATAAGGGCAATCGCTGTTCTTATGGTAATTGTCAGTCACAGATTCCCCGGAAACCTTTTATTCAATTTACCTTTGGGATCTTTTGGAGTGGATATTTTCTTTGTTTTGAGTGGGTTTTTAATTTCCAGAATATTATTTCGGCAACTCAAAGAATTCAATTCAGCAGGAATATACAGATCCAGGCTTATCTTGAATTTCATTCTCCGCAGAATGTTAAGAATTTTCCCCATTTACTATCTCACCTTACTTTTTTTATACTTAACAAAAGGTCTGTTTGGAAATCACTATGAAGAGAATATTCTCTGGTATGTCTTCTATGGAGCAAATTTTTTAAATTATTATGACAATAAATGGTATGGCGCACTTGCACATTTATGGTCCCTTTCCGTAGAGGAGCAGTTTTATTTAATTTGGCCATTCCTATTATTTTATTTCCTAAAAACGAAGATTCTGTTTGTATTGATCTTTTTTATTATTTTCGGAACTTTATATCCATTTTTCATCACTGGCAACAGTGATATACTTACATTGGCGTGTGTAAATGCATTTGGAATAGGAGCATTATTGGCATATTTTGAAATTTTAAATCCTGATTATGAAAAAATATTTCTAACAATCCTAAACTTCTTAATTATTCCTGTATTACTAATAATTATTATAAATTATACCGTTTTTAGTATACCTTATTTTTCAAGGAGATTAGCAATCTCCCTATTCGCAGTAACAATTATTGCTTACTGCAGGTATTATCCTTCAAATAAAATTATTCGCTATATTCTTGTCAATAAATTTTTAAGCTTTATCGGCATGATTAGTTATGGAATTTATTTATATCATAATTTAATTCCAAAATACTGGAGATATGGGTTCTCTAAAATAGGAATTGATATTTCACCTGATTTTTCATACCTGAATTTTTTCTCGCAGACCTCAGCTATTATTCTAATTAGTTATATCTCCTGGATATTAATTGAAAAACCAATTCTAAAATTAAAAAAGTATTTTTAAACATGTAAAATTCAGTCTTTTAAACACATTTCAGATAATTAGAGTCCAATCAAAAGGTACTAAAATAGTTTTCTATTATTCGGAAATTCCAACTTCGCTGAAGCCTTACCCAGACCTGGCTGGAAGCTATGGCGATGGAAAAAGCCCTGGTTACCTCAGATTTGGGCTGGGCAAAGGAAATAATGTTAAACGGCCTCATAGGCTTTACAGTAGGTCCAAAAGATCATCACAGATACCCCGGGAAAGTCCTTCAATTGTTGAACGATCATGTTCTTGCCCTAAAAATGGGAAAAGCAGCCAGGGAGCAGGTGGTTGCTAAGTTTTCAACTGAGGTGGTTGTAGAGAGGAATATTGGGTTTTACAAGAAAATCGTTAAGAGTGAGGGGGCAAAGTTCATTTTTGTTGTGAAAAACAGATTCACCTTAGACTTGCCTTAGGATGGAGTTTGAAAAATACGAATTACGCGAATTAAAACGAATTACGCGGATTTGCAATTTGGAGATTGAGAATATAAAGAACAAAATAAATAAAAAAGTTGTAATTTGTATCGAAAAATCAATTTACTAAAAAATGAGCATGACCTAAAATCGATGTAATTAACCCACTGTTATACAGTAATATGCGAGTAACTTACGACTAATAAAAAACTGTAAATATTCACCTATGGAAAGCATGGAACTTAAAAAGCATTTGATTGATAAAATTAAAAAGTCTGAAAACAACCATCTTCTGGAAGAAGCTTATAGATTGCTTGAGTTGGAAACTCAAGCAATCTATAAGCTGAACGACGAGCAAAAAAGTGCCGTTGCCGAAGCCAGAGAACAAATAAAGAATGGACAGGTTTTAACCGATGACCAGGCTAATCAGGAAATTGACTCATGGCTAAAAAAGTAGTATGGTCTCAAAAAGCACAAAAAGACAGGAGGAGGATTTTAAAGTATTGGTAGGGCAGAAATAAATCCAATGTTTACAACATAAAATTTGCCCAGCTTTTTAAAGATTCCGTTAAAATTATCAGTGAATTTCCACAGATAGGAAAATTGACAGATGAGATTAACGTTAGGATAAAAGTTGTTAAAGACTATTATATTTTATACTAAGAAACCAACACCCAAATTCACATTTTAACTCTTTGGGACAGTAGGCAAAACCCTGATGAATTTTAACAAATTCAAAAAGGAAGGGGGTGATTCAGAAATACTTTCCTTTATCAGGCTAAATACTCCTGGTCGGTCTGGAAATGAAGTATATGGAATTTGCCCTCTTTGTGCCCTATACTTGAATAGATTGGCAAGGTTCTTCATAATGAGCAATACCCTGGAGTTCTTGATCAAGTTTTTGAATAATTTCGGAAATTCTCATTTAAACAGATCTGAATGGGATCCTGCCCGCACCAATTTGATTTCTCCGGGTTCTTCTATTTGTATCCATATTATAAGCCTATCGGGTTTTATATGGCATTCCCAATTGTTTTTATATTTTCCTTTGAGCAGGTGAGGTTTCATTTTATCAGGAATCCCTTTCACTCCATCGGCTTCCAGAATTTTCAGAACTTTTCGAACTTCCTCAAAATCCCCTTTAAATTTTTTTAGGTCTTTTTTGAATCTCGTAGTCGGGATTAGGAGATACATTAAATGGAATCCAGAAATTTATCAATATCTGTTATAGGCTCTAATTCCTTACTGTTAATTGCCTCTTCCAACGCCTCGATAGTTTCTTCATTAGGTTGCTTTTCAACAACCTTAGAGAGGATTAACTCCACATAATTATTCAGGCTTCGTTTGTTATTTTTTGCCTGTTGCTTTAATTCATCGACGAGTTCTTTTTCTAATCGAAATGCTGTTTGCACTTTCATATATAGATTTTTATGGTTTTTTATTTCTCATATGTAATTAGTATATCGTCATTGGTGTTTGCATCACGTATCCGTAATTCTCATTTCATCTGTTGATATTATTATTTTTAGAAATTATTTCTAATATCCATACAATTCTAGCTCTATGTGAGAAAATTTTTTTTAATGTGTATTTCACAACAAATCTTCATTAAAGATACTCTTTAACAATGTGTTATACAAATGTTATTGATATTAAAAAGTGACAAGAACCAGAAAACAAGAAAAACCCTACTTCTCAGACCGGGATAAAACGAAACAATCTTGTAAAAAAAGAACCTAAGATCATCCCTGGAAAACGATAAACAGATTAGAGAAACAAAAGAACAGAGATAATTTGACCCCGATACTCCCGGGGTAACCAACCAAAAACACAAATAGAAAACGGTAAACAGAAAACCCTCTTTCACCCCTTCATTTCATCACCATTGCCATAAACAATAAACGCTGAACGCTGAACAACAATTTTTTTTATACTTTAGCTATATCACAAAATCCTCCAATGAATCAACGAAAAATCTGTGTTGTAGTTACCGCACGCCCCTCCTATAGCCGGATAAAAACGGTTTTAACCGCCATTCAAAATCACCCGAAACTGGAATTACAGCTGGTCATTGCCGGCTCGGCACTTCTGGACAGGTACGGAAATGCGGTGGATTTTATCGAAAAAGATGGCTTCCCAATCGCGGCGAGGGTATTTATGGTACTGGAAGGCGAAAATCCAACCACCATGGCCAAGACCACCGGATTGGGAGTGATGGAACTCACCAATGTGTTATATAATCTGAAACCTGATGCAGTGATTACTATAGCCGACAGGTTTGAGACCATCGCCACTTCTATTGCGGCGGCTTATCAAAATATCCCGCTGGTGCATATACAGGGCGGGGAAGTAACCGGAAATATCGACGAAAAGGTACGGCACGCCAATACGAAGCTGGCCGACCTGCACCTGGTTTCCAGTGAAGATGCAAGGGAGCGTGTTATTAAACTCGGCGAAAACCCGGCCTGCGTGATTAATACGGGTTGTCCCTCCATAGACCTGGCAAGGGAAATAACCGAAGATCCCGAACTGGATTTTGATCCTATAAAAAAATATGGAGGTGTTGGCGTAAAACTGAACTGGAAATCCGGTTATATAGTGGTGATGCAACACCCGGTCACCACTGAATATACGGAATCCAAAGCCCATATTCAGGAAACCTTAAATGCGGTCAACCAATTAAATTACCCTGCCTTTTGGTTCTGGCCCAACGTAGACGCGGGATCAGACGGAACTTCCAACAGGATAAGGGCTTTCCGTGAATTGGAACAACCCCAGAACATGCATTTCTTTAAAAATATGGAACCCCTGGATTTTTTGAGGTTGCTTAAAAACGCGAAAGCCCTGGTGGGGAATTCAAGTGTCGGGATCAGGGAGTGCTCTTATTTAGGTACCCCGGTTATAAATATCGGGAACCGGCAACACCGGAGAATGCGTGCCGAAAATGTAACCGATGTAAATCACAACCAGGAAGAAATATACCAGGCCGTTAAATCGGCCATTTCCGCCGATCATTTTAAGAGCTCAGGGATCTACGGAAATGGGCATTCCGGCCAAAAGATCGCCAATCTTTTGGCCGAGGTGGAATTGACATTCTCAAAGACGATTTGGTACTAACAAAAAATTAGTGAAGAGTGCACCGAAGTGATGAGGAGGATCAAGGTGGTAAGTTTATCTGATGTTTGTCTGCGGAAATCTGCGTACCGATAGCTATGGGGAGCGGGAAATGTTTTTTTTATTCTGGAATGAATGTTCAAAACTGGCCAACAAGTATTTAACAAACCCTAAACAGCAAACGGTAAATGCTAAACAACAAAAAGAACATGAAAATACTTGGCATAATTCCCGCCCGTGGTGGCAGCAAAGGAATTCCCGGAAAGAACATAAAGTTACTGGGTGGAAAACCATTATTGGAATATACTGTAGAAGCGGCAAAAGCTTCAAAACTGCTATCGCGGGTAATCCTTAGTTCAAATGAGGAGGAGATCATTGAAGTTGCTGTACAACTCAATTTGGAAGTGCCATTTATAAGACCTTCAGATTTAGCTCAGGACAACACTCCCAGCATTGAAGTGGTGAAGCAGGCCTTGAAGTTTTTTGAAGAAAAGGGAGAGAAATTTGATGCGGTTTGTTTGCTACAGGTTACTACCCCGTTTCGAAAGCATGAATTGATCGACCGGGCGATCGGGAAATTCATAAAAGGAAATTTCGATTCGCTGATCTCGGTGAGGGAAGTCCCCGCAGAATACAATCCGCATTGGGTTTTTGAAGAAAGAGAAGGAAACCTCAGGATCTCAACCGGTGAAAATGAAATCATTTCCCGGCGGCAGGAACTCCCGAAGGCCTACCACCGCGATGGTGCAATTTATATCACCAGGACTTCGGTGATCTTACAAAACAATTCCCTTTATGGCAAAAACATTGGGTTCATCGACACCACCGGAAGTCCTTACGTGAACATTGATGAGCCTGCAGATTGGAAAAATGCTGAAGAATTATTAAATAAATAGACATGTTTTAAAGAATGTCGAATATTCAAAAGCAACTTGCATCTTAGTTTTGTTTTTCTAACCGCAAAGAACGCAAAGGAAAAAGTCGCTAAGGGCGTAAAGAAAAAAATGATGAAAAATATAACAATTGTTTTAACTTTTAAAGCCTGTAAGAAATTAGGATGGAACTTCTGGGAAAAGTAGTCCCTATATTCTGAAGCTTTGCGACCTTTGCGTAAAACTTTGCGGCCTTTGCGGTTAAACAAAGAAGATATGCTCCATTTTTCAATAATAAAAAGAACAAATAAATGTGTGGAATAGCCGGAATTATTTCATCAAATCCTACAGAATCCAATCTGCTTAAAATGTTGGAAAAACAGGCCCACCGCGGCCCTGATCATACCGGCACTTTTATAGATGAAGGCTTTGCGGGAATTGGTCATAACAGGCTGCCTATTATCGATCTTTCCCCGGAAGCAAATGAACCTTTTGCGGATAATTCAGGCAGGTTTATTCTGACCTTCAACGGCGAAATTTACAATTACAGGGAACTTAGGGAAGAATTAAAAAGCTTTTATTCTTTTCATACTTCCTCAGATGCCGAAGTGCTGCTTGCCTCATACTTGCATTGGGGAAAAGACTGCCTTGAAAAGTTAAACGGGATGTTCGCGTTCGGGATCTGGGATACCAAAGAAAAACAGCTTTTTGCCGCCAGGGACCGGTTTGGGGTAAAACCATTTTATTACTCTTTGGAAGATAATTCCCTTTACTTCAGCAGTGAAATAAAAACGCTACAGCATTTACCGGGAAGGGATCAACCTAATGAGAAAGTATGGGCAAATTACTTCACCTATGGCTCCTATGGAATGCCAGACGAATCCTTTTTCCAAAATATAAGTCAGCTGCCGGGAGGGCATTCCCTGCATTTCTCCAATGGCAAGTTATCACTGGAGAAATGGTATGATTTTGAATCCCGGGTGGCGAAGATCCCCTCCACATATAGTTTTGAAGAAGCAAAGGAAATTTATTTCGGGCTTTTAAAGGAAAGTGTTTTATTGAGGTTTAGGGCAGATGTTCCTGTAGGTTTTAATATCAGTGGCGGAGTGGACAGCTCTCTCCTTCTTGCCCTGGTAAACCTTTTTGAAGACAAGAAAAACATTAAAGCCTATACTTTTTATACCGGAGATGCACGCTATGACGAACTGCCCTGGGTGGAGAAAATGATCGCACCCACCAATAATCCATTGACGAAATTAAAGTTTACTGCTGAAGAGGTAGCAGCCAAAGCTTCATTTATAAGCAAATCTCAGGATGAGCCCTATGGCGGAATTCCAACCCTGGCATATTCCAAAATTTTTGAACAGGCGCAAAGAGATGGGGTAAAAGTATTGCTTGACGGACAGGGAATGGATGAACAATGGGCAGGTTATGATTATTACCTTCCGGGGGCCGATTCAAAAAAAACCATCCAGGGACTTGGAAACAAAAGCCCTTTCAGGTCCAATGTTTTAACCCGCGAATTTGCAGACCTCGCAGAAAAACCGATTTATCCGCAACCTTTTGATAACGATCTTCAAAACAAGCAATACCGGGATTTGTTTTATACCAAAATTCCGCGGGCCCTCAGGTTCAACGATCGGATCTCAATGGCATACAGTGTGGAACTTCGTGAACCTTTTCTCGATTACCGCCTCGTGGAATTTGCCTTTGCCCAGCCGGCAGAATTCAAGATTCGGGAAGGAGAACAAAAATATATGCTCCGTGAGATCTTAAAACCCCTGGTGCACAAAGCTATTTCCTACGCTCCCAAACGCCCCCTCCAAACCCCGCAACGGGAATGGCTGGCAGAAGATCTAAAGGAATTCACTGCCTCTCATTTAAAAAATTTGGAAACTTCCAAATTGCCTGACTGGTTTAACCACAAGGAAATTCAAAAAGAATGGCAGAAATATCTGGAAGGAGATAACGATTCCAGTTTTCATATCTGGCAATGGGTGAATGCCGCAATGTTGCTGGAGAGTGGTCTTTAGTTGGTAGTCGCTAGTTGGTAGTCTTTAGTCTCTTGTTGGTGGTCGCTAGTCTCTATACGGTAGTCTTTAGTCTCTAGTTGGTAGTCCCTGACTTTTCCCCTCTATCGTCTACCGACTAACGAATACTGCCTATTTCCCCACTACCGACTACTTTCTCAAATATTTCTGCAAACTACTAATCATTTTAGAAAGCTCTGCAAGTTTACCGCGATTCTCTAATTCTTGTTTTTTAGTTATATATTTTTGTCTA
>Ga0307486_1001941_pt1 | contig 15038 bp, 11 predicted proteins | sample CBIW02metaG_FD_203663 | JGI IMG/M metagenome (GOLD analysis project Ga0307486, IMG submission 203663) | Sea-ice brine microbial communities from Beaufort Sea near Barrow, Alaska, United States - CBIW 0.2 | ecosystem: Environmental > Aquatic > Marine > Coastal | place: USA: Alaska | collected... | reverse complement strand
TCAAATGACTGATTGTGTGGGAGCCTTTTCGTTGATAAACCATACCTCGAAAATATAGATTTTTTCGCAATACTAAAGTCCTGCAATAAAATTGCAGGGTTTAAATCCCGCTTCTGAGACCAATAAAACGATACCCAACGCCGCTTTCTGTGATTAAGTGCTCAGGGCTATTAGGATTTTTTTCTAGTTTTTTACGAAGCTGTGCAATAAAGACCCTTAAGTATTGTGTTTCGTTTTGAGAACCCAACGCCCAAACTTCTTTTAGTAAGAATTGATGTGTTAATACCCTACCTTGATTTTTTGCCAAAAGCGCAATTAAATTGTACTCGGTAGCCGTTAATTTTACAGGAATATTATTCCTCTTCACCATTCTTGAACTTAGATCGATCTCCAGATCTCCTGTAACTAAGTTCGGTTGTGGATCTGTATTTTGATTGCTTCGCAATGATGCTCTAATCCTTGCTAAAAGTTCACCAGTCCTAAATGGCTTGATGAGATAATCTGTAGCACCATTATCAAGAGCCTTAATGATATCAGCTTCATTATCCTGTACTGAGAGTATGATAATTGATTTATCATACCATTCTCTAAGGTCTTTTAATACTAAATGGCCACTCTTGTCGGGTAGTCCTAAATCCAGAATAACAAGATCGGGGGTATGATTCGCCACCAGATGAACCCCTTCTGTTCCGGTTTCGGCCAACACTACTTTATAGTCATTACTTTCCAGCGTGATTTTCAGCAACTTTCTAATTTGCGGTTCATCATCTATTACAAGTATTTCTGCATTATTCATTTTGATAACGTTTAGGATCGGTCATTTTAGCCGGAATTGTAACAGTAAACTGCGCTCCTCCACCTACCTTGTTTCGCAATTCAATTTTTCCGTTCTGAGCCTGGGCAAAACCCTGAGCAATGGAAAGTCCGAGACCGGTTCCCCCGGTTACTGAATTTGGTAATCTATAAAACTTCTCAAAAACCTGTTCCATATTTTCTTCAGGAAAACCTTTTCCATTATCTGAAATTTCAAAAACACAGGCCTCGCTGGTATCAAAAACTTTAATTTCAATTAAAGAACCTTTGGGGGTATATTGAATGGCGTTATGAACAATATTATGCAAAATTTGTTCAACCAATGCGGCATCAAATAGGAAAAGTGGTAAGTCTTCTTTTGGATGGTAAATAATTTGATGCTCATCACATCCCCTGTTATTGTGCTCAATAACATTATAAACTATTTCATTAACATCATACCAATTCAGTTGTAAATGAATAGAATCACTTTCTAAACGACTCATATTTAGAAGGTTCTTCACCTGCCTGTTAAGCCTGTTTCCGGCAATTTCGATTTCGTTATAAAGATCTCTTTTATTCTCTTCAGAAAGTTTTTCTGTGCTTTCTTGTAGCGTATCTACCGAGCCAATAATAGTCGCAATAGGTGTTTTTAATTCGTGGGAAAGCGAGTTAAACAAAGTATTATACAATTGAATGGTCTTTTCTTTCTCCTTTCTCTTCCTGGCTGCTGCTTCAGCCTTTCTTATCTTAGTGGTAAATACGGCATTCATTACCGCAATTACAAAATACATCAGAAATAAAAGGGCATCTTCAGGAGTACTAATCTTAAAAGTTAATTGCGGCTGAATAAATAAGAAGTCCAAATTAAGGCACTCAAAACCGCTACGATAACCACTGGAAGAATCTTAAAAAACATTGCTAAAATAGAAACAACCAATAGCAGAACAAGGGCAACTACATGATATCCAATAATGTCTATAAAAAGGAAACAGATAAATGAAATAAAAAGAATAGAGCCTATTCCAATAAGATATTGGACGGCACTATTTTCATTTAATTTTTTATACAATTCCAAAACGCAATTATTTTTAGGTTTTAAATATACACGTAGAAAATTATTAAAAGGACTAAAAACTTGCATTTTTGATCCTCTATTAATACTCAAATCAGAATACCTCAAGCAGTTTAACAATAATGACTTCGCGGCCTTTTGGATGTGTTACTAAAGATAGGGCTACTTTTGAAGCCTGAGAAATATGGAAAAAAGGGAGCCCTTTCCTATTTTACTCGCCACTTCTACCCTTCCACCTCTGTTCTCCACCATGCGTTTTACAATGAATAAACCCAGGCCCGATCCTTCAATAGTGGAATTAATACGGAAGTATTTGTCGAATAATTCCGGAAGGTATTCTGCCTCAATTCCACTGCCATTATCTTCAACCTCGAGAAGAATTTCTTCAGGAGTGACTTTCGTGCGCACCGTAATTAAAGGCGGCCGATTGGGATACCCGTATTTTATTCCATTAGAGATAAGATTAAACAAAATACTTCTGATTTCCTTTCTTGGATATTTAATATACTTTATCTCCAAATCAAGGTTTAAAACAGCTCCTGTTGCATTGATAAGATGACTAAGGTCATTTTTAATTTCGCTCAGTAATACGGGAAAATCTATATTATGCAAACTATGCTTATCTTTTGCTGTCTGAGCTATCAAGGTCATATCATTAACAACCTCTTTAAAACGCTTCACAGATTCACCTATCAACTTGAGTACTTCTTCTTGATTCGGTTCATCTTTTTCAGAAGGTTCCAGAAGCGCTACAAGTCCTTCCAAATTATTTAAAGGTGCTTTGAGGTCATGAGATGCAGAATAGACGAAATTATCCAGTTCCAGGTTAATCCGACTTAAGTCTTCTATAGAATTGTTCAAATCTTTGTTGGAGATACGAAGGTCTTTTTTGGTTTGTTCTAGTTCTAGCAGAATTTCTCTTTGCTCCTGAATATCCGTACATGTACCAAACCACTTAACAATTTTACCACTTTCATCCTTTAGAGGTTGGGCGCGGGCGAGAAACCAAATGTAGGTACCATCAAATTTTCTCATGCGATACTCGATTTCATAGGGGGCACCCGTATCAAGGGATTTTTGCCACACCTCCCATGAGCGCTCATAATCATCTGGGTGAAGCACAAGGGACCAACCTTTATCTTTTGAATCCTCATAGGAAAGGCCGGTAAATTCATACCAGCGCTGATTGTAAAAGTCATGATAGCCATCAGATTGAGTGGCCCAAACCATTTGTGGCATAAGATCAATCACAAATTTAAACTCCCTGGCGATTTGTTTAGGAGAAATTGTAGAGATGTTGTTCTCAAAAGGAGTGGAATTATTTGACATATAGCTTAAAATTATTGGTACATAACCCACCTAGGCAGGTTAATTGTAAAATAGAACAATGGTTAAGAATAGAATTCTAAAAATATTACATATTAAACAGCAATACTTTAATATGACCGGGACTCCAGTAGATCTTTTCTAAGCTCTTCCAGATTATTTATTTTTAATGGTTTGGAGAGAAATCCCTGAATAAAAGTATAAACCTCTTCTTTCTCCTTAAAATCTTCGATTGAAGAAGATAATATATAGATAGAGAATTGATCCTTTACAAATTCGTCAAGCTGCATAAAAACATCCAAAAACTCCCACCCAGTCATAGTAGGCATATTTACGTCAAGAAAAAGTATCGTTGATCCTTCTTCCCTGGTTGAACTGTACTCCTCTTTTATAGAAGCAAGCGCTTCTTCTGGAATAGTAAACATTTCTATATCTGCCTCTTTATCAAAGCGTTTAATATTAAATTCACATATCATATTATTGGTAGTGTCATCATCGACTACCATATAGCGTTGTTTCTTCATATTCAGAAAAATAATTTAAAGTTTCTTCTTTAAAGCTAATCGTAAATTTCGTGCCTGCATTGACTTCACTCTCTATGGAAATTCGACCACCAAGCAATTCAACCTGGGTTTTTACAAGGAACAATCCCATCCCTTTACCTTCAATATGATTATGAAATCTTCTATAAAGGCCAAAAACCTGTTCCCCTTTTTTAACTAAATCAATTCCCAGGCCATTATCCTCGAAAGTAATCACTACAGCCCCTTGTTTTGTTTCAGATTTTATCTCTATTTGGGGAGTAACTCCCGGCTTGCGATATTTAATACTGTTTGCGATAAGGTTGTAAAAGATGCTATGAAGGTAACTTTGCACGGTATGTATAGCAGGAACATCAAAAGAAGTTGTGATCTGTACTTCCTCCTTTTCAATTAAATTTTGGATACTAATTTTTATAGCATTTACAAGATTATTAAGTATCACAGGTTCTTTCTTAGCATCCATTTCCACTTTTACTTGTAAAATTGTATTTAGATCGGAAATGACTATATCCAGGCGTTGTACATTATCCAGTAGTTCCTTTAGAAAATCGTTTTTCACGTCTTCCGGATACTCTTTATTACCAATTAAATCTGCCAGTCCAATAATATTGGCCACAGGAGATCGCAGGTTATGTGAGACTATAAAAGAAAACTGCTCCAACCCTTTATTAGCCTCCACAAGCTCCTCTGTATGTGCTTTCAGGTTATTATTGAGCCTAATAATTTGCAACTCTGATTCTTTTCTTTCGGTTACATCTTTGAAGTAAACCGAAAGTCCGCTTTGGGAGGGATAAGCAGTAACTTCAAACCATTTGTTAACCCTGTCAAAATATTCTTCAAAATTCTCTATCGACTTCTCTGCTACAGCTTTTCTATAGGAGGTATAAAATTGAGTATCTACGGCATCAGGAAAAACCTCCCAAAGATTCTTGTCTATTATTTCCTCTCTAACGCATTCCAACAGCGCTTCAGAATGTCGATTCCAGTAGGTCACAATCCAATCATTATCAACCATAAAAAAAGCATCTCCTATACTTTCAAGAATAATCTCTTTTTCTTCTGAAGCCTTTAAAGCCGCTAGTTCGGAATTTTTAATATTGGTAATGTCCTGGATTGCCCCAACCATTCGAAAGGCCTTTCCTTTTGCGTCCCGTAGAATAAAGCCTTTGTCTATTACAGAAGCATATTTGCCGTTTGCCTTTTGAAACCTATACTCTGCTATCCTATGGTTTTCCATCCCTTCAACGGCACGATTCAGACTTTCTGTTATATGATGCTTTTCATCGCTATGTATTTTTTCAAGAAACGCCTCTATGCCTGAAGAAAAATCTTTCTGTGTATATCCAGACATAGCATAAAATGCTTCACTAAGAAGTAAAGCGTTTGATTTAAGGTCCCAATCATAAATAGCATCTGAAGTCGCTTTTGAAACCAGTTTATAGCGCATATTGCTCTCTTTCAATGCCTCTTCTGCCTTAATCCTATCGGTAATATCAATACCTACTCCCTGTATTTCTAAAGGTTTTCCATTGCTATCTGGTAAACATACAAAATCCCATAGTGTTGTCCTTTCTCCCCCACCTTCTCTTAACTTTTCTATTTCCACTTGATAAACAACATTGAGATTTGCCACGCATTTTTCAAAAGCGTTTTTAACTTTGGAATGGTGATTTTCTTTCACACTGAAGATGCCAGGTTGGCCCACAATTTCACCATGGGGAAAAATCCATTTAAAATCTGTAATAAATTTGTCATTTACATAGGAATAGTTCCCATCCATATCTAAACGAGTAAGGTAATTTGTTTGTGATTTAAGAATCCCCCGCTGCCGGGCCTCACTTTGCAGAAGTTTTTCAAGGCTGTTCCTATGCTCGGTAATGTCCTGCACAGTTTCTTCAAATACTGTTTTTTCGTTCCCGACTTTAATTAGCTTTCCTTTTTCATGTACCCATTTTATCTTCCCATTGGGCAAGATAATTCGGTGCTCAAAATCCAGTTCTTTTTTCCCATTTATAGCGAATGCATTTGCCTCCTTGAATCCTGGAAAATCTTCGGGATGAATAGTTTCTTCAAAATTAGTTACATTTGGCTGAAACAATGCCTTGTCTCTTTCCCAAATGTCAAATACCTGGTCAGACCAAAAGAGGTTATCATTTTCCAGATTGTGCGTCCAGTAACCCAGTTTTGCAATCTTTTGGGCAGTTAGAAGTTTATCTGTTTTATCTTTTAATTTTTGTAGTGCCACTTCTTTTTCTGTAATATCAAGACAGATTACGAGCCTGCAGTTTCTTTCTTTGTACTTAAGGCTATAACCAAAATATTCTACCTGGATGCTTTCCCCGTTCTTTTTGAGATTTATGCCCCTGTTGTTGGTTACCTCGCCTTTTTTAGGCAGGTTTGAAATGGACTTTTTAATATTAGGGATTTCTACCTTGGGCATGAAATCAAGTATAGTCAACTCCAGCAACTCCCTGCGGGTGAATCCGTAATGATCTGAAGCAGCTTTGTTTACGTCAAGAATCTTAAAAGTATCATTATCATAAATGATATTTGGGAGCGGATTGTTCTGAAATAATTTTCGGTATTCAGCCTCGGATGATTTTAGCTTTTTCTCTGCGCGTTTTGCTTCAGAGATGTCCCTAATAATCATCGAGGTCAACATATCGCCATTGGCATCCTCAAAAATTGCCGAAGACAGTGCTGCCGGGAAAATACTCCCGTCTTTGCGGACCATGTTGACCTCAGCCATTACCTTCCCTGTACTACTTCTTTCCTTTACTGCACGTGCCACGCGTTTATCGCTTATATCTACAACACCAGCCCGTCCCACATCACAAATTTCCTTTTCTGTTCGCTGGAACATCTGGCAAGCTGAAGTATTGGCTGCGAAGATTTTTCCATCGGGGGCTGTCAGGAGAATTCCATCCAGGCTGTTTTCGAAGAAAGACCTATATTTTTCTTCGCTTTCTTTAATAGTTTTTTCTGCCAGTATTCGTTCTGTCACATCCCTAAAATCGGCTATAATTCCTTCAATGGCAGAATCTTCCATAAAACTTGTAAGGGTTACTTCCAACCAGCGCCAGCTTCCATCTTTGTGCCTTGCCCGAACCGAATAGCCATCAAAAGGTGTTTGTGGATTGGCCTGGCATTCTTTTATTTTTTCCATAACACACTCCCGGTGGTTCTCGTGTAAAATTTCATATATATTTAATCTAAGGGCCTCCTTTTCAGAATATCCTAAAATTCTTTTAACAGAAGGGGTAACATAGCTGGGAGTGCCATCTGGAGCCAAAACAACAACTGCATCGGTTCCATTTTCTATGAGACTTCTAAATTTGTGCTCATTCCGCTGAAGTTGGATCAGGAAACCTTGGGATTCCTTTTCCAGGCGCTCTGTCTCCAATGCATTCTTTATAGCCGAAGGCAATCTTTTAAGTCTATCCTTCAGTACATAATCCCGGGCTCCTTTTTTAAGAGCGTTAACCGCAAATTCATCTGACATTGCCGCTGTAACCAGGATAACCGGGATCTTCTTTTCCAGGTTCCCCAGCAACTCCAATGCTTCATAAGAATTGAAAGATGGGAGCGAATGATCGGCCAGGATTAAATCGGGAAGAAAACTATCTAAGGCAACAAGGAATTTTTCTTTGGTATCTACCACCAGACAGTCGTACTCCAAGTCTGCTTTTTTTAAGGCATAGGAAACTAAAAGCGCATCGCTGGGCTCATCTTCCAGATGAAGTATTTTTATATTATCCATAGAGTTCTATAAGTAAGGGGAAAACCCGAATGTGTTGTTTATTTGTGGAATTTTTCTTCTTATTCCCGGGGTGTTTGATTTACCAGTAGCCAGTAAAGGCCCAGATCGGCCACTATTTTAGAAAAATTCTCAAATTCCACCGGTTTCACGATATAACTGTTCACTCCAAGCCGATGGCTCTCAACGATATCTCTTTCTTCCCTGGAAGAGGTCATCATTACCACGGGAATAAGTTTTGTGCGGTCATCGGCTTTGAGCTGACGCAGCACTTCAAGGCCGTCAACCTTGGGCATTTTGAGATCTAAAAATATGACTTTTGGCTTCTCGGCTAAATTGCGCCCTTCATATTCCCCCTTTCCGAAGAGGAAATCCAGAGCCTGGGCGCCATCGTATAAATGCACCAGGTTATTGGCAAGCTTGTGTTTTTTGAGGGCCCGTATGGTAAGCATAGCATCAGACATATTATCTTCTACCAATAAAATCTGTAATTCTTTATATTGCATAAATTGCTTTTTAATTTTTTACAGGCAAGGAAATATAAAAACAGGCACCTTCGCCCACTTTTCCCTCTGCCCAAACTTCTCCGCCATGTTTTGTGGCTATTTTTTGCACAATGGCCAATCCTACCCCGGTGCCCTCAAATTCCATACTGCTATGCAGGCGCTGGAACACGCCAAACAATTTGTTATAATAACGGGGGTCAAAACCGGCACCGTTATCTTTTACATAAAAAACCTGCTCTCCGTCCCGGGGGTAACTTCCAATCTCTATAGTCGCATTTTCTTTCTTGCCGGTATATTTAAACGCATTTGCAACAAGGTTAAAAAATAATTGTTTCAGCATATTTTTGTCGCCTTCTACTTTGGGGAATTCCTGTAGGTTAAGATGAATTTTCCTTTTGGGCTCAAGTTCTGTCAATTCTTCAACTATATTCCCTATTATTTCATTCATATTAATAGTTCCCCGAAAAATATCCTGCTTGGAAAGCCGGGAAAACTCCAGCAGATTATCAATTAAATCCCCCATTTTTCTTGCGTTACGAATAATTTCTGAAAACAGGCTCTTCGCATCTTCGTCTAATTGATCCATATAATCTGCGGCCAATACTTCCGAAAATCCGGAAATTGCCCTTAATGGCGCCCTTAGATCATGGGAAACAGAATATGAAAAAGCTTCCAGTTCTACGGTTCTTTTAGCCTTCTCCCTAATTTGATAGGCAAGTTCCTCGTTGATTTTCACAAGTTCATCTGCCCTTTTTTCCTTTTCTGTAATTTGAAAAGAAAGTTCCTTTACAGCTTTTGCGAGCTTAATAGCTATTTCATTTTTCTCTTCATGCTTTGCCTCTAATGCTTCTTCAGAGAGTTCAAGGGCTGTTATTATTCTCTCCACATTGCCGGAAACAAGGTTCCTTTCATGATCTTTTTTCATTCTATATTTTTTATAAAATCCCTTTTTCCCAAGGTAGATTGCGAAAAAGCCCTAAGCTGAAACGCTTTTGAACAGAAAACTTCATATTTAGTCTGAATATTCCTACAAACAATTTATCTTAATAGAGGGATTTACTGCTTTTTATCGATATTTTTGTGCTTATTATCGATTTGAAAGTGGTATAAAGGTAGTTTATTTAAAACCCCTTAACGATTGTTTAACCGAATTCTTTTAAATTATCCAATATTGTCTGAATATTCAGGTTGAAAAATATAAAAAACTGACATTATAAAGCAGACACCCTCAGGCTGGTGAAATTTCCACTCTTTAATGACCTACCGTAGAATCGAGCAGCTGTTATTCCCATCCCTATTATATGAGAATAGCGGTATTCCTTGGCTCAAAGCCTTTTTTTAATAAAATTGGAAGTACAAACATCTTTAAGAAATTGTTTTAAAATTGATGATAGTTTTTTATCATTATTTATGTAAATAAAACTTTACATTTTGATTTATTTTGCTAAATTTGTAAAATAAACTTTACATAAAGTAAACTATTAATTACATTACGATGAAAATAGAACGGAAAAAAAATCTTTACAACCTTGCCGTATGGACCTGGAGTTGGGTAGCTACAATGGCAATTGCGGCTTTTGGCCCTAAGTACATTTGGGATGATCACGCTGTTTTAACGGCTTTAGCAGTTTCAGTAAACTTTGTTCATGGAATCCTAATGATTATCGCAAACAGGAGATTATTTAATAATTTTGATGAGCTGCAGCGCAAGATTCATTTAGAGTCTTTGGCTTTGACATTGGGATTAGCAGTTGTTGTTGGCTTGTCCTATTCTTTGCTTGACGCGACAAACATAATTGCTTACGATGCAGAAATAAGCAACCTGGTGATATTTATAGGCTTAACTTACTTAGTTTTGGTCACTTTAAATACCAGAAGGTACACATGAAAAACAGGTTAAAAGTACTTCGGGCTGAATATAACTATACCCAGGAAGACTTAGCCGATATTATTGGTGTCTCCCGGCAAACGATTAATGCCATAGAAAAAGAGAAGTTTGATCCTAGTTTACCAACAGCATTTAGAATTTCAAAACTCTTTAAACTACCCATAGAAACTATTTTTCATTTTGAAGAACTCTAAATTATAAACTAGTTTTCCAATTCATACCTCGTGGGCTTGCCCCGAGGTTCTTGATTTAAACTCATTCCAAAACTATCCCAACCCCTATTTTCCCTAACAAATAAGGATTATGATCAATAATCAGGATATCGTTGGACTGGCTGAGTTTTTTTAGTATTTCAAACAATAGATCAATATCAGCATAATGCAGTCCGGTGCTGGGTTCATCTAAAATATAAAGTGCATTGGTAGTTTGGTCCTGCAGCCAGTTCAATAACAATAATCGTTGCTTCTCCCCCGATGAAAGAGATTGCACCGGCTGATCTATCCCAACATGTGCCAACCCGATCTCCTCCAGCTGATCTAAGAATTGGAAGGTTTTGGCAGGTACCTTAGCTTCCTCTAACCATTCTTTTAATTCCTGGAGATTCAAAGCGAGTACCTCTGCGATATTTTTCAATTCAACAGTATGTTCCAATATATGAGCCTGATACCGTTGCCCTTTACACACGTCGCATTTTTCAATCGCATTTGCGGCTACATCCAGGCTGGTTTCCAAATAGCCTTGGCCTTTGCAGTTTGGGCATTGACTTGTTTTTGTTTTATAAGAAAAGTCAAGAGCCTTGAGGCCTGTTTCACTTGCAAAGATTTTACTTATATCTTTCAGTAGATCTAAATAAGAAACTAATAAGGTATTCGAATGTGATCGTAGTTTTTTAGACTCAAAATAATGCGCTCCTGCATACTTTCGGGGAAACTTTATACTTTCACAATTGACTGGCTTGCTGCCTGTCTCAATGCTTGGAATGAGAATGTCTTTCACCAGAGTAGTCTTCCCTATTCCAGATTTTCCACTAATGGCTGTGATTCCTCCCACAGGAACTTCCAGTGCATCTTTCACTAAGGTGTGTTTGGAGAGTTTCCGGATGGCAATAGCCTCTTCTGCTCCTTTTAACTCAATCGCTTTGGAAGGTTCTTTCAAAAAAGGATGACAATCGGCTTGTCTCAAATAATCCTTAGGACTGCCCTGATAAGTAATATAACCTCCTAACTTACCAGCTTGAGGCCCCAGCTGAACCAACTGATCTCCCGCCAGAATAATCTCCTTATTGTGCTCAATCACAATCACCGTATTGACTTTTGCAATAAGTTCTTCTAGAATATTGATCAGGTCCGGGATATTGTCATTGGATAATCCTGCTGAAGGTTCATCCAAAAGATAGGTGATGCCTTTAAGCGGACTATTTAGCTGTTTGATAAGTGCTACCCGTTGGTTTTCTCCGCCCGAAAGCGTGGACGACTTACGGTTGAGTTGCAGATGATCTATATGCAATTGCTTTGCCCGCTTAATGGTATTGATCAAATGAGGTTGAATGTTGGAAATGAGTTTTTGATCCATCTCCTCGTGCTTAGAATCTGCAGTAAGCCAGTTTTCCAAAGCTTTAAAATCCATTGACCTTATTTGATGAATGGATTTCCCTCCAATTTGAAAGGCTAAGCGTTCCGGCTTTAATCCACTTCCCGCACAATGACTACATTCCTCAAGAGAGAAAAGTGCCTTGAGCCTTTCAATATTTTTATTCTTGCGGGTTTTATAATATTCTTCTTTTAAGTAATGGAAAAGACCTTCCCATGTCATACTTACCTCTTGAATACCTTCCCTGGTTCTGGTTTTAAATATCCAGTTGGCTTTCCAAACAGTTTCACCCGCGCCATTAAACAGAATGTCTTTTTGTTGGTCGGTCAACTCCTTAAAAGGCGTTTCCAGGCTAAATCCGTATTTGGCACCCAATTCCTTTACAATCGCCATATACTGGCTGCTCACATGTGCATAATAAGCCAGGGATTTGTTGTGCTCAAACAGTCCATCAGCAATACTCTTGTTTTGATCCAACACTATTTTATCCAGATCAGGGAGCAATTCCTGGCCCATACCATCGCAGATGGCACATTTTCCCAATTCGTGATTATTGGAAAAATGACTCGCTGATAATTCCTTTCCTTCGTACTGCGCTTTTCTGGAAAAGACAAAGCGTAAAATCTTGTCTATTCCCGTTTGCTTGGCAATATCGGAACGATCTGTAAAGCTCTTTTCTTTACGTGTAACACAAATAGTTGGGCTAAGCCCTTCAATATGGTCAACTTCAAACTGAAAATTCACCCCTACCCTGGACTGCTGATAACTTGAAAATTGTTTGGTCATTTCCTGTAATCCGTAGCCATGAAGGGTGTCAATCACTAAAGAGGATTTTCCCGAACCTGAAATTCCCGTAACAACGGATAATTCATTTTTGGGTATTTCTACGTCCAGGTCTTTAAGATAATGCGTTTTAGCTCCTTTTATGGAGATCGTATTCCTTCGCTGATCTTTTGCTTCTTTTAGCTCCAGCACTGGAGCTTTTATGGCATTATCTACCCACGTATCGCAGGAAGATTGAAAAAGTGGCTGGTTCTCAAAGCAAATAATGCCTGCCGTTTGATTTTTAAGCTGGTGCAAAGCTTTTAGCAACTGCCTCACATTTTGCTGATGCAATCCAATACTTGGTTCTTCCAGTAATAATAGGGTCTTTTTTGATTGTTTGGCAAAATGTTTAGTGAGTTTAATGCGTTGCGCTTCACCCCCTGACAAGGTGTTGGAGGGCTGGCCAAGTTTGATATATCCGAGACCCAATTGCAGCATCAAAGACAGTATTTTGGTAATCTTCTTCTCCCCGGTAAAGAAATCAAAAGCTTCCGCTATACTTAGATTATAGATTTCTGCAATGTTTTTATTGTTCCAATGAACTTGGAGTACATCAGCCTTAAAACGCTTGCCATTACAGCTGGGACAAACCTGGTTGATGGTGCCCATCACATTCATAGAAAGGGTGATAACCCCTGCCCCTTCACAGGCTTCACATCTTCCGCGCTTGTTATTAAAAGAAAAGGCTCCTTTAGCCAGTTCCAGGGATTTCGCTTCCAGGGATTTAGCCAATAGATCTCGTATTTTATCGGCCAGGCCGACATAAGTAGCAGGATTACTTCTGGGCGTTTTCCCAATGGGTTGATCAGATACCGTAAGTAGTTTTAAATCCTCTCTTTCTGAATATGCTGAAAGCTTTTGTAATATTTGAGGAGTTTTTCTGCTCACTACAGTCAATTCTCCCGGTTCAGGCTGAAATGAATCCGCCGACGCTCGTTTAGGTTCAGTATCAGATTTGGATGTTGCTTTTTGTACTGCTAAGGTGGGACTTGATAAGTCTTCTGAAGTTAAAAATTCCCGGATCGGTCCGTTAAAAAGTACTTCTCCTCCATAAGCACCGGCGGACGGACCAAGTTCAACGATCCAATCCGCAGATTTAATAAAGTTTAAATCGTGCTCCACTACCATCACTGTATTACCACGCTTTATCAGGCGATCGAGAATATGGAACAAATAATTCTGGTAATCTTCAGATAAACCGATGGAAGGTTCATCAAATACATAAAGAATACCCTGCAGGCTACTATTTACCTGCTTGATCAATTTGATACGTTGTGCATCACCGGAAGAAATATCAGTACTTGGAGTGCTCAAAAGGTATTCCTCCATTCCCAGTCGTATCAGGTCGAACAATTGCGTACAGATCTTATCAACTAAGACTTTTTCACCTGCTGTCAGGTCCTGGCTTTTTAGCCTATCGTATAGATCGTTTAAGGGAAGGTCTAGCCATTCCTGGAAGTTCAGCCCTTTCCATTTGTATTTCAGGTGTTCAGCTTTAATCCGCGCGCCCTTACATCTCGGACAAGTGCTGGAACTGGCAAACTTTAAGATGTTTGGGTTACGGTCCCGTCTTAAAATATCCTTCATAATGGGAAGCATCCCTTTATAATAGCCCTCTTCCCGGGGCTTTGCCTTTAAACCTTCCCATCTTAACCGGGACTCCAGCGTATGTTTTCCAAAAAAAACCTGAATGCGATCACTTCCATTTAAAACCACATCTTTTTGTTCATCTGTAAGTTCCTTCCAGGGAATATCTACACTAAAACCATGTGCCTGGCACACTTTATTCAATTCATCAACCGTGATTTGAGAATAGACGATATAGCCATTTGGCAAGGTAGTGGTAATGGCCCCTTCTCTAAGGGTTTTGTTTTCATCACCGACCAACTTATCAAGATCTATATATTCTGCCTCCCCAATGCCATGACAATGCTCACAAGCCCCTTTTGGGTGATTGAAGGAAAAGAGCGATTTGCTCATGGTCTCAGAACCAGAGTATCGGGCAAAAATAATTCTAAAGACAGCCGCGAGCTCAGAGATGGTACCGAAAGTAGCATTAACAGACTGAAAGCGTTTGGATTGCTCCACCTTGATCACCGGTGGTAGCGCTTCAATATCATCTACCTCAGCGGTGGGAATTAACTGAGCATTTTGTTGGTTATATGCAGGAAGGCTCTCTAAGAAATAGCGGTATCCTTCATTGGCAATCACGTCCATAGCAAGGGAGGATTTCCCCGAACCCGATAAACCGGTCACCACAACCAGTTGATTTTCAGGAATGCTTAAATCAATATTTTTGAGGTTATTCTGGTGGGCATTAATGATGCGCATAAAGGCTTATTGTTTCTCTATTTGGAAAAAATAAAAATAGGAAGATTATACAGCCTAAGATGGGATTTTAAGGAAAGTATAGCATAAATCAAGAACCTCGGGGCAAGCCCGTCTGAATGATTCGGGCAGGCCTCGGGGAATTAACCCTCAATAGGGGATTAAATCTATTTTAAATAGCTTAAATTTTCTGATTTTAATATCTCAGAAATCAATTTCTTATATTCCTGAACGTTTTTATCAAAATTCTTCTTTAAGTGAATTCCTAATAAAATTCCTATTGCTAATAACTAAGCGTTCGTGTGGCCGGAACGGCCCAACATGAACGCACTGTTGACTAAACCGGTGCTTTGCCGGTTAACTATATATGGGGATTAGTCTGTTTTTAGGAGGTAGTATTTGTTGGATA
>Ga0307486_1001940_pt1 | contig 15041 bp, 16 predicted proteins | sample CBIW02metaG_FD_203663 | JGI IMG/M metagenome (GOLD analysis project Ga0307486, IMG submission 203663) | Sea-ice brine microbial communities from Beaufort Sea near Barrow, Alaska, United States - CBIW 0.2 | ecosystem: Environmental > Aquatic > Marine > Coastal | place: USA: Alaska | collected... | reverse complement strand
CGGGCACGCCAAGCGAGCTAAAAGTTTGTTCAGTCAAAACAGTGGTGCCTTTCAGGCATAAGTAACAGATGGGCGGTACACCGGAGGCGCACGGGCAAAGCCCACACAGATCTGCACCGACCCAATCTGGTGCTTCGCACGGATGCGGTACACAGGTCAGATCTCGAACTTTCGTTCGGCGCGGATAACTCCAGTTCGCCGGAGAAAGTTATCTACGAGCCACACGTTTCTGATTGACGTGGACGAGAAGAGGGAAGCGTTCTACGACGCAGGGAAACGAAATTGTTTCGCAAGTAGTTGAGAGCCTATCAGGCAGAGGCCCCATAACGCTCGCCTACCGGCACTTGCCCAGCCAGGGTGTTCCCGGCCTGCGCGAGCGGGCACGCCCATGCGGGGTCGTAGGCGCACGACGGGTTGTAGGCAAAGTTGAAGTCGAGCACGAGCGATTCAGGGGTGCTGCCCGCTCCGAGGTCGGCTCCCTTCACGGTGTCGATGAGGTAGCGGCCACCACCGTAGGTTCCGCCAGCAACGCGCGAGAGGGCATCCTTCACGGGAATGAAAATTCCGCCGCCGTATGACGCCAATCGCCACACATCGAGAGTGCCGACCTGGTCAATCTCGACCGTGCCGAGCAGGTCGAACGGCACAATGCCATCCGTTCCGGTCTCGACATTCATGCGGCGCCCTGCTTCTGAAAGACCCGTGCCAGGAACCCCGCTGCCAGGAACAATGGATGCCTCGAAGCGCCAGTCGGGATCGTACGCCTCAAACGGCAGCCCGGTGAAGTCGCGCAGGTCCTCAGGTAACAGCGGCGAAGCTGGATGCGTGGCAAACATTTCATCTCGTCCCGCCCGCCATTCGGCGTGGGCGCTCGCGGCATCCGGATTCGCACGAACAGCCGAGTAGAGAGCGAAGTTGCGGCGGCGCCAGTCGGCTACCTGAAGAGCGGTCATGGGTTCAGGTTATCTCGCGTAGCCGACAGCGAGCTTGGTGCTGGTCGCGGTCGCGGTCGCGGTCGCTGTCGCGCCTCGGTCGCGGTCGCGCCGTTGTTGCGGTGTTGCGGTGTTGCGGTGTAGCCGAAATTACGGGTCTCGCCTTAGGTGCTGCGCGCGAGCAGCTCCCGCACTTCACTTTCGGCGGAGGCGAGCCGCTGCGGGTCGATCGTCTCGCCCGCGGAGAACAGATCAACGATCCGCGGGTCAACGTAACTTTTCTTGGCGATCGCCGGGGTATTGCCGAGCACTTCAGCGGCCGCCTCCATCGCCTCTCGGATTGCTCGCGAGCACGCCCGCTGACTCTTCGGGGCGCCACGACCGGCTGCACCTCGACCGGCTGGGCCGGCAGCAGCCGCCCCGGCAGCCGCACTCACAGCCAAACTCGAAGCCGCAGCAATCGTGCCGCGCAGAGTGCGGAAATCCTTCGCTGTAAAGTCGCCGCCCGTGCGCTCGCGAACGTAGTCATTGATGTCCGCTGCGGTCAGCGACCGGCGCTCGCGGCCCTCCCGCCACGACAGCACCGAAGCATCGGGAGCGCTGCGCAGGCGCCGCCGAATGAACTCGGCGAGGTCGGCATCCACAATTTCGCTCTCCCACTGTTGGCCGCTCTTGGCGGGGAAGCAGAGTTGCACCCGGTCGCCGACGACGGTGACGTGATCGCACAGCAGAGTGGAGAGGCCGTGACTGCCGTGCGCGTCGGCATACCGTTCGCTGCCGACGCGCAGGGAGCCGGTGTCGAGCATCCGAAATGCTGCAGCAAGAGTGCGTTGGCGGGGGTCATCACTCGAGCGCAGAGTGCGGGTGACGACACCGCGCGCCGCGGGTAGCACCGCTGCAAGCTCAAGGGCCCGATCGAATTTGACCCGATCTTGACGCTCGCGCCACGCAGGGTGATAGATGTACTGGCGGCGGCCAGCCTCGTCGAAACCGGTGGCCAGCACATGCCCGTTCTCGTAGGGGCAAATCCACACATGAGTCCACGCCGGCGGGATGCCCAACGACCCGAATCGCGCCTTGAGGGCGGCCTCGGTTACCGTTGACCCATCCGGGTCGCGATAGCTGAAGCCTCGCCCTGATCGCACGCGCGAAAATCCACGCCCTGTCGTATTACTCCGCCGCAGTCGAGGCACCGCGTAGTCCTTTCGCGCCCACAATTCGGCTCAGACGCCGACGGCTGAAGCCATAACGGTCAACCTAAAGACTCAGATTAGTTCGCCGCGTTGTGCCCCAACTCCAGGTCGGGGCAAGTCGCTGAAGTGCGCCGGCGCGCCACTGCCAGAATGCCCAGTACAGCGGCCACAGCAGGGGAGTGAGAATGCCTGCGCTGAAGATCAGTTGATCGCGGTAGAGGGTCGTGCCTCCGGGTGCCGCGCTGATCGCCATCGAGTGCTCCCATTGGGTGACGAGGGCGAGAGGGCCACTCAGCCCGCGACCACTGTCACGCATGATTCGAACGCCATCGGGGGCATCCGGATATGACACATCGATTACTTGCTGGCCAACAGGGCACAGCCCAAGTGCAGACATACGCACCGGATGCTCGCCCGGCTGCCACAGCTGAGGAAACCCGCCCACCTCGAGGGAGGTGAATTGGGTGAGGGGAGCAGAAACTTCTTGAAACACGTGCGGGCTGCGAATGGCACGCCACGCATCATCGGGGTCACAGTCAAGTACGAGCTTCAGCAGAACACGCATCTGCCTAGTCTCCTCCTCTCTGTTGCAGGAATCCAGAGTGGATGCCGCCTGCCTGTTGTGTGGGCGAGCGCTGTACGTAAACTGAACGCATCGATTCGGCAGGAGCCATGATGTCTATTCCTCAGCCCGCTAGCCCAGATTCGAACGATTCTGCGAACGCGTCGAACAACGCGTCAAGCAATCCGTCGAACGCGTCGAACGCGTCGAGCAACGCGCATCCGGTGCCGCCAATGATGACTGCTGTCACGTCGAGGCAGTACGGCGATACTGACGTTCTCGCGATCGAGACCATCCCGACGCCGACGGCGTCGCAGGTTTTGAGGTCGGCGATGCTGTTTTCGGTGAAGCTGCTGGTGGTGCCTTCGCGGAATACGCCGCGGTCACAGCCAAGAATTTTGTGAAACTGCCTGCGGGGGTCGACTTCGTGGCGGCAGGGGCGACCCCAGTGGCAGGGCTCACGGCATTGCAGGGGCTCAGATCGCAGGCAGCCCTCAAGCCGGGCGACCGGGTGCTTATCAATGGTGCAGCCGGGGGAGTTGGCACCTTCGCCGTGCAGATTGCGCGAGCCCTCGGCGCGACAGAGATCACTGCCGTCTGCAGTGGCCACAATGTTGACCAAGCTCGCGCTCTTGGTGCCAGTCGCGTGATCGACTACGAGACAGATGACTACATCACTATCGGCGGTCAGTATGACGTTGTGCTCGACATGATGGGCAACAGATCCGCCGCCGAAATGAAGAGCATCCTTGCCCCGGGCGCTCGCCTTGTTGGTGTCAGCGGTCCGATGAGAAACAAGTGGGTTGGGCCCGTTTTTCACCTCATGCGAATGGGCTTTGCTTTTAGGCGAGCGGATGCGACGTTCCACCAGTTCACCGCGGACCCTACTCCCGACGACCTCGCGTTTCTTGCCGAACTGCTTGTCTCGGGCCAGATTGTTCCCGCGATTGAGCGGGTCGTTGGCCTTGACGGGGTTGCTGCGGCCATCGACCAAATCGCTTCCAGTCATGGTTCGGGCAAGATCGCGGTAGTTCCGGGTGCCTCGCCTAGCGAGCCGACGTCGCCTGCCTAGCCGACCTCGCCTACCTAACTCTGAAATGCCGGGCGCTGCTGCGGCCGCACCACGCACTGCGTGGTGCGGGCCACAACGTCACATTCGGTAACCAAACGTGGCTGCAGCGAGCACAAGCTTTAGCCTCGTGAAGTGAACGATCCCCGCAATCAGCCCCAGTATCAGGTCCGATTCGGCTTTGGTCGCCGTCAGGCGCGTGAGCTGAGCCCCGGTGCTGATGTTGTTGTGTGGGCGGATGCTCTTGCCGACGGTTCAACGCCCGTGCCTGAGTTGCCCGGAACATTCTCGATCCTCGCCGCCGGAACCGGGGCTGCCTCGGCCGTCGCCGCCTGGGTCATCGCACAACAAGAACTCAAAGGTGACCGGTTTACGGTCGCTGTCATCGCGGCAGGCGACCCGGACGGCGGATTCACCGTTGACGACCTCCTCGCGGCGGGGGCGATTGTGGATGCGCTCGCCGATGCTGGCATTGACTACATTTCTCCGGAAGCAGCATCCGCCGTCGCTGCTTTCACAAGCTTGAGGCCCGCCCACAATCACCTTTTGTCGGCAAGCGCTGCGGGCCAACAGCACATTCAGGATGCCGGACGCGACTCCTTGGATGCCGCGATTGTCAGCAACGCCGCAGCCAGTTTTGCCATCATTCGGGAATGACGCTTACTCCTTGAGCGTTGGGGTGATCAATCACCGACTTTATGGAGGACAGTATGAAGGCAGTAATCGGCGACACCGTCATCGCAGAAGCACCCAAGGAAGATCTCCTCAAGATTGAGGGCAACTGGTACTTCCCGCCGGCAAGCGTGAACCACGAACTGCTCGAGAAGAGCCCCACCCCGTACCACTGCCCGTGGAAGGGTGACTGCCAGTACTTCATCGTTAGTGCTGAGGGCCAGAAGTTCCAGGACCGCGCGTTCAGCTACCCGAACATCCTTCCGGGTGCAGCGGAGCGTGTTGGTAAGGACTTCTCCAACTACGTCACTTTCTGGAAAGAGGTTCAGTTCGTCGACTAATCGACAACTGACCGTGCCCCGCTAGCGTTGCGCTGTCATAAGCGCGGCGTCGATAAGAATGACGACGCCTAGCGGGCACTTTTCATTGTGCGGAGTTAGCGTGCCGCATTGCGGGCACGGTGACTGCGCACTTTTGCGCGGTTGCCGCAGCGCTGCATTGAGCACCAACGGCGATTGTTCGAGCGTGATTCGTCGTAGAAGACGAGGGCGCAGTCGTCGGCAGCACACTCACGGATGCGTTCGTGTTGTTCTTCGCCGAACAAGAACACGGCTTCGCGGGCCATCGTCGAGAGGGCCTGACCGGTGCGAACTGTGGTGCGGCCTGCTTTCATGCCGCCTCCGGCTAGCCGTGGTGGCACATCCGATGTTGCAGCAAAGAGGTTGATCACGTCAACCTGCTTCGGTTCTGGGGCTCCGTTTAGGCTCAGTGCGGTTGCGATGGAGGCGATTGCCGCTCGCAGGCCTGTGGCGTCGATGAGGTCGCGCTCGCTGACTGTGCCGTCGGATGCTTCGAAGCGTGCCTCGAGCCATGCTGCAAGATCTGCGGGGGTGTGCAATTTTTCCCAGGCGGGGTTGTTGCCCATCGCGCCGGTGTAGGCGAAGTCGAGGGCACGCGCGCCGGAGTCAAACCACCACTGGCGAGACGTGTGTGAGGTGAACCATTGGCCGGTAGCGCTAGCCAAAGCGGGGGTGCCGGTGGTGCTTGTGCCGCCGGCGAGAGCAGAAGTTTCGGGATGTTGCACCTAACCATTATCGCCGGTTACGCGCCGCCCGTCTGACCGTAGTCCCGACCACGTGCCAGCCGCCGTGGTTGATGGGCCTTAGCCGCGGGGCCGCGATACTTTTCGGTGCAGCCATTCAATGCGGTGGGCGCTAGAGAATTTGCGCGAACAGAGGCCACACGCGAGCACACGAGTGGGTTTGCGGTAGCGGTAGTGCTGGTGGCCGGCAGGGCATGACCCTACCCAGGGCGCAAATTCGTCGGCAATTGCTCCGCCGTGAAGTCGCTTTCCTTCATAGCCGAGCGCTTTTGCGACGGCTTTCCATCGCGCACCGTGGCCGGCACCTGATCCTGCCATGGCATGCGCAATCTCATGCAGAAGCACTTGGTGAATCTCGTCGTCTTTATAGCGGGCAGCCAAATATTTGGAGACCGAGATGCGCTTGTGGGTGTAGTTGCAGAGCCCTGCCCGCGTTTTGGCGTTGTCGAACGTGAACTGCCACTCGTCATCCAAGTGCAGTCGGATGAGGGCGTCAGCCCAGACGCGCACTCGCGGAAGATCGGCCACCTATTGAGGCTAATCGATCGGGGAGCTAACGCGACCGAACGGGTTTGTCTTCAGACTCCGCGATTGTGGCTGCCGCATCCTCGATTGTGTCGGCGTTCTGTGCGCGGGGATCGCCGCTCAGCGCGTCGTGCTCGGCTTGGATGCGTGCGCGCTTGCGGGTTCGCACGCTTGAGACGATGCCGCTCATGAGCATGAAGCCGGCATAGATAAACAGCCCGATTGCGATCACGGGAACGAGCCACGATCGACTCTCGCCGTTCACATAGTTGCTGACGTATCCGATCCACGGCACGCTGTACCAGAGTTTACCCACGACCTGAACGGGCAACACCGGCAAGTCATCGGCGGCGTCGTTGTTGTCGCCCTTCAGCGTGAAGGTGCGGCTGCCGTCACTCGAGTTGATGATTTCAGTAACGCGGTGGGTGATCACGCCGGCCTTGCCGGATTCGATTTGGTAAGTGAGCACATCGCCAAGAACGATGTCGTTGGTTTCAATCGGTTTCACCACAATGAGGGTTCCCGGGGGGAGTCCCGGTTCCATAGAACTGGTGAGGACTGTCAAGGGGGTGGCCCCGGCAATAGCCGGAATGGCAATAACGATCGCACCAACTAGAAGTACTAGCGCGAGGAGGCCAGCGCTGACCCCCATACCCAGGTAATAGAGCACGCCTCGGGGTTTGGCGGCGGCGGTGCGCTCAGACTGTGAATCTTGGGCACGAGTGGCGGTCTCAGGCATCCTGCGTGTCCTTACGTGAGCGTCGGCCAATCAGCCATGAGATCCAGGCACCAATCATCGTTGCCAGAAACAGAATGAGTACAAGGTACTCCTGGTAGAGCCGCCAGGTGTTCGGATCAAGAGTGAATGATGAAGGAAACACTGGCAGTACGCCGGTGCTGGGCGTTTCTACCAAGCTAGGAGCCGCGTTGGATCCAGGACTCGGAACCGTGACGAACGCTGCGCCAACCGACGATTCGCTTGAACTCGTCGCGCCGCTCGGGCCTCGTGTGTTGGTCGAGCCAGCCGTACCTGGCGTTACCGGAACGGTCGTGCCTCCCGTGCCGCAGTTCGTGGGCGGGAGAGTGCCGGCGGTCGCGTCGGAGAGGGTGAACCGCATGGCGAGTGTTGCTGTTGCGCCTTGGCCGTCAGCGCCGTTCAAGTTGCCTAGAGCGAGGGTGGCCACTACCGGCACTATTTCTCCGGGCGCAATGAGGGTGCCCTCATGTACTACTTGACACGGGTTCGCGGAGCTGATGGCCGCGGCGCTGCCGACACTGCTTGGGGTGCTCGTCGTCACGGTCAGGGCGTCGGCAAACTTTTGGTCGGAATAGTTGACGTCTCGCAGCGTAACGCGAAGGTAGCCTGCGGCCGTTCCAGAATTGCGCACATAGACGGTTTCACTTTGGCTGTCGCCGGGCACAAGCTGTGCGATGGCGTCAAAGAGTCCACCGGGATAGTTGCGATCAAAGTTCACACCGTCGTCACTGACTTCGACAACACCAACTCCAGTGACTGCGCTCGCCGGAGTTGCGCCGATTAGCGCACTCATCGCGAGCACTGTGGCGAGCGCGAAGGTAGCGACGATTAGCTTCCACATTGGATGCCTGCATTACCTTGTCGCGGTGTGATCGGAATCTGCGCCGAATCGACCGATTCGAACCCGTTGGATGCCACGGCCCGAACCGTCAAGTAGCCGGTGTTGCTGCCGCCATTTCCGGTTTTACTAGGGTCTGTGGCGAGCGTGGGGGCAGTCGCCGCTTGGTTGAGTACTTGCACGCTGGTGCCGGTGAAGGCCGTTTCGTTGAGTCGAGAGCCATTCCAATACAGCCTGTAGCCGACAGTGAATCCAGCCGGCGCGGTCCATGAGATCGTGATTGGTTCGCCGTTGGAGTTGCTGGGCGTGCATGTTGCCGCGGTCGGGGGGGTCGAGGGCTTGTCGATTTGTTGGGTAAACGTGCGGTTCGCGCTGGAGAGCACGTCGTCGGCTACCCAGTTGCTGCCCGCAGCAGTGCGGAGTGCGAAGGTCGCCGTGCTGGTCGTGCCTGCTTCGGTCGTCATGCTCCCGTTGAAGGTGGTGGAGGCACACAGAATCGCGGAGCTCGAGGCGGGAATCGTCAAGAATTGGCTGGTGAACGACACGCTTGCGTCGCTGAGCTTGGCTGACACAACAGCGCTCGAAGCCGCGCAGGCTGAGCTCGAACCGACCCAAAATTTGAGGTCGACTTTATCGCCGGCGAGGGTTCCAGAACGGGTGATGGTGATTTGGCTGAGGGTAGCCGCGACGGAGCCTGTGTTGCGCACCGTGATCGGCTTCGTGATGGTTTGATTCGCGGCCGTATATGTATAGGGGCCGAGGGCAGTGATCGTTGCCGCGCCGCCGCTCGTCGCGGTCGTCACAGCAATCGTACCGGCGCTGGCCGTCGCGGTCTTCGTCGAGGACGCGGTCCAGGCGGCAAAGCTGACGCCCGATACGAGCGTTAGAAACACAGCAACGCCAGCAATGACAGATATCCGGGTTGAGCGCTTCATGCCGCGGTAATCGGAGGCAGCTTCGCGCTGCGTGTGGATGCTCATGGCTGAACTCCCGAAATAGTCGCCGTGATGGCGGCGCTCGCGGATTGTGCGTTAGCGGGTGCATTTGACGGAAGTGTGACGACGAGGCACGCGTTCGTCGTTGCCCCGGCAGCGAGAGTGCTGTTGAGCGTTCCGGTAGGAAGGCCTGATGCGGGGCAGACGCCATTGGCCACCGTGATGGTGAACGGGTTTGCGATGGCAGAAGGCGTCATGGTTGCTGCGATTGTCGCAGAAAGTACGAGGGGAACGTCGCCAGTGTTGGTAACGGAAAACGTTCCGGTGACCGACTGGCCGGGAGCAAGCGCTGACCAGTTGAGGGATTCTGAACCGACGGTGAGGGCGGCGGTGCCGGCGCTGATGCTCGAAGCCGCAGGTGGAACAGTGGCAGAGGCATTCAGGTAGGCATAGGTGCCGCCAGTGCCAACGAGGCCTAGCGAGATCGCGATGGCGAGCACGGCCGCGGCTTTCATCGCGCTGAGAATTCCGATGCGCGTAGTCGAGAACGGGGCTGCAAGGCTGCGCGGTCGGCGGCAGTTAACCAGAAGAAGGCGGTACAGGCTGAGAACGATTGATACGTTCATGGCCTACCGCCTTTCGTGGAAGAGAAGAGAAGAGAAGAGAAGAGAAGAGAAGAACAGGGGATTGCCGGGTGTGCGTCCCCCCAGATCGCACACCCGGCTGGGTGAAAACTAGGATGTGATCGTCTGCGTGAGGTTGATGCTGAAGTTCGCGAGGTTGACGGCGCCGAGCTTCGAGCCGTTTTCAGCACCCACTCCGGCGACTACTCCGTTGTCCTTGTAGTTGATCGTTACCGTGACGACGATCTCCTGCGAAGTTGTGAGGATTGTCGACGTAGCGTCGTCGTCAACTTTGAACGCGAACGTTGCGTTGTTGGTAAGAGCAGTAGCGAGCGCGGTGTCTTCGTTCTTCACGCTGGGGCCTGCTGATGCGGCCGTGATGGCTCCAGTGCCGAGAGTGGCAGTGGCGGTGAGGTTGTCACCGGTCGCGGTTACGTCGAACGTCTTGGTGTAGGTCAGTTGGTCTCCGGGAACAATCTTGAACGATGCGAGATCCTTGGCGGTGCCGTTGACCTTCCAGCCGTCGGTGTCGGTTTCGGATGACGTGAATGTGTGTGCCTTGATGTCGAGCGTTCCAGCGGTGATCGCTGCTCCTGACGAAAGAACGTTTGCCGAGGAGTTCCAGGTAGCGAGGGTTCCTGCGCCACCGAGAAGCAATGCGATTCCTGCGGCGCCTGCGATGGAGCCTTTAACGAGCTTGTTCATGATTTCCTTTCGCGGCGCAGCAGAAACTGACCGGGAGCGATTGTGATTCGGGTTATCGGGTTATCGGGATTCAAGAAGCTGTGTGCTGGTTTCGGGTTCCTGCAACTCTGTGGTGCGCGCAAGCTTCGGGGCTCGCGTTCAACTTCTGAATTGAATCTACCTGTCCTCACTATGGAGGACAGTCCCCAGTAGTGGGGGGCAAGCTGAGTCCGCACCATGGGGGACTAGACGATTCAGTTTGGGGTACGAACTACCCCGGTTTTAGGCGGAATTTGCCGAAAACAGGCAATTGGGGGGACAGATTTGTACCCCATTTGAGTTCGTGAAATCGGGGTACAAGCGCCTCTATGGGATAGAACGGTCTATCTATGGCCCGGTTTCACTTGAAAAATACTTTTCGCTGGAGGGGGTGATTTGGCCGCTGTTTGGTCGGTAACGACGGGAGAACTGCCAATAAAGTCGAGCAGTTCGACCCCCGCAATCACCTTCGAGGGGTGCGGCCCGCCGGCCAAAAGACGCGGCATCCAGTTCAGGGGAAGTGCAGAAGGTGAACCCATGAGCACGATGTTGCCGAAACGTCGGCCTTTAAGAATTTGGGTCTCGGCGAGTGCAGCTACGTGCCCGACAGTGTGTTTGAGGGTCGCTGCCTGGCTTCGAGCGAAAGCAAGCCCCGGGCCGTCGGCGACATTCACGACGATGACTCCCTCGGGCGCGAGCAAAGTCATGGCTTCTGTATAGAACTCGAGACTCGTGACGTGTGCCGGGGTTCGGGCGCCACTAAAGATATCGACCACGAGCAGGTCGACAGCGCCGCGCAAGCCTGGCGGAAACTTCGCTAACACTTCGCGCGCATCACCATGGCGCACACGGATGGATGCCTGCTTAGACCACGGAAGTTCCGTGCGAACGAAGTCCACGAGGTCCGATTCCAGCTCAACGACCTGTTGGCGTGAGCCTGGGCGGGTGGCTTCGACATAGCGGGGGAGCGTCAGTGCGCCGCCGCCGAGGTGCACCGCGGTGATGGGGGCCCCGGATTCGGTGAGCTGGTCAATGACGTGCCCCATGCGCTGCACATACTCAAAGAACAGCTGGGTGGGGTCATCCATGTTCACGTGTGACTGCGGGGTGCCATCCACGGTGAGGGTGTATGAGCCGTCGATCCATCGGTCAGGGGCGATCTCGGCAAGGTAGCCGCTGAGTTTCAAGGTGATTGTCGGATGCTCGGCCATGTCATTGACTTTGCCACAGTCTCGTTGTCGTCGGTGCCGCCTCTGCTTGAGGCTCGGCGGTGAACGCTACGGTGAAGCATGGTCGATAAGAACCGTGAGCTTCCCCCTCACCTGCAGGCTCAGTTGAATGCCCAGTCCTATGTTGGTCCCGCAACTTTTGGTATGCGCCCGATGTTGAGCGAGCCAGAAGAGCTCGATGCGTGGATGCCCGACGTCGCGGTCGTGGGTGCGCCCTGGGATGACAGCACCACTAACCGGCCGGGTGCGCGCTTCGGGCCGCGGGCGTTGCGGGCTAGCGCCTATGGCCCCGGCACCTATCACCTCGATCTCGGCGTCGAGATCTTCGACCACCTCGATGTTGTCGACTACGGGGATGCCATTACGAGTCACGGAATGTGGGAACTGTCTAAGGCGGCAATCCACGAGCGCGTGACTCAAGTCGCCAGTCGCGGCATCGTTCCCTTCATCATCGGAGGCGACCACTCGATCACCTGGCCAGCAGCGACCGCCGTTGCCGAGCATCACGGATTCGGCAACGTCGTCATGATCCATTTCGATGCGCACGCAGATACGGCAAACATTCTCGAAGGCAACCTCGCGAGCCACGGAACTCCCATGCGCCGGCTCATTGAGTCGGGCGCGATCCCCGGCCCCAACTTCTTGCAGGTGGGATTGCGCGGCTACTGGCCTGGTGAAGAAGACCAGAAGTGGATGCGCGACAACGGGCTCAAGCACTTCATGATGCAGGAGTTTTGGGAACGCGGCGTCAAGGCCGTCATTCCTGACATCATCGCGGCGGCGAAAGCTCGAGCATCCAAGGTGTACATCTCTATAGACATCGATGTGCTCGACCCTGGCTTTGCTCCCGCAACAGGAACGCCAGAACCAGGTGGCTTCGCTCCGATTGATCTGCTGCGCATCATCCGCCAAATTGTGCTCGAAATGGATGTCGTTGGCTTCGACGTAATGGAGGTCGCGCCGGCCTACGATCACGCCGATATCACGGTGAATAATGCCCACCGATTGATCTGGGAAGCATTCGGTGCCCTGGCCTCGAAGAAGCGCGCGGCAGGACTCACAGCAAACCCCTAGCTGAAAGTGCGTTTCAGGTCAAGATTCGGGTGGACACGGCGTGGCAATCGGGCTTATAGTAGATCCTTGCGCTCCCAGACAAATTGAGCAGTCATATTGCGGACAGCTGGGTGCCCCGAGTATAGCGGCGGGGTGATTCTGGTGAGCATTTCATTACCGACCGTCAATTATCTTGACAGACGAACCCGACGGGGTTCACGGAGGTTGTTCCTTGGCTGCTGCGCGCGATGCGTCCACCAATAAGTCCCCGAAAAACGGCCGCTCAGCTTCGCGGCTTTCTTTCGCAAAAATCACTGACACGCTAACGGTTCCCGATCTGCTTGCATTGCAGACCGAGAGCTTCGACTGGCTCGTCGGAAACGACATCTGGAAGAATCGTGTAACTGACGGCGTTGCTGCCGGTCGCACTGATCTTCCTACTCGCAGTGGTCTCGACGAAATCTTTGAAGAGATTTCGCCGATCGAAGACCTCGGCGAAACGATGCAGTTGTCGTTCACCGAACCTGAGCTTGAAGAGCCTAAGTACTCGATTGACGAGTGCAAGGAACGCGGCAAGACATTTGCTGCTCCTCTTTATGTGAACGCGGAGTTCATGAATCACCTCACCGGTGAGATCAAGACTCAGACCGTGTTCATGGGTGACTTCCCGCTCATGACCGCTCGCGGTACCTTCATCATCAACGGAACCGAGCGTGTTGTAGTTTCGCAGCTCGTCCGTTCGCCTGGTGTGTACTTCGACCGCCAGCCGGAGAAGCTCAGCGACAAAGACATCTACTCGGCTCGCATCATCCCCAGCCGTGGTGCTTGGCTTGAATTCGAGATCGACAAGCGCGACCAGGTCGGCGTTCGCATCGACCGCAAGCGCAAGCAGTCGGTCACGGTATTCCTGAAGGCCCTCGGCCTCACGAGCGAAGAGATCCTTGAAGAATTCAAGGGCTTCCCTTCGATCGAAGCAACCTTGGAGAAAGACAACATCCTCACCAAGGAAGAGGCGCTCAAGGACATCTACCGCAAGCTGCGTCCAGGCGAGCAGGTTGCTGCCGAAGCCGCACGTGCGCTTCTTGACAACTTCTACTTCAACTCCAAGCGTTACGACCTCGCGAAGGTTGGTCGTTACAAGATCAACCGCAAGCTCGGTCTCGACACTGACATTAAAGAGTCGGTGCTCACCGTTGAAGACATCATCGCAACCATCAAGTACATGGTTTCGCTTCACGACAACTCGGCACCGAGCGTCGCTGTAAGCGACAGCGGAGTGGCCAGTGTCAAGGGCGTCCGCGACGGCAAAAAGGTGGATGTTCGTCTCGACGTAGACGACATCGACCACTTCGGTAACCGTCGTATTCGCGCGGTGGGTGAGCTCATCCAGAACCAGGTTCGTACCGGCCTCAGCCGTATGGAACGTGTTGTTCGCGAGCGCATGACCACGCAGGACATCGAAGCGATTACCCCGCAGACCCTGATCAACGTGCGCCCCGTCGTCGCCGCGATCAAGGAGTTCTTCGGTACTTCGCAGCTCTCACAGTTCATGGACCAGAACAACCCGCTCGCGGGACTGACCCACAAGCGTCGCCTTTCGGCGCTGGGCCCAGGTGGTTTGAGCCGTGAGCGCGCAGGTGTTGAGGTTCGAGACGTTCACCCCTCTCACTACGGCCGTATGTGCCCGATTGAGACCCCTGAAGGCCCCAACATTGGTCTGATTGGTTCGCTCGCATCGTTCGCACGTATTAACGCATTCGGTTTCATCGAAACTCCGTACCGCCGCCTCATCAAGGGCACCGTTTCGACGACTATCGACTACTTGACTGCTAGCGAAGAAGATGACTTCATCGTCGCGCAGGCAAACGCACCGCTCACGAAGGACATGAAGTTTGCTGAGCCCCGCGTTCTTGCTCGCAAGAAGGGTGGCGAGGTTGACCTCGTTCCCGTTGAAGACATTGCCTACATGGATGTTTCGCCGCGCCAGATGGTGTCGGTAGCTACCTCGATCATTCCGTTCCTCGAGCACGACGATGCAAACCGCGCACTCATGGGTGCCAACATGCAGCGTCAGGCTGTCCCGCTGCTGCGTAGCGAGAGCCCGCTTGTGGGAACCGGCATGGAAACCTTCGCCGCTATTGACTCTGGTGACGTTGTCACTGCACTCAAGGCTGGTGTTGTCTCTGAGGTATCCGCAGACATCGTTGTTGTTCAGCTCGATGAGGGCGGAACGCAGGAGTACGTGCTGCGCAAGTTCGACCGCTCCAACCAGGGCACGAGCTACAACCACCGCGTCATCGTTAGCGCCGGAGAGCGTGTCGAAGAGGGTCAGGTTATTGCTGATGGCCCCGCGACCGAAAACGGCGAGCTTGCACTCGGAAAGAACCTGCTCGTGGCATTCATGCCGTGGGAGGGTCACAACTTCGAGGACGCGATCATCCTGAGCCAGAATCTCGTGAAGGACGACGTACTGTCGTCAATCCACATCGAAGAATATGAAGTGGATGCTCGCGACACCAAGCTCGGCAAGGAAGAGATCACGCGCGATCTGCCGAACGTCAGCCCAGAAATCTTGGCCGACCTCGACGAGCGTGGAATCATCCGTATCGGTGCAGAGGTTCGCCCAGGCGACATCCTCGTCGGCAAGGTCACACCTAAGGGTGAGACTGAGCTTTCGGCTGAAGAGCGACTGCTCCGTGCAATCTTCAACGAGAAGAGCCGCGAAGTTCGCGACACCTCGCTGAAGGTTCCCCACGGTGAGCAGGGCACGATCATCGCTGTCAAGGAGTTCTCCGCAGACAACGACGACGAGCTTGGCTCTGGCGTCA
>Ga0307486_1001939_pt1 | contig 15042 bp, 12 predicted proteins | sample CBIW02metaG_FD_203663 | JGI IMG/M metagenome (GOLD analysis project Ga0307486, IMG submission 203663) | Sea-ice brine microbial communities from Beaufort Sea near Barrow, Alaska, United States - CBIW 0.2 | ecosystem: Environmental > Aquatic > Marine > Coastal | place: USA: Alaska | collected... | reverse complement strand
GGTAGTCCAGACAATCCGCGTCCGTCGGGAACCATGCCTGGAGCTCGCCCACCGACCGCGGGTAGTGCACACCGACGCGAGGACCATCCACCACCCCAACCTACTCCGGTTAAATGGATAGGCCAGTCCGTTGTTATCAATTGCCACTGTCCGAGGCGCCCTCGGTGGCCCCAGATTGACACGTCGAAGCGTGCCAGCAGGCCCGCCACCAACTCATTGAGTGCGGCCGTTGCCACGAGGAAGCCGTCGTGGCCCACGTCCGAGTGGAGCAGGTTCACGCCATCGCAGTTCGGCAGCGCGTCCGCCAGTTCTTGGGATCGGGACAGGGGGTAGAGCCTGTCGGAGTCGACCGCCGCGACCAGCGCCAGCCCCGGAAATTTTGCCAGCGCCGCCTCGATGCCGCCTCGGCCTCCGCCCACGTCGTGCGTGTTGATCGCGTGCGCGATGCGCAAGTAGGTGTTGGCGCCAAAGCGCCTTGCCAGCTTGTCCGCGTGGTGGGCGAGGTAGGAATCGATGGCGTACTGGCCCGTGCCGGGCTCGCCCGGTCCGCGCAGGATGTCGCCCTCGATGCCGTCGTCGCCCTGCACCCCGTCGTCGTCCGGCTGCGCCGCACGCCCAAAGCGCACACGCAGCTCCGGCCCCGAGCGGTACGTGGTGGGGGCGATCATGCGCGCGATGCCGGGCCCCCGGGCAGTTCCTACTGGCCATTGACGGCTCTTCCTAGTCGAGTGTGGGGTCATAGTTGGAGGCCTCCGCCGATGAGGAGCATGCGGAGTCGGTAGTTGCTGTAGTTGCGGAACCCGCGTGCGACACGGCGCTGGAGTTCGATGAGTCCGTTGATGGCTTCAGCGCCGCCGTTGCTAGCACCGCCAGTGTCGAAGTAGCCCAGGAAGGCTTCACTCCATTAGCGTAGGGTCCGGCCCAGTCGGGCGATCTCGGGGATCGGACACGAAGGAAACGTGTTGATGATGTGTTCGGCGATTTTTCGTACTGCCGCGTGAGTGTCCTGGTGGTAGGCGGAACGGACCAACTGGGCGCAACTCCAGGCAACCTCGACGGCAACGTGGCGTTCATCGGCCGCCCATGCTTGGTCAAGGCGGGCGCGTTGCCGGTCGGTGAGGTTCTCCTGACTGGCGTGCAGGATGTTGCGGATCCGGTAGAGAGGATCGTCCTTGCGTCCACGGTGGCCGTGGATCTCATTCTGGGTGCGTCGTCGCACGTCATCGACGGCCTGGGTGGCGAGTTTGACGACGTGGAAAGCGTCGAGCACGGCAACAGCATCTTCGAGTTCATCGTCGATGGCGTTCTTGTATCCGTGGAAAGGGTCCAACGTGGCGACCTGCACGCCCTCACGGAAGGTGTCGCTGCGACTAGCTAACCACTCCCGGTACGCCTGCCCGGAACGGCCCGTGACCAGGTCGAGCAAGCGGGCACGGGTGCGTCCGTCCTGGTCACGGGTCAAATCCACCGTTCCCGTAAGTTCTTTCGGGCCTCGCCCACCAGCCGTGATCGGCCTCGTGGACACGTGATGCCACACGTGTTCATCGACACCAAGGATCGTGACACCAGTGAAGCGGGACTCGTCGTGAGCGGCAGTGTCCAGGATCGGGCGGATCGAGGCCCACACGGTGTTCCACGTCGTCGCGAGCTGCCGGGCCAATCCCGCCACCGACGCGCCCTCGCGACGCAACTGTCCGATCGCCCACCGGCACGCCCTCACGCTCAACAACGCCCGCGCAGTAGCAATCCGCTCATCCTGCTCCACGAACGAACGGATCGGACACGTCGGTTCGGGACACACCCACCGGCGTTTGCGCCAGATGATCCGCACCGGGCAGCCCATCGCAGGCGCATCAATGAGATGAACCTCAACCCGACCGTGTCCGTGAGCGACGACCCCGCACATACGGCAACCCATCACACCGCCCTCGGATTCCACCGTGATGGTCAGAGCTCCGCTGCCACTCGGCTGTCAATCCCCGAGTCTCTGTTCGGGTCGCAGGTAGCGCGACCCCGGCGACCGCCGCCCTTCTCAAAGCAGTCATCTCCGATTCTTTCAAGGACTACGGCAATCACTACGCAGCGAACCCCTGTCTGGATGACGAACTTGCGCTACGCGGGTACATCGAGTGGGCGCAACGTTCGCTTTCGGACACGCCCGACAACGTATTGCTGATGTTCAGTGCGGATCAGCCCGTCGGCATCGCCACCCTATTGTCCAATGGTCGCGATCTTGAGGTGGAACTCGCGGGCCTCGTCACTGTACATCAGGGGAAAGGCCTGTACGGGGTTGTTGCTGGCCGCGATCGGTGACCATGCATTGCCGCTCGGATGCGCACGTGTCATCATCTCCACCCAGGTGCACAATGTGCGCGTGCAGCGCGCCTGGGCAAGTGCGGGATTTGAGCCATTCGCGACCGTGGCCACCGTGCACGCCATGACACAGTCCTTCTGGGCTCGTCGGCCACTCAGCTAGTTGCCTACTGTCCGCTTCGCGCGTACTTCGCCTCCGTGGCGGCCTTAATCGGGCGCCACCAGCTCTCGTTGTCGCGATACCACTCAATCGTCGTGCGTAGCCCGCTTTCGAAATCAACGAAGCGTGGTTGCCAGCCGAGTTCATCGCGCAGGACTGACGCGTCGATGGCGTAACGCAGATCGTGGCCGGGGCGGTCAGCGACGTGCTCGTAGTCGTCTGATGCGCGGCCCATGAGTTGTAGGGTGAGCTCGACGACTTGCTTGTTGCTTGCCTCACCATCCGCACCGACTAGATAGGTGCGGCCGATCTCGCCTTGCTCGATGATCCGTAGTATGGCGTCGTTGTGATCGTCGACATGGATCCAGTCCCGCACATTGACACCGGATCCGTAGAGCTTTGGACGGATACCATCGATGAGGTTGGTGATCTGGCGGGGAATGAACTTCTCGACGTGCTGGTAGGGGCCGTAATTGTTTGAGCAGTTGCTGATAGTTGCACGAATACCGAACGATCGTACCCAGGCACGCACAAGTAAGTCAGAACCCGCCTTGGAAGCCGAGTAAGGACTCGAGGGATTGTAGGGAGTGGTCTCGGTGAATCTTGCGACATCATCGAGCTCGAGATCGCCGTAGACCTCGTCTGTGGAAATGTGGTGGAAGCGCACATCGTATCTGCGCACAGCTTCGAGTAACTCGAACGTACCGACCAGATTGGTTTGCACAAACGGACGTGGCTGCGAGAGCGAATTGTCATTGTGCGACTCCGCCGCGAAGTTCACGACTGTGTCATGAGTTCTCACCAGCCGGTCCACTTCAGTACTGTCGCAGATATCTCCCTTGACGAAGCGGAACCGCTGCTCATCCAAATTGGCGAGCGAAGCGCGGTTGGCTGCATAGGTCATCGCGTCGAGCACCGTCACGACGTGATCGGTGGTGTCGAGAAGACGGTGCACAAAATTGGCGCCAATAAATCCCGCGCCACCGGTGACAAGGATGCGTGACATGGCCACGATTCTATGACACTGAAGCCCCGCTTTCGTCTCACGGCTCATCATGAGATGGGATACTGACTTCATGCGCGGCATAATTCTCGCCGGAGGTTCCGGAACTCGACTCCATCCGATCACTGAGGCGACTAGCAAGCAGTTGCTACCGGTCTACGACAAGCCGATGATCTACTACCCACTTTCGACGCTCATCTTCGCGGGCATTCGCGAGATCCTAGTCATCACGACCCCGCATGAGGCTTCCCAGTTTGAGCGATTGTTGGGCGATGGATCTCAGTTTGGAATCTCGATTGAGTATGCGGTGCAGCCTGAGCCCGCTGGCCTCGCGCAGGCGTTCACGATTGGTGCGGACTTCGCACAAGGTCACAAAGTGTGTCTAATACTTGGCGATAACATTTTCTACGGTCAAGGACTTGGCACGCAACTGAAGCAACTCGCCGACATCGAGGGCGCAATGGTGTTCGGCTATCGGGTCGCGGATCCAGGAGCGTACGGCGTCGTCGAATTCGACAGTGATGGACGGGTGTCCTCGCTCGAAGAGAAACCCGAGCACCCAAAGAGCCACTATGCGGTTCCAGGTATCTACTTCTACGATGAGCAAGTCGTCGAGATCGCGCGCAATGTGCAGCCCTCTTCGCGCGGTGAGTACGAGATTACCGATGTGAACCGAGAGTACCTGCGCCGTGACGCCTTGAGGGTCGAAATTCTGCCCCGAGGCACGGCCTGGCTCGACACGGGCACGTTTGACTCCCTCAATGAGGCGACGAACTTCGTGCGCACCGTTCAAGTACGTCAGGGCCTGCAAGTGGGTTGCCCGGAAGAGGCCGCGTGGCGTGCCGGGTTCTTGGACGACGAGGAACTGCGCACGCGCGGTCATCGACTGTCAAAATCGGGGTACGGTCGCTACCTGCTGGGTTTGCTCACCGAACAGACTCAGCGCTAGTCCAAACGGTAGACGGTAACGTCGTCGTTGGAGTACACCTCGGTGGCGTAGTCGCCCACATTGCCTGCGACATCACTACGCTGCTTCGCGGCGAAAAGCCACTTCACATCCTGCTCTTTAAGCGCGTCCATTGTCTCTGTGCTGGGATCGACGAATGCAGCCTCGTTCAGCTCGAACAGATCAGCGTCATGAAACGGTTGCAAAGAGAAACTCAAACCATTGATTCCGTGCGCTTCATGCGCCGCGTCGGTGTATGCCCAGCCCTCGAGAAGAACCGGGCGCTGCGTGAAACCGCTCACCCAGAATGCGCGGCTATTACAGCGATCATCCGACGGTGCAAACCAGCAGTGCACATTCGTCGCAACGACCTCGTTTGGATCGGAGTGCTGTCGTAGCCAGTCAGCGGCTTGGAACTCTTCGCTCGATACCGCCCAGGTGGTAGTCTCCGGGGTCGGTGCGACTTTGAGCGATGTTACGGGAAGGATTAATGCCCCGGCGATCGCTGCAGTAGCGGCGCTCACCAGCACCGTGTTCCGCCAGGCTGCGGATCTCGCGAACTTCCAGGGGAGCAGCACCGTCATCAACAGTAGAAGTGCCACAGCGCCCACAACTGCCAACGTCCACAATGGCCGCTCGGGGCTGGTGAAGTTGGGAATGAGGGCGCGGAGCACGAACAATGCGAAGACGCCCACGAGGCCGCCGACTGCAACCGCACCAAGTGGACTTTGGATTCGCTTGGTGAGGAGGTGTAGACCCCAAGCCGCGAGGAAATACCAGCCGATTAAACCAATTTTGAAGAAGTAGACCTGAGAACTACCATCTTGGTCAATGATCATCATGGCCGCGAAACCGGCGAACCCGATACCGAGCAGTACCCATCCTCCCTCGTGGCCAGCATCTCGTCGCAGCGCGGGTAGCCCGGCCCATAACCAGGCGTAGCTGATCAGATAGCCCAGCATGATCACAGAGAACGTGATGAGGCCGAGGTATGTGAGCAGCGACATTGGCAGCAGGCCACCTCCAAACTCCTGTTCAGCCGGCGTGAGACCGAGAGCAGCAGGATAGAAAGAGGAGTTTCGCAGGCTGGAGAAGATCATGATCCCGGAGCCTGTGCCGTTAGCGCCCATGAATGGCTGGACGGCGAGGAACACAGCTATGCTCACTGCCAGAGGTAGTGCCATGAGTTTCCACCCGCGGCGGCGTAGCAGACTCACGAGTAGGCCGAGCGCTAGGCCGCAGATAATCACCGGGAGCACGCTCGACTTCGAACCGGGCGCAACGGCAAGTGCAGCAGTGAAAACGATCCACTCGCCAACCGATAGTCGACCGTTCTGCCAGAGAGCTACCAGTGGGAAGAGGATTACCAGCATAACCACAGCTGAGAACGTCTGCGAAGGGCTGAACGTGCTGAGGGCAGTACCTCCCGGGAGACTCACTCCAGTGATATCGAGTTTGGGAGCGAAAATGGTCAGCGCAGCAACCAGTGCTCCGGGCCACCAGGCCCCCGTAAGCTTCTTGCCAACAGCAACGGCGAGGATGACGATCAACGCAAAGAGTGGAACTATCCACATACGTGTGAACAGCAAGGGGAGATCAATGCCTGTGGTGAGCGCCTGGCTTGCAGTATGCGCACTGGACAGCCAGTGATAGGTGAGCGGGTCGTGAGCGACACGCATGTCAATAAAATGGTTGCGAGTGAGTAGGCCCGCGGCGTTGCCGAGATGCCAATACTGATCCTGGTACCAGCTGTTCGCAGCCGGTGGGAGTGTCTCGGTGAACGTGCGCGAATACTTAAGTAGGGCGCCGCCGTAGCACGCTGCGACTGCGGCGGTGACCCATACTGGCAGTGGCTTCGAGCCAGGCGCTGATGTCCAGTACTTGCGCAGATTTGGGGCGGCGAGGAAGGGCACGTAGACGAGTAGTGGTCCGAGGATGAGCCAGTCGCCGACGCCGAGGGATACGAAGACGAACCAGAGCGCAAGCTGGAGCAATATTCCGAGGCCCGTGCCCATGGCGAGATCGGTGAGCTTGTCGTTTCCGCCGGACGATATTGCTCGCCACAGCAGTGCCCCCGGCCCGGAGGTGGTGAAGATGAATACTGTGATGTACCACAGAAGTGGCAGCGCGGGAGTGTCGTAAAGGGCAAGGATGAAAACAGTAAATAGGAGCGCTGCCAGAGCGATCGCTAGGTGTGCCCAGACATGCCCCTTAAATAATGACCTCTTTGCATACCAGGGTGATGCGGGAGCTGTCGACTGCTGCTCGCCGTGCGCCAAGGGAGCAGTCGCGTGTGGCATGTTGGCTAAGTTATCATAGGGTCGGTAGCACCTTCGCCCGCCCGTGTTCTAAACGGAAGGACAGTGTCACACCACCGGAGCATCCTGTGACATTCAAAGCGGACGTCTCGTAACTCGCGCCGTGACCTGGGTCAACACACCGGGAGCCGCATGGTGGGCATGCTGTCCATCGACGACCGACCCGCGGACGGTTCCCTCGGGTTCCTGGCGCGCGGGAGGGGGACAGGATCATCGGTCAGGGCATCAAGTTCGCAGCGGTGACCCTGGTAGAGCGCAACTCCGGGTTCGTGATCATCCTTGGCCTGCCTGACGGCAAACAGTCAGAAGGTCTCGCTGATGTCTTCATTGACCGTATGAGTGATCTGCCCCGTCATTTGCGGGGGTCGTTGACGTGGGACCAGGGCACCGAGATGGCCAACCACGCCATACTCACGATCGCTACCGAACTACCGGTGTATCTTGCGCACGCCTGGTCCCCTGAGAACGGCCCTCAAACGAGGACACCAACAGACTGATGCGTGAGTACCTACCCAAGGACGTGCAGATCACCAGCGTCCAGCCCCACCTCAACAGAAATACCGCGTCCACGACTTGACACCGCGCACCAGTGGTTTCGTCTCCGTTATCGTGCCACTCCCCGATCTAGATCGCGGCACATTCTCAATTTAGGCCATGGGCGTCGACCCGCCGTCTGCCCTGTCAACAAGTTCCCACGAGACCGGGGTTCCGCGCTCCACGTCCCTGGTCACTTTTGCTCCTAGGACGGCTTCCAAGTGTTTGGGCGGCAAGCCACTACCTGGTCGGATGCTTCGAACGTGCTCTGAGGTTATGACCGTCCCGGCGACGACGTCAGCGACGAAATAGAGCGAGCGGCGACGCTTGAGGGCGCCCTGCTCACCCGCGGTGGGCCCGTAGTGGACTGGGCCGACGGCCTTGTATGCACGCTCTGATTCCTCAACCAAGCTCCTGAGCTCATGCGGTTCGAGCGAAAACGCTGCATCCACACCTCCCGCGTCGCGGGATAGCGTGACGTGCTTCTCAACAACGATCGCGCCGAGCGCAATCGCGGCCAGTGGTACACCTATGCCGAGCGTATGGTCGGAGAGGCCCACCTCGACATCAAACCGCTCGCGCATATCTGGAATGGTCTGCAGGAACGACTGCGACGGATCCGTCGGATAGCTCGCGGTGCACTTAAGGATCACCAGGTCGGTGCAACCGGCCTCGCGTGCCGCGGCGACCGCTTCCTGGATCTCCTCGGCTGTCGCAAGCCCCGTCGAAATAATGAGCGGCAATCCCGTTGCGGCAGCATGGCGGATCAGCCCCAGGTCGGTATTCTCAAGCGAAGCGATCTTGAGGCACGGGACGTCGAGCTCTACCAGGAAGTCAACGGCCTCGTTGCTGAATGGAGAGCTAAAGCATTCGATACCCCGCTCGCGCGCGCGATCCATGATCGGCTTGTGCCACTCCCAGGGGGTATGTGCCTCCTCGTAAAGATCATGCAGACGCTTTCCGTACCAGAGCGAGTCCTTGTTATTAATCACGAAGTCTGGGTGGTCTATGTCAAGGGTCATCGAGTCAGCTGTGAACGTTTGGAGTTTGACTGCGTCCGCACCAGCGTCGGCTGCGGCGTCCACGATGGCGAGCGCGGTATCGAGTGAGCCGTCATGATTGCCCGACATTTCAGCAATGATGTAGGGCTTTTCACCCTTGCCAACCTTGCGGTCTCTAATCTTCATGCCGTCTCCTCTTCTCGTGTTGCCAAAACCTCAGCAATAATATCTGTCAGCGGAATGGACGCGTGCCAGTCCAATACCGCGTAGGCGCGCTCAGGACTCAGCGCGTAGGAACTTAGGTCCTCCGTGACAGTCTCAACATGTGTGATGTTGTCTTCGGATATCCCCGCAAGCTTGGCCACCATGTGTGCAATCTGCGTGATCGTGACGGGTTCAACTCCCCCTACGTTCATGGCCTTCCAGTCACCTCGGTAGTCCGTGGCGCGGATCAGCACATCCGCGACGTCCTGCACGTGGACGATGTCACGCACCGCGAGCCCCCGTCCGTTCACACTAATTGTGCCACGCTGAATGGCCTGACGAACCAATGATCGGATCACGCCGATGCCCGGGTGGTCGCCTCCTGTCACCTGGCCGATGCGCAGGCTAAGTGCCGACGTACCGGTACCCGCAGTGCGTACCCTCACTACGTCCTCGGCCCACGCCTTCGATAGGCCATAAGCGGTATCTGGGGCGACGTCGAGAGTTTCGCGTGCAGGTGCAGTGAGCGTGCTCGGATATACGAGACGACTAGAGGCGTGCACGATGATCGGCACCCCCTCCTCGACGGCGGCGTGAGTCACACGATCGGTGAATGCTACGTTCGCTTCAAAATAATCTTCAACGCTGGCAGCAGGGTTGTCGACCAGCCGACCCGCCAAATGGATGATCCCGTCGGCGCCATCCATAAAAGACTCGAGCGAACCCGTGACACCCGTCCTGCGACACGTGAAAAGACCAGGTTGCTCAGCCCTCCCGAGCGCAGCGACTGAAATTTCACGTTCGGCCAGGCCCACACAAACGTGCTGGCCGACATATCCGGACGCACCAGTGACCACGACTGACATGCTAGAACCCTGCGTAGATCTGGTATCCCAAGCGCGCTACGGTTGGGTTTGTTTTGCGAGGCATCTGACCGGCTTCGAGTTGAAACTCCACAAACGCGGCGCCCCGATGCGGCGCAGCGGCTATGTACTCATTCGTCACTCTCTCGTCGGGGCGACCGAGGAAGAACTCGAGCGTGGTCGGAGTCGCCGACGCTGCAACCCCAAAGTCGGGCCACGGCTCGCCGAGCAGCCGCCCCAAGACGGCATCGAGCAGGTCGAAACCGGTCGACAGCTTAATCATGTGCCAGAGATGGCAGCCGTCTAGTCGGGACGCGATTTCCACAATCCTGGGGCCGCGCTTCGTCACTATAGTTTGGAAATATAAGGGACCATTGACCACACCGATGGCTGCAACGCATTCCTCAACGAGCACGGTCAACTGATCAGTGACGTCAACGGTGTCTATACTCAATGGAATCGAATGCGCGCGAGGTATCCCCACCATCGGCCCATCCCACACGTGCCGGTCGGAAGGCAACACCGTACGGACCTTACCGTGCTCGACAATGACGTGTGCGGACACCTCGGGCCCGACCAGCAGCTCCTCGAGAATTGCGTTCCCCGAGATTGCCTCTGCCTTTGCCAGCGCGAGTGCCGCGGGTAGTTCGTCGGCTGACTCTACGATGGAGATTCCACGCTGGCCCTGAGAATCCACGGGCTTCACGATGGCCGGGAACAAATCCCACTCCGGTACCGGGTCCCCCGGTTCCACGAAAACGTACGCTACGGGACTTACCCCGGCCTCGTCGAGGCGGGCGCGCATCAACTCCTTGTTGCGCAAGAGCTCTGTCACCTCGGAACTATGGAAATGCGGAAGCCCGAGCCGCTCGCTCACCTGTGTCACCGTGGGCATCGCGACGTCGGACCCTACCGAATAGACAAAATCCGCGCCGATGCTTTCAACCAAGTCCTGCACGGAATCAGCGTCCGTGATGTCGGTCAGATGGAATTCATCCGCCGCCTCCACTCCCGGTCCCTGGCGTAGGTGTCCGCACGCGTGAACTTCCACACCGCGAGCCTGCAAAGACGATATCGCGTCGACCTGACCCGCGAGAGTGCCGAGTATAAGTACCTTCTTCACTTGTTCTGCCTTTCATCCATTTGATCCAAGACGTAGGTGTCTATGTCCACTACCCGTTCGGCGCCCGTGCTGACAACGCCAACAGGGACTCCCTGAACTTCGACGATTTCAACCCGTGTTCCGTTCTCGCGGCGCGCTTCGAAGTCTTGCTCGCGCTCGTGCCACAACGCAGGTCCATCCCCAGCGCTTATTCCAGCCGCCTCCGCCGTCACGTACGCCGCCACATCACCCGCTGCTGCCAGCCTAGTTGTCGGCGCTGTTCCGTGCGCGGGAATCACCGCGAAGGCAACACGTGCCGCACCGAACCCGTCAACTATGGCAGGCACAGGTGTCGCAGGTCGCTGTACGAATTCCCTGATCGCCAGTTCGTAATCGTCGCTACGCACATTCGCAGACGTCCCAAGCCATCTGGTTATACCAGCTTCGTGAAACGCACGAGTAACTCCTGACTGATTCTCGCTCACTGTCGTGACTATTGCCGGGACGCCTGCACAGAGTCGCTCCCAGGTTGCAGTGCCACCAGCTCCGATCACAACATCCGCGGTAGCGAGTAATGGCGCCAGGGTTGGAATCTCGACATGCAACGTGAAATGCTCACTTTCCTCCACCAACTTCGCGAGTTGAGGCGTAACGCCCCGACGTGTACCTATCACCACATCCACCGCGAGTTCGGGAAAGTTCGCCAAGGCGCCAAGCGCCCTCACCGTCTGCCCTGACACATCCGTGCCGCCAAAGTTCACAACGACACGCTGCGGCGGGTGTACCGCGGGAACACGACGTGAGCGAATTCCGCGATACTCAGACTGCAGCATGGCGTACCGAGGTCCTATCAGCGCCAACGCATGGCCTGGGATGAGCGTGCTATATCGGGCCGAGGTTCGCGACCCGTACCAGTTATGATCGACCAGCACATCGACCGCGTGCTCGCGGTTGGCAAGATCGTCAACCGCCACGATACGTGGGGTCACCCTAGCCATTTCACGTTCCCAGGTGTGATCGAGGTGATAGTGATCGACGACCACCGCATCCCACGGGCCTCCTGGGGCACGCGTTGTCGCGTGCGCATCGGCTAGCTGCTCCTCGTCAGACCACACTGGGCCGTCAGCTAGTTCCGAGTCGGGCGCCGTCGCAAAGTTCCAGACCCGTGCTCCGGCGGCGAGAATACGTGACTCGAATGGTTGACCTGACGCACGCGTGGCAACAGTGACCTGCACTCCGCGTCCGACGAGCTCGCTCGCCATCGATAGGCAACGTGCTAGGTGTCCGATGCCTATGTTCATGCCGGCATCGACGCGGATCAGAACTCGCGCGCTATGGCTTGTCATAGAGCATCCGAAACACCTGCTCGGCGCGCTCCCAGTCCGCGGGGGTATCAATATCCACAGCACGCCACGGCTCCACTACGAAGGGCTTACAACGCGCCTGAGCTACAGGCACGGAGGTCATCCATGTCCGCGCGGTGCCCCAGTAAAACTGGCCAATATCATGGAAAGATTTTTCGAGGTCCTGCGAACGAGCGAGAAGGTTATCCGGGTACATCGGACGCAGAATCCCGTCGTCACGCATAACCAACGCACGTTGCACGGGGGCGGTGAACTCTGTCACAGACATGACGAAGTCCACTGAACCATCGTCGAGCAACGCAAGTGACTGCTGTATGTCCGATACGGTGGTCAACACTGCAGTCGGATATATCACCCCAACACAGGTCTCACCGTCGAGTCCCAAACTCCGCACAGCGTGCTGAATCACCGGGCGAGCGCCCGTGTAGGAATCAGACAGCTCCGCAGGACGCAAGAAAGGAACCTCTGCCCCGGCGGCAACTGCTACCGCGGCGATCTGTTCGCTGTCCGTCGAGACGACACAGTCATCGACCACTCCACTTTCGAGGACTGTCGCGATCACGCGCTCAAGGATCGGCACTCCTAGAAAACTACGAATGTTCTTGCCCGGAATTCGGACACTCCCGCCGCGAGCAGGGATCAATGCGATACGCCGAGTCACGACCAACCGCTCTATGCCTCGGCTAGAGCGCTGATCAATGCCCGGATCACGCGCTCTTGGTCCGCATCAGTGAGGCCGGGCCACATCGGCAACGAAAGGAGTCCACTGTAGACACTCTCGGATATAGGGCAGAGTCCCGGCCCGTACCCCATGTCGCGGTAGAAACTGTGTTCATATACCGGGCGGTAGTGGACATTGACGCCAATACCCTGCTCACGGAGTCGCGCAAACACCCGCGCGCGCCGGCCCGCTGCGTCCTGGCCGACAATCCGTACCGGGTAAAGGTGCCATGCACTTGCCCGGTCCTCAGCGACGTACTGAGTCGCGAGGTCGGCCAACGGTGCGAACGCAGCTTCGTACTTGGCCGCAATCTCCCTGCGACGTTCAAGCCATAAGCCCTGCTTGCCGAGTTGAGTTAGGCCAAGCGCGCAAGTGATATCTGGGATTCGATAGTTGTAGCCCAACGAAACTTGGTCATATTCCCACGTTCCTAGTGCCTCACGTGAACGGAAGTCAGTCGCGATACCGTGGCTTCGCAAGGTACGCAAGGCGGCGTCATGGTCCGCGTTGAGCGCTGTCACCATGCCACCTTCCCCTGTCGTCATGTGCTTGACGGGATGGAAGCTGAATGCCGTAAAGTCGGCTATCGAACCTATACGCCGCCCCTGGTAGACAGCACCTGGGGCGTGACATGCATCCTCGATTAGTGTGAGATCGAACTCATCCGCAATGTCGCGCAGGGGTCCGAGGTCACAGGGGGCACCTGCGTAGTCGACTGCCACAACCGCCTTTGTGCGCGGAGTTACGAGCGCTCGCACGTGATCCGCATCGATAGTCCAACTTTGCGGATCAATATCTGCGAACACCACCGTCGCGCCTACGTAGACAGCCGCGTTAGCGCTCGCCACAAAGGTAAGCGAGGATACGATGACCTCGTCGCCCTCGCCCACGCCCGCCGCCAACATCGCTAAATGCAACGCCGCGGTACCCGAGGACACAGCCACGGCATGCGGCGCGTCGACGTAGCGCGCGAAGGCCTCCTCGAACTGGTCGACCACCGGACCTGTCGTCAACCAATCGCTACGCAGTACCTCGGCAACGGCCTGGATGTCGTCGTCGTCAATAATCTGACGACCATAGGGGATGAACGCCTCAGACATTACAGCGAAGTCTGAATGAGCTCGCGGATCTCGCCAACCGTCAAGAAGTGCCCGTTGGTTCCGCTGTTGTACTGGAAGCCGTACTCGCATAGTCGCCCGGGGTTCTTAGCACTGTTCTGGATGAAGTCTTCGACCTCCCAAGAACCATAAGACGGCAGAATCACAAAATACTCATCAAACTCCACTGTGGTCATTGCATCGGTCGAGGTGATCATCTCTTCGTGAAGCTTCTCGCCCGGGCGAATACCCACAACCTTCTGCTCGGCATCGGGCGCGACTGCGGTCGCGACATCCGTGACCTTGTATGAAGGAATCTTGGGGACAAAAACCTCTCCACCCCACATGATGTGCAGGCATTCAAGCACAAAGTCGACGCCAGCTTGGAGCGTGATGTTGAAACGGGTCATTCTCGGGTCAGTGATTGGCAACTCGCCGGACTCGGCGCGCTCCTTGAAGAACGGCACCACCGAACCGCGCGAACCCAAGACGTTTCCGTAACGCACGACCGAAAAGCTGATATCGTGCTTGCCCTTGTGGTTGTTCGCAGCCACGAAGATCTTGTCAGATGCGAGCTTAGTAGCGCCGTAGAGGTTGATCGGAGCAGCTGCCTTATCAGTACTGAGCGCGATGACGCGCTTGACACCTGCGTCGATCGCGGCATTCACCACATTCTCAGCACCAAGGATGTTGGTCTTCACGGCCTCGAAGGGGTTGTACTCGGCCATCGGGACCTGCTTCAGTGCGGCGGCGTGGATTACGACGTCGACGTCTTCCATTGCCTTGCGCAGCCGCTTTTCGTCACGCACATCACCCAAGAAGAACCGCATCGTTGACAGGTGGTTCTTGAAAGGCTCCGCGTTCTGCATCTCGAACTGCTTGAGCTCGTCGCGGCTAAAGACAATCACGCGCGCCGGGGAGTGGTTCTCCAGCAGGGTAGCGATGAATCGTTTTCCAAAGGACCCAGAACCACCTGTCACGAGGATCGACTTTCCGTCAATCATTGAACCATCGATCATTATTCACTCCTTGGGCGCGCCGATTCGTCTCGGCGACATTTCTAGTATTCCAGGTACCGGGTAGATTCCGCTGATGAAACCTCAGTGTCAGTCGTGACACTCGCAAGATCCGTGCCCCACAACCCTGCGTTCTAACGCGTTAGTGCTTGACTTTACAGCAGGCCAAGTTCTTTAACAGCGTCGCGCTCTTCCACGAGCTCAGCCACCGAAGCATCAATCTTCTCGCGGGCGTAGTCATCAATCGACAGCCCCTGCACAATCTCCCACCTGCCACCCACGGACTTCACGGGGAACGAGCACACGATGCCCTCGGGAATCCCGTACGAGCCATCAGAAGGAACTGCTGCCGACGTCCACTCGCCCTCAGGCGTGCCGTTGACCCAGTTGTTGACGTGCT
>Ga0307486_1001938_pt1 | contig 15046 bp, 11 predicted proteins | sample CBIW02metaG_FD_203663 | JGI IMG/M metagenome (GOLD analysis project Ga0307486, IMG submission 203663) | Sea-ice brine microbial communities from Beaufort Sea near Barrow, Alaska, United States - CBIW 0.2 | ecosystem: Environmental > Aquatic > Marine > Coastal | place: USA: Alaska | collected... | reverse complement strand
CGCACCAGTGCGTGGACCGGCCGCCGATGCTTGCTCGTCTCAGCGGGGACCCGCAGCGGCTACACGGCTCACCGCCACGCCCATAGGCCTCAAGCGAGCGAGAGAAGTAGCCCCACTTCCCAAGATTCATACATTGAACTCCTGCGACACCAAGAAGAGAGTATTCGTCCCGGTCAGGGGCTGCTTCTGCCAGCAGGCGGCGTTTTCGTCGGAGGGCGAATCGGTGCCCAGGGTAGCGAACTTTGGACTTCACTTGGGCGGGGCGCAGCCGAGGGAGTATCCCAACGCGAGCCCGACGTCCGCGCTTCTAACTAGGCGACACCCCAGGCTCCCCGGTTCTTCGTCGCCTGGCATCCTGTTCACGGAGGTGATCCAGGAAGACCTTGCGGATGGCGGTTGCCTGATGCTCCGTCAACGGCGGGGCAGCCTCTCGAATCTTCCGGACGTGCTCGTCGTGAGCGGTCCACCCGAACTCGTCGTTCAGATCGCCGACTCGGATCAGGGTCTTGATGACAGGGCGTCCATCACGGCCGCTCACCTTCTTTGTGCGTGCCGGAAGTCTCCTCTGCTTGATGTGCCGCCAAATCGTCTGAGTGCTGCAGTGGTGACGTTCCGCCGCTGCGGCAACGTCGATCCACTGATCTTCGGGACCCATGCCTGCTCCAGTTCTGCCAGTTGCCCGGAGAAGGACTCGATCAACATCACACACCCGGACGCGCCAATGTGACTCATAGTCCGTGGACTCATTGTCAGCGTAGCGAAAACGTTAAAGTATGAGGGAGATCGCGCATCGCATCGCTTTCGGCGAGCACCTTCGCGACCTCCGCCAGGAGCGCGGGTGGGCGACACAAAAGGCATTCGCGCACCATGTCGGCCTTGACCGCACATACATCAGCGGACTTGAGCGAGCTCGCCGGAATCCAACCCTTGACGTCATCGTCAAGCTCGCCCGTGGGCTCGATGTCACCCCTTCGGAGCTCCTTGCGACGGTCGTGTAGGCCTGTAGATGACTTGTTACCCCATCGGGGCCGCCGCGGTCCCTTCGACCTTCTAGGAGCGCCCATGACCCGTCGACTGAGGATGCGGCACGGCATGGGCCAATCTGAATCGTGAGCGCGTTCTCGGACCGGGCTGAGCGAATCGTCGCGCATCTGGTCGGTCACTCCACCGCGGCGAGTGTCGTTGCTCACGACATTGATGGCCGACAGGGCGTCGTAGACTTCCTGATCCGATGGCCAGACGGTGCCACTGGGGCGCTCGAAGTCACGCTCATCGTCGAGCACGCTTCGATCGAATGGCAGGCCCTGGCCGCCGTCGAAGGGTGGCGATGGCCGGCAACATCATCGTGGGACTTCCGTGCAAGTGAGGTCAGCTTTCGCTACAAGTCCACTCGTCGGCTGGTGCTGCAAGCGGTGGAGCTCTGCGATCTCTGGTCGGTGGATGTTCCAAGGGATCTGCCGCAGGAGGCGCTCGTGGCGGAACCCGCTTTGCGCAGACTCTCTCGAGAGGATCTTGGCTCATTGAGCCGCGCTGCCTTCTCACCGGGTGTCACCGTGTATGCACGAGGCGCGGCTGAATTCATCGAGTCCGCCCCGAGCGACTTCTCGAAGGTCATCGAGACCTGGCACGGCCAGCCTCACATGGCATCCCACGTCGCCAAACTCGTTGAGGCCCCCGAGGTGTCAGCGCGACACCTCTTCCTCGTCGCCATGGACGACGTGTTGCCAATTCGGTTCTTCACCGATGATTTTGATCTGCCGGCAACGCCGCCCATCGGATTCGAAGCGGTGGACGTGCTGTGGGTCTGGTCGAACTTCTGGCACCGCTTCCTGCGGTATCAGGATCGGGAATGGACGTGGATGGACTTCCCTCAGGATCAAGGCTCAAGGGCTTCGACTTGACGTGTCGCCGAGCGGGCCGCAATTACGATGAGTGCATGGAAGATCCGGCGTCGGCAGAGAGGCTCAAGTTCTATGGCCCGCGGGACCTCGCCAACGGCTGGTTGGCCGAGCAGGCAGTCACGCTGCTGCAGGAGTACGCCTCTGGCCGCGAGATCCACTCGCTGGATGATGCTCTCGAACTGCACAACGCGCTCGCGTTCGAAGAGCACCACATCTTCCCGAACTCCCTGGGTCAACGAGAGTGCGAGGCCCTGGCGCAGTCAGCTCGTGAGTCGCGAAGACAAGTCGCTTCGTTCTTCTCAAGCGTCGACGCGTCGAACCTCGACGACCTTCTGGGCGAGTTCGAGTACGAGTACGCGGAAGACTTGATCCTTCTCCTCGAGAGACATGGCGTCGCCAAGAAGGCTGGCGGCCAAGCGCTCTTCGATGCCCTGATGAATGCACGCATGCCGTTGGCGGTCATGCTCTCCGATCGCCAGTTCGTGAAGCGACACGACCGAAGGCTTCGCGACGCGCTGCTCGCGGAGGCTCGAAACGGCGAGCTACTGGTCAGCATGAGGATGATCAAGGATTCCAATCCCTCGTACTTTCTCCCTGCGAGCTTCAGCAGCGAGGACTCGCAACGGCTCCTGAGCGCCTACATCGAGAGCCCGTCACCGCATCCCAACCATGTTCAAGCGATAGCGGAGGCCAAAGACAACGAGGGCTTCGGGCTCACTCCGAAGATCCGCTTGCAGGCGAAGAAGCGTTACGAGGTGCTCACGAAAGAGTTGCTCGCGGATGACAAGAACACGCTGACGAAGAACCGCTACGGCTTCCGGATCGATCCAGATCAGCGCGAGCCCGTGCTCGACCGCGTTGATCGTGACGAGAACGGCATCACCCATTTCCGCTCGTTCGGCGAACAGCATCTGCTGTCCTCCATGGAGCCGGAGAAGGTGCTACAAAACTTCGCCTCCGTGGTGGGCTACCTGAATCGCCACGGGCTGCTCACGATGCCGTCGTTCAAGGCCCAGATCGGCGTGCTCCACAGGCTCTTCGTCTCGGGAAAGGAGGCCTACCCCAAAGGGCCGGCGTTCAACTACCTCGATGCGCTGACCGTTCAAGGGACGCTGTTCTACTCGGAGTTCCTCCGTCAGAACGGCGTCGAGGTGGAGGACGCAGTGGCCTGGTTCTTCCGAAAGTATCTCGTTGACGAGTTCGGCGCGGCCAACTTCTACTACTCGCCTTCCAGCCCGAGCAGCTCGTTCCTCGAACGGTGCCGCCACGTCACCGCAGAGATGGAGAGCATCGCCCGGCAGTTCACTCTCCACCGCGACGAGGGCGAACTGGACCCCGAGCTCCTACGCATGACCTCCGCTCCGCGGCCGTGGGCTGAGATTCCGAGCCTCGTCGAGCGCAAGTACTTGCACCGCGGATCGAACCGCGATTGCGATCAGGCGCTTCATCTCCTGTTCAGCGACCAGTCGAGACTCAACTACCTCAACAAGGAGCTTCGAGCCAGGAGCTTCGTGCAGCTGGTCACAGAGAACGAAGTGCCCTACGAAGCGCTTCACCACTATCAGAAGGACGCCGTCGACTGGTTGATCTCCGAGGGATTGGTCGCAGTCGATTCCGGCGTGATCGAGTTCGCCCAGCCAGTGCAGGTTCTCGTGCTGAGCGACATCAACAGCCTCGAAGCCGCGGCCTACGGCCACTACGGCGCGGACGAGTCTGCTGCGGCGCTCGCCCTCGCGGAAAAGGGGTGGCTTGTATTCAGTTCGACACTTCTGACATCGGCCGAGGCGAGCTACTTCAACTACTTCCTGAACAAGAGCGAGTTCAGCGATGGCCCGGACCTTCGCAACAGGTACGCACACGGGACAAACGCCGATCCTGGCGACGTAAGCGCGCACAGGCAGTCATACGTTCAGCTCCTCAGGATTCTGGTGTCGCTGGTTCTCAAAATCGACGATGACTTCCAGGTATCGGTCGCGAACCAATCATTATCATCGCCGTGACGCACCCTCTGGAGACCACACTGCCGCCGCGCGATGAGGCTCGGGCGCTGGGGTCCACGACCCTTCCGCTTTTGACCCGCCGGTCGACGACGTGCTTGCGGATGGTTGACGAGACTGCCCTCAACAACCTGCAACACCTAACACGCACGTCGGTCGGAAACTCGGAGCTCTTCGTGCGTGCCGCGTGGCGTCGGAGATGTTGTCCTCCTTCATCGATGACTACGACGTGACCATCGAGCTCTTCACAGCATTTGGATGCGCATTGAGGGCCGCGTGGCGGCACCGATCCGTGATTGTGTTATCCACGCGTCATTCACCACCCCCGTAGTAGTCTCCGAGAAAGTAGACGAGCAGGTTAGACGGACGGAGCGGGACATGGCTCTGGTGGGCCTGGAGCGTGGCACCTCCCAAATGACGAAGACGGGCATCATGACCTCGCGCAAGCGCGGGCAGTTCGGCGACTCCCCGGGACCTCGACGGCCACAAGCACGCGGCGGTCCTCGTCCGACGCGAGTAGCGCGAGTCGATCCGGGGAATCGCACGGGTGTTGGACGTCTCCTTGGGAGCGGTGCACAGCGCGCTGAACGTGGACACATCGGGCACGACGGTGTGGATATGCGGGGAGTCATCTGACATGGCCATTGATGTGCTCGTGGGCAAGCACGCCGTACCGATCAACGAGGAGGTGTTCACCACGCTCCTCGACAACTCGGTCGCAGGAACGTACACGAAACATGAGCGCGCACTAACGTCCGGCCGCATCAAATATGCCGACCTGGTCGAACTGGCACGCAAGGGCGACATCCCGTATTCGCTGTTCTTCGCCCCACTGTCTCTCGTGCAGAAGCAGGTGGCGACGAAGACCGAGAAGCTACTGGCAGGCGTCAGCAGGGACACGTTCTCGATCGGCTCCCGCGCCAAGGTTGAACTGCGAGACGTCGAGCTGATCGTCAAAGATCTCATCCGCAAGCAGCAACTCCTCAAGAAGCACGATGACTCGCTGCGGCGGAACGAGATCGTCGGTCTCCTCCGCAAGGACGGCCCGTCAGTCGATGCTGACGCTGCCCGCCTCATGTCGGCAATCGGGCTCTCGATCGAGGGCATCCGCGCATGCAAGACGAAGGAGAAGGCACTCGATCTCATGGTCGAACGCCTCGAATCCAACCAGGTGCTCGTTTCGCGCAGCGTCCAGCACTACATGCCGCAGCGCCTCACGCACGTGAAGTTCAGCGGCATGACAATCCGGGACAACAAGGTCCCATTCATCTTCCTGGCCGGCGGAGATCACGGCGATGCCCAGGAGCCAACTGGCCGGACGATCTTCACGCTCGCGCTCATGTCAGTGCTCGTCGCACGTCGGATTTTCGCACCGATGACATGGGACGGTGGTAGCACGGAGAAGGACCCCGGGCGCGAGTACGACATCGCTGGTGCAATGCTGATGCCCGCGGAGAGAATCAGGGACTTGAGGCTAACGTCCCTCGACGACATGAGGTCCGCGTCCAACGAGTTCAAGGTCACCGCGAGTGCGGTCACAGTACGAGCGATGCGGTTGGGAACGATCAGCACGGCGACTGCAAGCAGCTACCTCGGCCAGTTGCGCGACGAGTTCAGGAGTCTCCCCAAGCCCGGTCCCCGCAGCCCGATCCATCCGGAGAACGCGGTCCGAAAGTACAACGGGCGAGAGCTCACACGTCGAATGCTGCATGCTCTCGACAACGGAAGCATCTCGCCCGGCGAGTTCTGCCGCTCGGTCTGCCTGAACCGTCTAAAGCCACAACGGATAGATGATCTCAGGCGGGCTGTGGAATGAGCGGCTTCGGGCGACGATACGTCATCGATACGAACACTCTCAGCCAACTCGGCAAACTACGCCGAGCGAGCACATTCTTCCTCGAGAACGCGGTGATACCCGAGGAGGTAATGCACGAGGCCGGAGGGTTCCCGGACATCGCCTCGCTGCGGGATAACGTTCATCCGACGTCGCCACGCGTGCTCCAGTTGCTCACGGAGGTGCTGTCAACCGTTCCCGACAGCGACATTCGACTCGTCGACTTGTACGCCAACCGTGGCAACGCGGACCCGCTTGTCGTCGCGTGTGCGCTCGAGGGCCAGGAACACGACAACCAGTTCTTGATTTCTCCCGCATGGATGGTCGTCACCGCGGACGAGGCTGTCCTAGCCAAAGCGCAAGAGTTCGGGTTGCAGGTGCTCAGCAATATCGAGTTCGGTGAGCTCATCGACGAGTTGGAAGATAAATAGCACACAGCGCGGTTCGTGGGCGGCACGGGCCGGGCTAAGTATATCTGCGTGATTTCGCCGTTGTCAGCAGACCCGCACCAGGGGCAAAGAGTTCGCCAGCGAACCAGTCACGGGCGACGATATCCACGCTGTTCGCCAGAGTGGATATCGTGACCCATCAAACACTATCGTCTACGGGCATCTCTATCAGGCGGCGATGGGCGGCAAGTTCTCCATATAATGCAGTTCGCATGCCACCGTCCCCTACGAGCGCCTCACCCCGCTCGGGGCAGCCGGCAGAGAACCTGCGACGGTTCACATTGTGAAGCTCGTCCACGGGCTCGACGTGACGCCCTCCGAGCTACTCTCGGACGTCTCAACTGTCGAGTACCGCAGTTGGGAGCCGACCTCACAAGATCGATTCGTGGTCGACGTCGTCGTCCCAGTAGTTGAGGCGGTCGCCGAGGACGCTGATGAAGGTACGCGGTTCGAACCGGTCGAGGCGGAGCTCGAGTCCCAGGCGGCCGGCGGTAGCCACCGCCGCGTTAGCGAGATGGAAGTACATCTGGTCTTCGGTGAATGCGTCGGCCGGCGTCTCGGCGTCATCGGGGCGTTCTTCCTCTTCCATGATCACCCGGAACCTGTCGATGTCGGCTTGAGTGATGGACCTTGTCATATTCAGCCCGCGGTCCGAGGCGCGCTTGTTCACGACGATGTTTGCCACCGCGGTGAGGAGGTGCCAGTCCTTCCACCCCTCAGCGCGGAGGTCGGAGACGAGTTCCATGAAGCGCGGTTGGGCCGCGAGTCTTGGCAGCGTCAACCGCACGGGCCGGAGCAGCATCTCGTATCGGCCCTCGATCGCTTCGAGGGAGGCGGCGTGATCGTACGCGTGGGAATGCGCGGGAAGCCTCGGCGTCAGCCCCGGCCGCGGTCGGGGTGATCGTTGTCGTGTGGGTCCTAGGATTCCGCTCGCGAGACCGCGGATCTCTTCATAGAAGTCGTCCTTATGGATGTCGACGAGCTCGTCGTAGGGGCGCACGCAGGTGAGCATGTGCGGGAGACCGCGTTCGAACGTCCGCTCCATCACAGTCATCATCGCGGGCTGTCCGAGGAGGGACTGGGTGAAGATGACCTGCATCGCTGCAGAGACGACTTCGAGCTGGTCGGCGTCGGCAGTAAGTACACCGCCGCGAGTGAGCCGCACTCGGTGCCCGTTGTCACGCGGACCGCGCTCCCGTGCGGAAAGGAATACCCCGTGTGCACCGACTGGAGTGTCGGAGACTTCGATCTCGACGCGGATCTCGCCGGGCACGAGAAGGAGGTCCTCCGCGGCGAGGTCAGCCAGGGCGATCTGCGTCGCGGCGACGAACCGTTCCGCTGCGAGCACGTGTGCCCTGTCGTTCGGGGTGGTCACGACCCACACGTTTCCGAGTGCCGCCCAGCTGTACTCGCGGACCGGTCCCGCATCGGAGAATGGCCGTCCGAGTCCGCTGCGATCAGCCGAATCGACTGTCGCGTTTTCATCCAACGGCTCCATCCCGGCGACCGTCTCGAGCATCGGTCCGACGAGCGCGTCGAGGTTGGTCGACTGGACGACAGGCTCGATCACCGTCAACAGCGCCGGACGGAGAGCTGTCGCAGTTCGGATAATGAAGCACTGGTCAACGAGCATGTTCTCGAAGTATGGATACCGTTCGAAGCTCCACGGGTCGCTCGCCAACTGGGACTGCGCCCAGATCCCGATCCGGAACGTGTGGGTCGCGGTCAACCAATGACCGGCCTGGTGCTCATACGTTGCAGTGAGGATGATGCCCCGCGCCATGATGACAGCGAGTCCAGGGTCGTCGGTCTCTTTGGCGACCGACGCAGCGCTCATGGCGTACTGCTTCGCGGCCAGTGGGAATCCAAGTTCGCTGTACACCTTCGAGGCGAGCAGCATCATGATCGCGGCTCCCTCGGCTGCGTCACCGTTGAGCCAGTTCAGCTTCGCGGCATGGATCTCGCGGAGCGCATCCAAAGGCCGGTCGGTCTGAAGCAGAGCGACGGCCCTGCTCTGTGCCCGATCCCCCGCTGCAGCCTTCCCCTCACGCTCAACGGTCGCGTCATCGAGGGCGCTCCGTACCCGGAGGTAGTCTGGGTGGTCGATCAGTGCGGGTGCTGTGAGGTCGAACATTGACATCAGCTGATCGAGCGGTGCCATCGGCGCGCCAGGCAGCGACGCCACCAGGTCAACCAGAAGAGCCATGCCTGCATCGAGGTCGCGTAGCTCGCCAATCTCCGGCGCGGCAGGGAAGGGACGCCCTTCACGCTTGGCCGCGCTCAGCTCCTGATAGATGTCGGACATCTTCGGGCCAGCGACAGTGAGATCGTCGAGGTCCCCCTGCACGAACTCGCGAGGACCAAGCGCGAGCATCGCGCCAGTCGCAAGCAAGCTCACCCGCGAGTTCTCGCCGGGAGCAGAGGCAAGCTCGCGATCGATCACCTGCTCGAGGTCGTCGGCCCATCTCGCCAGTTCCTGGACCGTGACAGTGGTCTCTCCGCGTGGCTGGTTCGCCTGAGCGAGACGGAGGAGCGTGATGGCGTCGACGAGCACCCCAGGGTCCGTTGGAAGCGACGCGAGCCGATCGAGGTACCCCCGCAGCACGCCATCGACAGGCTTCAATGTGTTGAGTCCAAACCCCGTGGCGATGATGATCTCGTAGTCGATGCGGTCGATCACGCTCGCATCTGATCGGGCCGCGTCGCGCAGAGCTCGAGCCGACGTAAGCCAGTCCGGCAGATCGGCCCGCGCCTCCGGACACAAGCTAGAGAATCGAAGAGCCTCTCGCAGATCGACGAACTCCCCCATCGAGCCCGCATGCTCCGAGCGGGTGCGCCACTCAGCACGGGCCTCCACATACCACTGAGGCAGGTCGCCGTCGGTCGCTTCTCGCTCGGGTGCAAGTGCGGATGGCACGTGCAAGAAGTCCACGGCGAGGTAGAACAGATCCGGGCTTGCGAGCTCGTTCGAGATCGCCTGCGCATCCCAGATCTCCAGGCCGATTGAATGCTCCTCGCGCGCGTGGGCCTGGAGCTCATGTCGTTTCGCGGTGTCGACGGGGGTGATCGTGAAGTAGATGACCCGGTCGACGGGCTCGCCGTTGCCGCAGATCTTCGAGAGATCCGACCGGATCTTCGACGGTACGTTGTCACGCTGTGCCGTGACGGCGAGCACGACAGCTTCCTCCGTCGCGAGCGCGGTGAAACACGAAGTGTCCGGCAGTTCCTTCGCCAGCACGCTCCAAAAGCTCTCCGCGTCTCGTCCACCGTCGCCACCAGCGGAGACGGGACCCGTCGCGGGGATCACGTTGCTGACGAGGCGACGGCGGGTCAGCCCCAAGCACAGCTGCTCGAACGGGTGGTGAGCATTCGTCTCTCGTAGCGACTCAAGACTGAACCGAATCTGTGAGGCGATCTGGGTCGGGCTGTTCAAGAGCAGGCCTCCAAGGTGCGGGACTCTCATCATCCCACCCATATCCGACAGATCACGGCGATTCCACTCGTGCCGCGAGACACGCAGAGCCGATGCTGCGGACGTTGGGGCCGACTGCCGTCATGATGCGAAGTCGCTGACCTAACTGTTAGCACCGGTCGACGTGATAACCAGCTACCACGCCTACAACCTGAAGGCCTCAGCGCTCAACTTCGACCTTGACCTGGTGTCACGACGGTGTCTGTCACGGGTTCGGGTCAACCCGCCTTGCGGATCTCGATGACCGGCGAGGTCTCCCGCGTCGTGGAGAGGTAATCAGGATCGTCAGAGAGGCCACCGATGACCAGGTAGGCGGACCGACCAACCTGGATCGGCGGGTCGACGAGACCGAGCAGTGGAAGGGTCTGGCTGTCGCGGCGCAGTGGGTGCGAGCCGTCAGCATGGACGTGTCCCTCGTCGGCTACCAGTCTCACGACCGAGCGGTCATCGCCATCCAGCTGCAGTAGGTACTGCGAGCCGGACCGGGTCGAGATCACCCATGATCCACCGGCGTCGAGATCCAGCTGATCACGGTTGCTGGACTCGCCATCAGACTCTTGGTCACCACGCTCGGCAATGATCCGCGCGACGACCTCGTGCTGCCGTTCGCTGAGCTGCCTGGCGTCGTAGCCATCCATCGACACTGCCCACCACACGGTGGCGTTCATCGGGCAAGTACCGCAGGTGCGCGGCGAGACAACACCCCATTGACCCATCCGTGGTGGGAAATCCCAGCCAGCCTTGAATGCCTCATCGGAGGTGAGCAACTCGGTCTTGCCGCACACCTCGCACCAGTGCTCGAAAGGCTCGGCCGGATCATTCATGATCTGTCTCTCCCTGCGTGATCGTGGACGCCGGCGTGCCCTGCCGCAGCTGCGGACAGCCCTGGGAGGACGGCCAGAGCTGAAGGTGAGACGGCACCCGGCACTTCACGAACGAAGGAGCAGGCCAAGGGTTGATCCGTAGGGGCCGCGAGGAGCCGTGCGGGCGGCCTCCCGCTTGATGCTAATGGCGGGCGGGGCGACGAAACGATGCAGCACGTCACATTACTGAGCGCCGTCCTGCCCACCCTTCAGCGCCTTCGTCACGCTGTCGACCAGGGAGGGCAGCTCAGCGGTGTTGACCTCGGCGGCGTGCTTGGCAGCGTCCCGATGCGCGAACCGGGACAGAACGTTCCGCACGAGGACTGCATCGCCGACGTTCTTCCGAGCATCGAGACGGACATCGTCGTCCGACCCTGCGTAGAACGGCGCGAGCGCCTGAAGCGAGAGCGCGACGTCCTCCGCGGTGTCTGCTTCTCGGAAGTGACGGCTGGACTCGCGTAGGAGGAGCCCGCCGAATGCACCGATGATCAGCGCCACAGAGGCCCGTAGGATGCCGTCGCCGGTGGTGAGGTCGAAGTCGTTGCGGATCGCTTCGTTGACGATGAACCAGCCGACGGCCGCCGCGACGACGAAGGCCACGGCGGCTCCGGCTCTGATCAGCTGGGCCGCTCGCCGCTCCCTCTTGCCTCGGGCGTTCCAGTCGGTGGCGGTGAGGCTGCTGGCCGCGTGCTCCGCGAGGGCCGCTCCGGCCTTGGTCGTCGCGGCGAGGGTCGCGACGTGCTGCACGGCCTCGGCGTCGCTCTTCTGGTCGGTCTCCTGGCGCTCTTGCCTCCAAGCGGAGAGCGCTTCGTTCCACTCCTCGTCGATCGTCGTCTGCGTAGATGAGCTGACCTCGGCGATGGTGCTGCGCTCGGTGGAGATCTCGCCGCGCAGGGTCTCGACCTCCTTGCTGACGCCGTCGAGCTCCGCAAGCCGCTCCTGTAGGGACTCTTCGGTCTCCTTGACCCTGGCCTCAAGCTGGTCCAGACGCTCCGTGCGCGCCCCGATCTCCTTATCGAGCAGCACGACGTAGGAGCCGGCCAGATCCTTCGGGGGCGGCAAGGGCAGCGAGCGCAGCGCGGCTTCGAGCTTCCAGATCATCTGCGGGCTCTGCGGCTGCCTCGCTACGCCGACGTAGCGCTTGAACTCGGAGTCCCCCGTCTGCAGTTCATTGAGCGCCTCGCTCAGCTCGTCCAAGGCGCTGAGGTACAGCGCCGGCTGCCGAGCAGGCCTCGTCTTCTGCGCCTCGGCCAGCCACTCGACGACGTCCTTGCGCTTCTGCTCCGCCTTCGCGTCGTCGTACCGCGCGGCCTCGAGCGCCTCACGCTTGAGCTGCAGGGTCTCCCAGACCTTGTGACTCTTGTAGCGCTGGCTTCCCGTTGCCATCGGGCCTACCTGTTGCCCTTGGAGCGGTTGTGCGTCTGGCACAGCATTGTCAGATTGGCGAGATCGGTTGCTCCACCTTTAGACCACGCGGTCACGTGGTCGGCGTCCATATCGCTCTGCTTGTAAATGCGCTTGCTGTTGTTGTCGATGCCAAGAGCGCACAGTGGACAGTTCGAATCGCCGTTGGCCCTTGCCTTCGTGGTCTGCTTCTCGTAGGCGACGCGCTTGTCCTTGGGATCGAACAGGCGTATGTCAAGCAACTTGGGGTTTATTTCGCCGCCGAGGAGGAACTCATAGATCCCCTTGCTGCTGTGCACCGCCGGGTCGCCGCGCACCTCATCGATTCTGTCGTTGATCTTCGTCGCGTTGTAGGGCTGTGAGCGGTACAGCTCATAAAGACGACCCCACTCGAGGCCGCGCATCTCCTTGTCCGGCGGGCGAATGAACACGCCGCTGACCCAGTCGATGACCGAAACGAAGTAGGTCCTGAGCTCGTTGATCCCGGTGTCGTGGCGGTGCTACGCGAGGTAAGAGTCGATACTTTTGGCCTGGGACGAGGCGACCCAGTCCAAGGCGACGGCGAGGACCTCCTGGCGCTTTGGGTCGCCCTTCACATAGGACGACCACTTCTGTATGTTCGCGTTGTTCGAGTTGCTGTACTCAGCTTTCGCGGCGGTAACAAACGGCCCGGAGTAGATGGAGTTGAGCAGTTCCTGCCGGTTGAGCGGAACGCCAGAGATGTTGATGGTCTCGAACCACTCCTTAATCTCGGACTCGGTGCCCTGGCACTCATAGACGAGCAGGGTGCTCGCCATGATCAACTGCTGGTCGTCGATGGGTAGCGACGAGAAGGTCTGCTCCTTGCCGTCAACCTTGATCGCGAACTTGCCGGTGACGAAGCGTCCGATGCTGGTGATGCGCTGCTGGCCATCCAGCACCTCGAGCCGGTCATTGGCTTCGTCGACATTGAAGTAGATCAACCCGAGCGGGTAGCCCTTGAGTAGCGAGTCGATAACGGCGACGTCCTTCTTGCCGTCTCCGTAGATGTAGTGACGCTGGTACTCCGGTTGAATGACAAGCTTCCCGGCGAGGCCGAAGAGGCCCTTGCCCTCGAGCTCGTTGTAGACGAAGCCGTCGACGACCTCATCGATCATGTACTGCTTGAGATCGGTCTTCACGGGGCGTCCTTCCGCCGGACGATGATGCGCTTGTAGGGCCAGTAGTAGCGAGGCTCCGTCAGACCCAACTTCCGGTGGCCAGGGCTGATGCCACCAGTCCCGCCTGACTCCTTGTACGTGCGCACGAATTCCTCGCCGAGCTTCGCGACGCCGAGGTCCTCCATCATCTGCATGTCCTCAGCGTTCGCCACGATCTCGAACTGCTCGGGGCTGTGCTTGCCGAGGAAGGTGCTCGGAACCCCCATGTAGCCGTCGAAGTCGCTCGGGATGGCGTCGATGTAGGGCACGTCGATCGCCTCAGGGAAGTTGTAGTAGCGACGGTAGTCGACGCCGCGCACTTCCTTGTGCTTAGAGAACTTGATGTTGTCCGCCATGGTCATCAGCTGAAGCTGTTCGTGCCGTCGACCATGGTCGAGGTTGGTGAACCAGCTGCAGTTGCGGAACTTCACGAGTCCCGTCGACTCGTCGTAGACGCCAGCGGCGTAGTCACCCTTATCGGGCACTCCAAAGTATGCGTTTCCCTGCTGGAACCCACGTCCTAGCCAGAGCTTGTTCTGCTTGACGAGCGGGAAAATCGCCTTGTACAGAGCTGCCCCGGTCGGGCCGATGAGCGAGAAGGACACCTCGCCCTCGATCAGCCAGAGCAGGAACTCGGTCACAAGGCTGAACGGCGGGTTGGTGATGACGATGTCGGCCTCGTCACGCAGCGCCGTCACCTCGTCGCTCCGGAAGTCACCATCGCCCTCGAGGTACTCCCACTGCAGGTCGTCGATGTTCACGACTCCGTCGTCATTGATGTCCTTCGGCTCGAGGACGAACTTCTTGCCGTTGGTGTGAGTCTTGGTCTCGTTGAACTGCGGGTCGCGCGTCTCGAACAGCGTCGGCTGGTAGTTGATCTCCGCCGGGTTGCTGTCGGGCGCGTAGGAGGTCGAGATGAGCTTCTTCAGGCCGTAGTTCATGAAGTGCAGCGCGAAGAACTTCGCGAAGTTGCTCCACTCCGGGTCGTCGCACGGCAGGAGCACGACCTTGCCGCGAAAGACGTCCGGGTCGTACTCGAGGTACGCGTTCATCTCGCGCTCGATGTCGGGCCACTGCGTGTAGAACTCGTCGTTCTTCGTGGCCATCGCCGCGTTCAAGTTGCGGTTCTTGTACTCCGTGGACGCCATGTCTGCCCTTCCTCACCAGCCCTGCTGCGCTGCCGGGAGCGGGCGCTGCCTATAAGGAGCATCTTATCGTTGGATGCCGACACTGCGCGTGGACAGTACCTATGTGGAGGCACCCGGGTGATTCGCCCGCGCCGACGCACCTGTGTCTCTGCGTACGGCTTGTGCGGTCCGGGCGCGCTCCGCCATGTCCGCGGGTATCGGCCACGCATGATTTCGCTGATCGCCTGAACACGCCGGGATCACGCCGAAGCAGCTGTCTACTTCTCGGCCGGCTGCTCATTCATCGCCGCCGCCTGCCAGACCGTTCGATTCGACGGACATGAGCAACACGTCCGCGGTGAGACAACGACACGACTGGCCGGTGCTGCCTCGACCCGCTGTACGTCAATGTTCCTGGACGAGTGAAGTAAGATTCTTCCCACTACACGTCGACGTAGAGCGTGTCGAAGCGACGAGAGGAACGGTGGCGTCGGCCCACAGGCCTTCGCCCGCCAAGTGCTCGATCAGCGTTTTCGCTGGCAGACCGGGCAAAAATGGCTCGAGCGGTTCATGAACCGCTCGCGTACGATGGGGGTTCCGCACCGATTGCACGGATGCCCAGTACGCCCATAGACATTTAAGCTTCGCTCAAAAAAACCGGACTCGCCGTTGACGTTGACGTATAGCGCGTCAATGCTCGTCCCACCCTGCGCGAGCGCGCTCGTCATCACGGTCCGTGCGGCGGCCAACAGTCCTTGAGCCAGCGCGTACGTGACCGAGTGTGCGGGCCGCTCGGGGTGCACCCGAGCCGCCCACAGTGC
>Ga0307486_1001937_pt1 | contig 15047 bp, 11 predicted proteins | sample CBIW02metaG_FD_203663 | JGI IMG/M metagenome (GOLD analysis project Ga0307486, IMG submission 203663) | Sea-ice brine microbial communities from Beaufort Sea near Barrow, Alaska, United States - CBIW 0.2 | ecosystem: Environmental > Aquatic > Marine > Coastal | place: USA: Alaska | collected... | reverse complement strand
TTAAATCATCCCTTGATACTGCAACCAGCGCAGCGGCATCAATGGGTAAAGCAAACAAGTGATCCTTGTAGTGATATGAACTGAAGCTTGGCCCAACAGATTGATCTGTCAACTCGCTCAGAGTGCTATTGGACATATGCTCTTCAAGTGGCAACAAAAGTTTATTGGCATACGCTTGCCCCATATATGGGTGGTCTATGGTAATAAAATCATATGTATCAATCAGATCTTCAATGGGCATATCACCAAACTCTTTTAGTGAACGGATGTCCCAATCTATGCATACTCCTGTATGTAGTTTTGCAAATGCTGCCGAGGTAGCTCTAAGCGGTTCATACCCCCTTGGATGATTCCATGCAATGCCTCTTAATGTAGTTATTTTTGACATATCGCGAGTTATTTAGTTTTTCTTTTAGGTCTTGGATCGTACTGAATGGTATTGTTCATATACGAGCCATCAATATAAATATCCGCCCCATTGATATAGCCGGCCAAATCGCTTGCCATGAAAACTACGGTATTGGCAATGTCAGCTACATCTCCTATTCTTCCTTGAGGTATCCATTCTTCGAACTTATCTTTTCCATAATTGGCGATTTCATCCCGGTTCATACTGGTTTCAATGGCTCCAGGTGCAACTGAAACTACTCGAATATTTTTATCTGCCAACTCCAATGACAAGCATTTAGAGAACATTTTCAGGCCTGCCTTTGCTGAACAGTAATGAATTAATCCCTTTCTTGGTACGACGTCGTGAATAGAAGAAATATTGATGATTACCCCACCGCCATTGTTCTCCATTCTTTTTGCAGCTTGTTTCGAGCATAAAAAAGGCCCTTTCAAATTAACGTTTATTACTTTATCCCATTCTTCTTCTTCCATTTCCATCACATGGGAGACAGTTTCACAACCAGCATTGTTTATCAGAATGTTTATAGTTCCAATTTCATTATCCATTTGAAGAAACAGCGACTCTACCTCTTTTGCGTCAGCAACATTTGCTTTGCCACAGGCGGCCTTAACACCATATATTCCTTGAATTTCTTTTGCAAGTGCCTCCGCCTTTTCCTTATTGCTGTTATAGTTGATAAAAACATCGGCTCCACAGGATGCCAATTGTTTACAGATTTCAGCACCAATACCTTGACTACCACCGGTTACTAAAGCTTTCTTTCCTCTTAAATCTATTTTTTTCATTGTATGATTACCTTAATGAACAAATTCCTTATTCTTTTATTGAATCAAAAAGCGCATTGACCATACTTCTTAACTCATCTTGTTTGTTCTTACTTAGTGAAAAGTGGTCAAAATCAGAGATATGTGTGTTTGATTTCTCTGCGATAAGTACCTCGCTTCCTTGTTCCATGGCAATGTTATGCCATGTATCTTTAGGGATATTATATATTTTATTGGATTGCATCAATTCCAGTTCAAACTCAAGTTCCCCATTAATAATAGACGCTACTATCAGGACTGCATTTCCTTCTAAAGACACAAAAACCTCATCAGTTTTCAAATGAACATCCAACTTTGTTATCTGATTGATGTGCTGGTCTTCAGTATAGTTTAATTGTGCCATTTGCCATCCTTCCTTAATCAAAAAAGGATGATATCCATGTTCCTTTATAATAAATGATTCTATCATATTCCAGAGTGCCTTAAAAAGTAATTAGTTGTCTTCACTATTGATTAATGGGCTCTTATTTTTCATATTCTTTTTTGCAACACTACTCTCATGCCAATATTTTTCTATTTCCTCTAAGGTTTTCCCTTTGGTTTCTGGAACAAATTTCCATATAAACCATATGGCCGGTAAAGTCAACGCTGCATAAATAAAGAAGGTGCCAGAAGGCGTAACCGTCTCTATTAAAATAGGATTGGTGAGCGTTACTATAAAGCCAGTGACCATTAAAGAAAAACTTCCCAAAGAGACTGCCAAACCCCGGATACGGGTAGGAAAAATTTCGCTTATTATTACCCAAACTATAGGGCCGAACGAAAAAGCAAAACTCGCAACGTACATTAATAATGGGACGATAACATACTGTGATTCAAAAGCAAATAATATCCCCACTCCAGATAATGAGATAAATGCACCGATAACACCAATTAATAATAATTTTTTTCTGCCGAATTTTTCAATGTTCAAAATGGCGACAAATGTAAAAGCACAATTTACAATACCCACCAATACTGCTCCCAAAAAGGCACTTTCCGTACTCTGGATCGATTCATTGATAATATTGGGCGCGAAGTACATAATGGCCGCAATGCCACTTAAATGGGCAAACATTGGAAGGAGTATCCCTATCAAAAGAGGTCTCCTCAAAAAAGGCTGTAGCAATTCCTTGATTCCACCGGTTTCAGCTTTAACCATTTCCTTTATCTCTGCCATTTGCAATTCCGCTTGCTCCTTTCCATTGATTTTCACCATAATTCCCATGGCCTCATCATACCTACCTTTAGAAATCAACCATCTCGGGGTTTCTGGTACAATAAATAGTAAAATCAAAAACAATAAGGCTATAGGTATTTCAGTACCAAACATTCCGCGCCATAGTTCATCTACAAACAACCAATTCCAAAATCCGGAAGGCTCGTTGGATATCACGCCTGCAGCATCTCCTGCCTGGCTTAGTACTATCCAATCTATTAAAAAGGCCAGAAGAATACCTAAGGTTATAGAGAATTGATATAACGACACCATTTTACCTCTATTTTGTGGCAATGAAAGTTCTGATATATAAATGGGGGCGACCACCGAGGTAATGCCCACACCTATACCACCAATTATACGCACTATTACCAAAAAATTAAATGCGAAATCAACATCTGAAGTAAACCAAAATGCTTTATCTAAATCGCCTAAAAATTGCGGAGGCAACATGGAACCCGTTGCTGACAAAGTCAAGCAAATAGCCGCCATAATAAGTGTTTTTTTTCTACCGAGTCTATCTGTAATGGTTCCAGCGACAATACAACCAAAAATGGTTCCTAATAATGCGGATGAAACTACCCAGCCCAACATGGCAGCAGATAACTCAAAATGCTGTTCCAAAAAGGAATTACAACCTGCAATGATAGCGGTGTCATACCCAAAAAGGAAACCCCCAATCGTGGAGACAAAGCTTATTCCCAATAAATAATTGGATTTTTTAGTTTTCATAAATTATTTTCTTAATTGCATGGCACCATTTTATGTTGATTACCTACATAATTCCAAATTTGTTAAAAGCATCGACGGTACTCATCCCGTTTTCCAAGGCTTTTTTAACCAGTTGTTCTCCCCTTGCCTTCGCTATGGCGCCAATAAAAGCTTCGGATTCTACCTCTTTGGGGACCACGAGTACTCCATCTCTATCTCCATAGATAATATCTCCGGGATTAATTCTGGTCCCTTCGATTTCAATAGGCACACGATAATCTATCACTTTGCCCCTTGGGCCTTGATCCTGTGCATAGCCTCCATAGGAAAAAGTAGGAAAGTTGAGGTTTAATACTTCATTAGTGTCCCTAGACCATCCGTGGAGCACCGCCCCCGCTGCTCCCAGTTTTATCGCTCTGGTACTCATCAACCCTCCCCAAAGTGCATAATTGGGTGATGAACCCGAACATATATATACTTCCCCTTTCTTTAGATTGTCCAAAGCTTCAAACATGAGCCCAAAAGGCTTTTTCATTAAAGGGTTGTTAGTATCTTCCGAAGCCTCTTCAAATACATCGGCCTCCAATACGGGCATAGCTCTGCCTATAAGCACAAAATCACTTTGCAAAGGTTTAATAGTTGGAGGTAAAAATTGATGTTGATACCCTAACTTATCTAGTATATCTCCAACAAGCGCCACAAATAATTCGGTCTTTGCAATTCTAAAAAGCTCGTCGTCGTTTTTCCAAAATGCTTTATTATCAGCCATGCTATTTCTTATATTCTTCATTAACGTTCAATCTTATTGTTATTAGTTGCTCTTCATCCAGGGGATAATATTTAACATCATCGATATGCGTATTGGGCCTTTCAACGGTAAACACTTTACTTCCTTCTTCCATCACAATAGTATATCCTACATTTTTTGGAATATTGTAGGAGGTTCCCCGTTGCATCAATACTACTTTAAAACTAGTTTTTTTATCATCATTATCGATTGCTATCAATACTGCATTACCACTGAGCAGCGCAAAAGCTCTATCGGTTTTTTGGTGTATCCTGAGACGATTTAAATTGTTGATATGATATTCATCTTTATAATTTAATTTGGCTACCTGCCAACTATCCCTTACTAAAACAGGATGAAAGCCATCTTCCTCGACAACATAAGATTCTATCAAACTCATATGATGGTTAAATTCATTACAACTTCTTTTTAATACAGGACAAGAAAGATTATTCAGAAAAAATCAGTTTAAAGGTTTCTATGGCGTTATGGCCCATATTTACTTTAAAACTTTTACCGGAAGCTTCCAATTTGTTCTCTTCCTGTTCAATCAAGTTTGTTTTTATCAATTCTTTAAATGGCATGGAAAGTCCTACGGTAGGTTGTTTGTCCTTTCCTTCCATTTCCACCAATCGAATGATTACATCATCACCATCTTCGCTCTTTTTTACGGTACTGATTCTTACCATGGGGTCTGAAACATTAAAAAAGCTCATCTCTTGTGGTAATTTACCCGATTTATTATCCTTTAACTTTAAAATTACTTTAAAGGGATGGTTGGATGAGGTGCCAAATTGATACGATTTTTTATCACCCGGAAGGTGTGATGTCATTGAGAACTTAAAATGATGATTTCCGGTCTGATGGTACCAATTCCCTTCACTATGACAACTTTTAAAGGAAGCCATTAGAATTCCTTGAAGTACCGTATAATCCACAGCCTCTCTTGTTGGGTCTATCCAGTCTGCAAGTGCTACATCGGTCGCCATGGTTACCGCAAAGTCCTCATTTTCAGAGGAAATATAGTTCATAACCTCACGTGGGTGTATAGTCACTGGTTTTTGATCATAAGATCCTCCCCAAGCCCAACCCCCAGGGGCTTCTTTCATTTCTGATTTTCCTACTTCTGCAATGGCCAGGGGCACTTCATACTTGATTCTGGAGTTTTCCATGTTCAAGGGTATCGCAAACCTGAACTCTCTATTATGTGTACCGTCCCAATTTAGAAGGTCTACAAAAAAGTCTATTTTCTTTTCTTGATGAAAAACCCGTATGCGCTGCACTACCTCAGCATGTTTGAACTTTGTCCTGTTCTCAAATTCAGTAAAAACTGCTCCATCTGTCTTGATTTCCCATTGGGCGTTGTGATTGCTCATTTTATCATAGTCGGTCATATTAGGCTCTGTCATTTGAGTAAATTCACCTGCTCCATTTCCATCATATCCCATTGATAAAATATCTCCCCCTGAAAACCGTGTGGTTTTTAATATTTCCTTGTTTAAGGTATTGTCGTACAAATAATTAATCCCTCCTTCACCCAAATGCATGGTGTAATAATCATTCGTTAATGTGTTAGGTGCAATCTTCTTATTTATTTTGGCCTTGTTTTCTCCTTTCTTAAGGTAAAAGGTTTTGTAGCCTAGAGAAGGAATGTCAGCCGCATAAAATAACAACTCGTCCTTATTAGAAGCACTTGGTTGTGATGGAACATTAAACCCTTTTTCATCAACCACATAGTAGGAAGCCGCATTTTTAATATTTGCGGATGCCAAGCCATTTCTGTTCCATGAAAGATCATTATAGACGACAACGCCATTGTCCTTTTCTGTTTTGATGTTTTCAGAAATAGAGCGTAATGAGGCATCCAATAACCTATCAGCTTCGTTAGCAGCGAATTCCAATTTATCCCTAAATATACTATCGGTTATGTGACCGTTTTTTCCTCCCCATCCGTGATCGGGATAAATAGACTCTTCAAAAGCTTTAGATAATTCATTAGTAGGGTACTTGCCGAAACTTTTGTTGAGTAGCGCATCTACAGTACCGAAAATTTCTGCAGAAGGTAACATTCTACCCGCTTTTCTAGATGCTGTTATAGCCTTATGATGACCCGGGCCATGTATATAAGACCAAAGGTTGGGGCGACTTCCTTCTAAATATTCAAAATTAGCGGTAGGTTGGTTTATTTCCGAAAGAAAACCGGAAACGGTGGAGTGCCTTAAAGTAGGAATTTTTGCGCCGGTTTTTACTATTATTTCATTCCACTCCTTAACGATATGACCATAATCTACAGGTCCAGCAGCATCGTTACTCAAAACGATTGCGAAATGTGGCGGTAGATTATGCTTTCTATAATATTCGCTCCACATTTTAACCCTTCCCTGGATTTTATGTAATGCTTCAATAGCATCATCTTCAAATAGCTTATAGAACATTGCTCCCCAACCATAGTTTCCTGGAGAATAAGTCAGTACTGAGGACCCGTCTGGTGAATGCCAGTCGTAAAACCCTTCTCGCATTCTGGATACAAAGAGGTTCTTTGTTCCTGATTTTGCCAATATTTGGGGCAATTGTAAGGTTCTACCGGGGACATCCGTATTATAAGCTGTTTCTTCTTTAATACCTGCAAAATTATTTTCTATCCAAAGTTTGCCAAAATACATTTCCCTTATCAACTGCTCACCCATTTGCATTCCTTCATAGGGCTGATTATAGGTTGCGCCCCATGTAAATCTACCTTCTTTGTATCTTTCTATAACCTCATTTTTTCTTTCTGGATACTCCTCTACAAATTCCTTTAAATTCAAGGCTTGTTCCATGCCAAAACGATAGTTCTTGTCCGTTTTCATGATATCCAAGGCAGGGGCAATGATATTATCCACCCTTTCGTGTCTGCAATATTCTGGGGTATCCATCCAGGCGATATCCTGATGCGATGATGATATGATATGGAAGGTACCCTCCTTAAAGTAATCCCAATCTGAGGTGATCAATGGGGTAAAAAGTTGTGCTCGGTTAAATTTGCGATTAGAGGCTATAATTTCTATCATTTCGGGCTGGCCTATTACCGGTAACCATACCCACGCCTTGCCACCCTTATAATCTATTTTAGAGGAGTAACCATTTTCAAGTTGAGCCTTGGTATAAAAAGCAGGTTTCTTGAGCGATAAAGAAGCCTTGGCTAACAGTTTGTTATCTTTCCAAATATATTCATAAGGTTTGTTATAGTCTATCAAAATAGTTTCCTGCGTTCCAATATTTTGGGAAAACAAAAAGCCTGTAGCCATTAATAAAACAAATACTATACTCTTTTTCATATCATTAACATTTAAAGTTTTTTTACTTTTAAACTCTCCTAAGGGGTATCGTCCTGAAACGATTCATTGTTTTTGTTGTCCAAAAAATTGAAATGAAGTCCATATTTCGGAATATCTAACGTGTAAACCTTAAGGCTGGTCAATCCAGTTATACTGAACTGGCATGGGTTCACCGAACCTATACCATTGAACAAAACTACCTGATTATCTTCCAGATACATTTCCGACCTTGGCATGGACAACTTTTCCAGAGTTATAGAATTTTTCGCTTCCTGCAACCAACAATTAATCGTAAATGAAAAAAATCATGATTAACAGACCCTCTGATAGATAGTATAAATAAGTTCTTCGAGTTTTATGATTTGGCATTGTTCAAAAGCAATTTATACATTTTAACTTTCTCTTTTGAACATTAACACGCAGACAGGAAATAACATCGTTAATTCTGTACACTTTATTTCTAAAAGAAAGCTTTAGTTTTATTATAAAAAAGAAATCCGGTCTTACATCAAGTGCCGGACTTCCATGTAAGTAAATAGTTTACTCTCCCAACAAAGGATTTATGTCAATTTCAGATTGGGGAATAGGGAAATAGATATTCTCTTCTGTAAATGTTTTCCCATTTGGCTTGGTGTACCCGATCAAATCGACAAAAGTGGTGCCATCAAAAGCCTTTTGGGTACGTTTCATATCGTACCATACTTGGCCTTCACAGGTAAGTTCCCATGCTCTTTCCCGCAACACTGCTGTTTTGAATTGTTCTTTATCAAGATTTGATAAAGGGGATAATCCTGCTCGTAGGCGAACAGAGTTTATGGCTTCGTAAGCCATAGCGTTGGGAGAGCCCTCAGCCTCGTTTTGGGCTTCCGCATAAATAAGTAGAATATCAGCATATCGGATTAAAGGTTGATTTTTGCTGCTATATGGAGCGGTGTCTATAAATTTTTTATCAAAATATTTATAAACCGATCTTTCAAATTCCACTATTTCATCCCCAGCTACATTTGGATATTCATCGAAAAAAAAGCCACGGTTCTGTGCCCTTAGATCATTCGGTGCATAAGAATCATAAAACTGTTGTGTAGGCCTAAGTCCTCCGAAATGAAGCGTGGAAACAGTAATTTTACCTGCGCCTTCAACTGGAGCTAAATAAATAGGCATAGTGCTATTGACCAGATTAAGAGCGTACTGTGCCATAAAAATATGCTCTTCTCTATTGTCAAAATCTGAATTGTTGAGTTTGTCGAACCAAGTTAAATTGGCATCTGACTGAAATAAGGAATAGCTTCCATTTGAAATTACTTCCTTAGCCTTATCGCGGGCTAAAGCAAATTTCTCAGTCTGGTTTAAAGGATACCCCGCCATTGTTATATACACCTTCGCAAACAAGGATTTAATAGCTCCTAAACTGACCCTTCCTTCAAGAGATTTAAATGGAATATCAGCCGATTCGGCAAATTCTAAATCTGGAACAATGACAATCTCGTAAACATCTTTTATAGGACTTTTGCCAATTTTTCCATCTGCCGGTGATGTGGTCGGCTCCAATTTTATAGGAATATCTCCAAACAATTGAACAAGTTTGAAATAATAATAGGCCCTAAGAAAATGTGCCTCTCCCAATAGTCTACTTTTTTCACTATCAGTAAGCTCTGGATCATTTATATTTGGAATTGTACTTAATGCAATGTTAGCAGCCTCTATTCCCTGATAATAAGCTCCCCAAATATCCTGGTAATTTGAGTTGCTACCTGTAAAATTCAGATTATAGGTTAGGAAAGTTCCTGTCTCCTGTGAAATAAAGTTAACCGGAAAATATTGCCCCGTCTGAACTTCTAAAGAAGAAAAGGGCATGTTTGCATACCCCCTCTTATCATAAGGAGATCTTAAATATGTATAAATGCCATTAACGGAAGCTACAGCATCCGAATAATTAATGCCGCCAATTGGTTTGGTGGATTTTGGTATCTCAGTAAGATAATCTTCACAAGAATATAAACTGAATATTACTAATATGAGTAATGTTATTTTTTTCATGACTATTTGTTTTAAAAAGTTACTTTTAATCCTGTATTAAATACTATGGCTTTTGGATATCCATTTAATTCAATTCCTTGGCCAAATTGATTACCCCATGAGGCCACTTCTGGATCAAAACTATGGTAATCGGTTATTAAAAAGAAGTTTTGGGCACTTGCATAGAGCCTTAGTTTTGTCAAATTCAACTTACCAAGTAAATCGGAATTGAAATTATAGCCTAGCATAATATTCCTACCTCTAATGAATGAACCGTCGAAAACCTGCCCAGAATCTAGGGCATCAAACCTATCCAAATTTGGCCTTACTCTCGGACGCATTGTATTTTGGTTTTCGGGCGTCCAAGCCTGATTATAGAATTTAGTGTAACCGTTTGCGTAATTATATCTATCATTTATGAAAATATAGGAGGCATCAACTACATCGGCACCTTGAGAAACTTGGATATCAAAGGTTAAATCCCAGTTCTTGTAAACTAAAGTATTATTGATATTCATCTCATAATCACGAGATGCATTCCCAATAATTCCTCGATCTTTAATATCATATTTATAATCCCCGTTAACGTCTTTTAACTTAACGTCCCCAGGAACAAGATTATATTTGGCGGCTTCATCAGCTTCATCGATATCCCACGTGCCAATTCTTGTATATCCCCAAAATGAAGCCAACTCTTCACCAACCCGCATAATATTTGTGTTAAAATAGCTAGGGACATTTATAAATAAATCTGCATTATTTGCCCCTAGGGATTTAACAATACTTTTGTTTTTACTAAAGGTAACTGTAGTATTCCAAGAAAAATTTTCTGAAATAATATTTTTGGTATCCAGGGCTAGTTCAATTCCTTTATTTTCGGTAGAACCTATATTAGTTAATGCAGAACTATATCCTGTAAAAATAGGTAGCGGCTGATTAAACAAAAGATTATTTGTTTTCCTGATATAATAATTTCCTGTTAGTGAAATTCGATCAAAAAAACCGACGTCTACACCAAAATTGGTCTCAGCTGTTTGCTCCCATTTTAGATCATTATTAGGAACGGTTCCTTGAGTAGTTCCAATTGCTTTATCATTATTGAAAATTACAATTTGAGTACTCGGGGAACCAATTGCCAAATAATCTCCAATGGCATTATTTCCCGTTTTCCCCCAACTCGCTCGTAATTTAAGGTTAGAAATAACCTTACTTTGATTTAAGAATTCTTCTTCGCCAACCTTCCAAGCTGCTGCAAAGGAGGGGAACATTGCGTAACGGTTATTGGATCCAAATCTTGAAGAACCATCATATCGTGCTGTAGCAGTTACCATATATTTATTCTTAAAGGAATAATTTAACCTCCCAAAATAGGAATTCAATGTCGAGGATGTTTCACTGCTGCCTACATTGGGGGGATTGGTACCCAAACCAATATTGTAATATTGATAAAACTCATCGGAAAAATTTGAGGCTGATGCACTCCAGCTAAAGGTGTTATACCTATACCAACTGGCCCCCAAAAGAACATCTATATTATGATTCTTAAATTTGTTGCTATAAGTTAATAAATTTTCAAATTGTTGATTATCATTACTTCTTTGCCCTAGATCTGCTTGATTCATGTTGACATAAGTATCCCAATCCCTATCAACGTATTCTCGGTTATTGCTGATTCTTAGTTGACGGCCATAAGAAGTTTTAAACTTAAAATTTTTGCTAAGCTGCAGATCAATATAGAAATTTCCAAGTGCCTGATAATCTAAAAACACACGTTCCATTCGATTTAATAACCCTACAGGATTTACTCCATAATAAATATCCCAGGCCCCATTTTTACGTAAAATGTCGTCCGAATTACTATAGGTGCCATCAGAATTCGTTACGGGAAGTATTGGGGGAAACTCTATCATAGCCCTTGTTGGTGTAAGACCACCAACTCTATAATCATCCAATCGGTTTTGTTTTGTGTAACCATAAGAAAAATCTCCTCCGAATTTTATGGCTTCATTTATTCTATATTCACCAAAAAACCTAGCAGTTAGCTTTTTTAAATAAGTCGTCTTCATAATCCCTTCTTCATCCTGGTAACCTATGCTAAGCCCGGAGTTTATTTTATCTGAGGCGCCTGATATGGATATATAATGCCTATTAGAATATGCTGTCCGTAATACTTCATCTTGCCAATTTGTATTATATATTGGAGATCCATCAGGATTAAATAAATTAGGGTAATCATTTGCATAATCAACTAAATTATCAGCTTCTGAAGGACGATACTTTCGGATATCATCGTAGAGCCTGTTCCTCATTTCCATAAATTGATTTGCATCTAACACATCAACTTTATTGGCTTGTTTAGAGATGCCAAAACTTCCAGAGTAAGATAAATTCAGCTTTCCTCTTTTGGCTTTCTTTGTTGTAATAATAACAACTCCATTCGCACCCTGTGCACCATATATTGCAGTGGCTGATGCATCTTTCAAAACACTCATTGATTCAATGTCATTAGTATTTATAAGATTCACATCCGCTCCCACAAAACCATCGATCACATATAAAGGGTCGTTACTAGCATTGATGGAACCTGATCCGCGGATTTTTACTCTAAAATCACCACCAGGACGACCAGAACCATTAAAAACACTAACACCAGCTACCTTCCCATTGAGTGCCTCAATCGGGGACACAGAGGGTTGCTCAAGAAGTTTATCACTAGAAACAGAAGCCACAGATCCTGTGACATCAGTTTTCTTTTGGGAACCATATCCTACAACTAATACTTCATCTAGTGCTCCCAATTCGCTTTCCATCACAATATCGATTTCGCTTCGGCCGTTTACAGCGACTTCTTTGGTACTATAGCCTATAAAGCTTACTTCCAGAATAGCATCTTCTGATACTTGAATGGAATAATTCCCGTCAAAATCACTTATCACCCCATTGGTGGTACCTTTTTCAAGGATAGTAGCTCCCGGCAAAGGGATTCCGGCATTATCGGTTACCGTACCATTAACAGTAGTTTGCTGCCAATAAACTTCTACCTCGATATGTTTTATGTTTTCCAACTCCACATTCTTATAATTGATCATGGTTGGCGGTTCATCAGCCCTAACCTGATAGGCAGTACAAATAAATGCCAAAGTTAAGAGCGCAAAAATGTCCTTTCTTAAGATTTGATTCTTTTTTCTCATAATTCATAGTTTGGTTTACGTTATTGTGTTATTTATCACTGATTGGTCTCAGGGCAATGGAACACAGTTACCATTTTGAAAGACCAGATTTATTAAATACTCGTGCATTTAAAAAACTAAGTTAAACAATTAACTAAATCGATGTAGCTAACTAAAAAAAAATCTCGCCTTACTGTTCCATTCATAAATTAATCCTATTGACTTCCTTACAAGTTTAGCATTGAAATCTCTTAAACAACTCATGTATGATTTCTAATTTGGATATCTACCTATGTATGCTGTACTAAAACGGTTTAGTTGTGAGCCATTAAAAACTTCCCATCATCATATCGCCAATCCTTATAAGGTTCCGCATGACTTTCTTATTTCGATTACAGTATTCAGAACAATTTTTTCATTCTTTGTCTTGTTATTTCCTTCAATTTTATTAATCAAAATATCAACTGCTATGTTTCCAATTTCCACTGCGGGTTGAATAACCGAGGTAATAGGTGGATCCACCAAATCAAAAGCATTCAATTCATCAAAACTAACAATAGCCACTTCCCTGGGCACTTTAACATCAAATCTTTTGAGTTCCCTTAATCCTAGTGCTGTTAAATAATGAGTGGAAAATACTATGGAATCAACCGAATTGGGGAAACTCAGAAGCTCCTTTATCGCCAAATTCATTTCCTTTTCATAATTATCAGGATTTAACTCCTTGACCAACTCCTTTTCTGGTTTGATATTAAAATCGATTAACGCAGCTTGGTATCCAAGTAATCTTTGCCTTAATGCTTCCAAACCTGGCTTTAAGGTAACAAAGCCCGTTCTGTTCCTTCCTAAATTCAATAAATGTTTTGTGGCCATCTTGATCCCGCCGAAATTATCAACAACAACATAATCAGTATCGCTATTAGGATAATACCTATCAATCAACACAAAAGGGAAGTTGCCATTTTTTAACATCTGAATCTCTTTATGATTTTGTTGTGTCGAAGCAATAATTAACCCTTCAACCTGGCGGTTAAGCATTGACTGGATCAATTCACGCTCCTTTTTAGGATCTTCATTAGAACTACTAAAAAAAACCATATAGCCAAGATTTTTTGCTTTTCTTTCTATAATACCCGCTATTTTCCCATAAAAGGTATCTGAAATATTGGGGACAATCAATCCAATTGTCTCACTTTTCCCCCTACTCAAACCACGAGCAAGCTGGTTAGGTACATAATTATGCTTCTTGGCATAAGAAAGTATTTTTTGCTGAGTATCCTCACTGATTTTGTTCTCATTTCCTTTGTTATTCAGTACAAGAGAAACTGTTGTTTTGGAAACATTCAAATCTTTTGCGATATCTTTTAAAAAGACTTTCTTCATTTTATTTACAACTAAATCGGTTTAGGTATGACCAAATATAAATAAAAAATATTGTAATTCACAAGTATTTTTTGATAAAAAAGTGTCATTAAAGTGAAAAAGTTCATCTCTTGGGAATAAACTTAACAATTAGAAGTTCTTTTTCGATTAAATGTACCAACTTGATAAAACAATATTTTAGGCAAGCACAAATGAAATTATCCTGTTTGTAAGTCCACACTTCACCCATTTTTGAGGTCATAGGTGTCCAGAAATTCATTCCCCAAGGCATTGATTGCTATTGCAGGATAGGTATTTCCATTAGATCATTCGAAAGAAGAATCTGTACCCATTAAAAGGTTTGCAAGATTTACTAAACTTTCATTTATTGATATTACACTAGTAAAATCTTCTTCTTTTTTTATTCTTACCATGACCATATTGGGTTTTATAAAAATTATGTCTTCATAATCTAAAACATCTATCGCCAAATTATTGTGCAACTCTCTTTTACTACCATTTTTCGTATCTACTCTATCGTAATCATAAATTCTATAAAAAATATCCGATGTTTGTTGATTTTCTGTTAGTAAAACACCTGCTCCTATTGCATGAACTCTTCCTGTTGAAATATATAACGAATCTCCGCTTTTTACAGCTTCGTGGTGCATTACATCTAAAATAGTATTTTGTTCTAAATGCTGATTATATTCATCTTGACTAATTTTACTATCAAAAACCAACAATTAATTCTGCATTTTTGTCTTCCTGCATTACTTACCCAATTTCATTTCTACTAAAAGAATTATGGCGTTTTTTAGCAAGTTCATTACTTGGATGTAACTGAATAGATAAAGGTGTTTTAACATCAATAAATTTTATAAGTAATGGAAAAGTGTCTCCAATAATATTATAGACATTTTATCCAACTATATCTTTCTTATGTGTTGCTCTTAAAACTTTTGCCTTTTAGACTTCCTTCTGCAACTAAAGTATCATCGTTTTCAATACTAGAAATCCCCCAAGATTCGCCAATGTTTTCTTCTGAGTAATTTTTATTTAAAATAATTTTTAATTTTTCACCTCCCCAAATTCTATATTTATAAAGGACGTAAATTTTAATGGGTATAATTTCATCATTCTTTTGGCTCAACACAAAAAGTTGTGGAGTAACTAAAAATGAGGGAACTTTGAAATTAAAATTTCGATGCTCTCAGATTCACTATTAGCTATAGCCAATTTATTACTTC
>Ga0307486_1001936_pt1 | contig 15048 bp, 14 predicted proteins | sample CBIW02metaG_FD_203663 | JGI IMG/M metagenome (GOLD analysis project Ga0307486, IMG submission 203663) | Sea-ice brine microbial communities from Beaufort Sea near Barrow, Alaska, United States - CBIW 0.2 | ecosystem: Environmental > Aquatic > Marine > Coastal | place: USA: Alaska | collected... | reverse complement strand
CGTGCGGCCATTCTCGATCTCATTGTTTACCTTCAGCACGAGCGTGCATTCTCGGCGCTCCTCGTCACCGCTGATCTTGCGGCCGTCCGCCGCATATCCACCAACATCGCAGTGATGCACCGTGGAATCCTGGTGGGTATCGGTGAACTTGAGGATGTTCTTTCTGATCCTTGGCATCCCTACGTGCAGGGACTTGCCAAATCGCTTGTGGAGCTAAAAAGTGAAGAGCACTGATCTGACGGCAGAATCCCCTTCAACTTGGCTGGTGGGAGGTTTTGGGTCAGACATGGAGTGCGAATCCGAAGGTATTTCGGTGATGCGCAGCCGCACAGATGGATCACTCGAGTTGTCGCATCTGGCCGCAGCGGTGCCCTCAGCATCGTTCCTTGTCGTTGACGGCGAGCAGGTTTTCGCGACTCTTGAGGGTTCGGGGCAGGTCGCCGCGTTTGACTGTGACGGCGAGACGTTGAGCGACATGGCTATGGCATCCAGCGGTGGTCAGTATCCGTGCCACGTAACAGTGCATGGCTCTGTCGTTGTTGCCGCGAACTATGGCACGGGCACGCTGGGTGTGATTGAGCGGGCGGCGGACTCGCGCGCGCTTGAAACCCGGCATGTGGAAGAAACCACAGGCGTCGGGCCACGACCTCAGCAGGAGGGGCCGCACGCTCACGCATCGCTCTTTGTCGACGGCCAGACCGTCTTCAGCCTTGACCTTGGTGCTGATCGCATCCGAATCTTCGACTACAGCGACTTCACCCTCAGTCAGGTGGATGAGGTGGTGCTGCCTGCCGGATTTGGTCCACGCGACATTGTGGCTCGCCCCGGCAACCTCTTCTACGTTCTGGGAGAACTCGGGCTTGGTTTTCTCGTGTTCGAGTGGCGCGATCGTGAACTTCACCAACTCTGCGCCATCGCACTGCCGGGTGCGATCGAGGGCGACCAAGCTTCTGCTATCGCAATTTCGGATGATGGGCGTCACGCCTACGTGGGTGTGCGTCGCAGCAATCTCATTGCCGTTCTCACGATCGCCGAGGACGGCCGCAGTGTCGCACCCCTCACTGCAGTTTCCTGCGAGGGGGACTGGCCCCGGCACATTGTCATGCACGACAATGTTTTGCACGTCAGTAACCAGTTCTCGCACTCCATTGCCAGTTTCCGCATTGATGAGAACGGCATCCCGAAGCTGATTGCCCCGCCAACCCGGGTGCTTTCGCCGACATACCTTGCTCGAATCGCCTGATGGTTTTTGAACTGCGCGATCCTTTGCTAAAGTAGTTCTGTTGCACAGCGATCCTCGATAGCTCAATTGGCAGAGCAATCGGCTGTTAACCGGTAGGTTCTTGGTTCGAGTCCAAGTCGAGGAGCGAACACCCCCTGAATTCCACGGAATTTCAGGGGGTTTTTTGTTTCTCAAGACGATTTTGGAGCCCGGCGTGACACAGACGTGACCCGGAAAGCCGTATTTCGGCCCTCAAAAAGTAGATGCTCGTATAAGCCACGCAAGTTTTCGGGCTAGTTCGGAACAGCTACGTGCGCGCTATCGATACTTGTATTGTGACGATTTCTTGAGGGGGCAAACATCAGGTCTACTCAACTGGAAGTACCTGCACAGCCCAACAGTCCAATAGCCTCTTGATATGCCCCTAGACCGAGGACTCATTGAATTTGCGTCGGCTGTTGAAAACGCCGACTGTTTTCCGCGGCCCTTGTGCCCCGTCTGTCAGGCGGGCCACCTCCGGTTTGCGGCTCCATCCACGACAGAGAACGCAGAGTCGAACCGAGCGCAAAGCCACGAGGCCTGGGAACCGGAGTGGGTTTTCGGCACCTTCATCGCCACCGCCGAGTGCGAGAACGACAAGTGCAAGCAGAAAGTTCACGCAATGGGTACCTACCGTGTTGGCCCTGCAAGAACCTCGCGGGCCCACCACGAGGACTATTCGATGAACTACGACTCGCAATACTCGACTTTCTACACGACCACCTCTCTCAGCCCGCCTCTCGTCCTCATGCGTCTCCCCGAATCCGCCCCAGAGGAGGTCCGAAAAGGTGTCGAACGCGCGTCCGCAGTTCTTCTACTTGACCCCGGGCTCGCGGGCACTGCACTGCGTGCGGCTGTGGAACGTCTCCTTACAACGGAGGGCATTCCCGCGGAACGAGCGAACGGCGGATTCAAAAGCCTCGACGAACGGATCCGTGATTGGAAACGAGCCAGTCCAAACCGAGCAAATGTCGCCGATTTGCTACTAGCAGTGAAGTGGATCGGCAATGCGGGCAGTCACGAAGTGTCCGATGTCAGCGTCAAAGAAGTTCTCGACGGCGTCGAGATCCTTGACGAGGCATTCCACCGACTGTTCGTTGGCCCAGACATCGACGCCCGCGCACAAGCTATCAACCTAGTCAAGGGTCCAAAGCGCGATCCCCTCACACAAATACCGGGGTAACCTCCGATGCTTTGCTAAAGCAGGTTCGTTCGTATACTTCTGGGTCGGTTGTCAGGCTTGCTGGTGGTGATCGGTTTGCGACGGCCGTTGCGGTTTCGGCGTCGTTTGTTTCTGGGATTCCGGTTGTCTACATTGAGAATGGTCTCAACGTCCCTGAAGCTCTGCTCAACCAGATCTTGCCCTTAGTGCGAGAAATCAACGAACTCGTGTCGTGAAAATGAACTACTGAAGGTTGTTCGAATGGCATTTACCTACCCCGAGGGCTACGCGTATGTTGACCACATTGCTGATCACGGTCACACGGTTGTTGTAAAAGCGCTGTCTCCTACTGGTGACGAAATAGCGCTCAAGGTCCAAGATAACTTGGGCAATCGGCCGCGCAGGTTCCAACGAGAAATTGGCACAATGCACAGAGCCGCCGGCCCAAACACTATGCCGGTGCTTGATCACGACGACACGTACGCCTGGTACGCGATGCCGCTGGCATCAAAGACGCTCGCAGATGAATGGGTTCCCGTGGCTCAGCCACAGGATGCGCTAGCGATCCTTCGAGCCATCGCGGGTTCTCTCGGGCCCATCCATGCGAACGGCCAGGTTCACCGCGACCTGAAACCCGAGAACATTCTCTTTTTACCCGGCGAAGGTCCAGGGCGTTGGGTGGTTGCTGACTTCGGCATTGTGCGCAACGCGCCGGGGCTGACAACAGCCACCCTAACTGCTCAGGGAACCTTGACCGGCACGTGGGCATGGGCCGCTCCTGAGCAGCACCGTGACGCACATTCCGCGACACCAGCAACGGACGTGTACTCGGCAGGCTTGCTGATGGGTTGGCTACTGACCGGAGACCTGCCTGCACCGGGTGTGCGCTACTCGGCGCTCGGAACACTCACCTCAACGATCATGCGGGCCACCGAACCCGACCAGAGTAGACGATTCCAGTCGATGGATGAGTTCTTGGCACATTTCAACGGGCACATGCTGCCAGCCAGAATGACCCTGGATACCTTCTTTGTTGATGGCATTTATGGGGAGATTCACGGATATCTCCTGGGTCGTCCCGACCAGCTGCCTCCTCTCGCGATCAGAATGATCCAGCTCGATACCGGGCAGATTTCCGCCTGGATAAGCAGCGATCGCTTTGGTCTCGTTGAAACTGTCAAACAGGTTTGTGAAGGCCTCGGCGAGCACTTCAATGCTGTGGGACGTAACAACGTAGATAGTTTCCTCGTCTGGTTGCTCTCGGTTTGCGATGCGCTCAAGCGAGCCAACCACATGGATGGTCTTGCAGTAGTTCTCTCCGCCCAGATGTCCGCCACGCAGCACTTGGACCAGTGGACTCCGCGTAGGGCAACGCTCGACTGGGTAGACCGTCAAGGATCGGCAGTAGAGGCAGTTGTTCGATCTGTAATGGAGCAGACGGACACCTGGGACTTCTTCGCCATCGAGGCTAGAGGCCACTGGGCGTCAACGAGGCGCACATCACTAGTGCGCGACCTCGCCGACTCCTAAGGGTCGTTCCCTTGCCTCAGCATGTTTCGTTCATGGATCATCAAAGAGTGCGGAATGTGACTGCTACCGACAGGGCGGACACTAACGACGTAGCATCGACCAGAGGCAATCAAGTACCGATCTCAATCACTCGTGACGGACCGCGAACGACCAGGGGAAACCGAAGAAATCCGCAAGCTACCGGTGAAGTCAAAAATCCTACAAGGGGTCGCAGGTTAAAATCCTGTCAGCTGACGATGTGCCCCGGATTTGTAAGGAAATCCGGTGCTTTCGTTGTTGGCCGATTGAGTTGTGGTAGCGGATCCAACATAAATCCAACACTTCTAGTCTGCACTTCTCATTCGTCGGATCAAGCGTAGATCTCGTCTCCAGCTAGTGGGGCCGCACGGAGTCCATCTCCCATATCACCGAGGCTGCTTCGCCCAGGAAGTGGATAGTCGGAACACGACTGGTCTGAACCTGACTCGGTGGGAAATCGAAGAGCCAACTCTTCGCTAATCGAAGGTGCTCGCTATCGAGGGGCCACTAGTTTCAACAAGCTTGAGGCAAGGCTCAATTAGCTTGAGAACTGACAATGCCCCAAGCCTCCGCTGCAACTTACACCTGGCCGAAAGTGCCGCGCATAGGGTGTTCATGACCACTACTACGCAAGACAAACCCACAACCTACTCGGCCATCCTCAACCCAGATGAGGTTGCCCAGCTTCTGCAAATTCCGGTGCGCACGCTTGAGGAATGGCGGCATAAGAAGACCGGGCCGCCGTACCGCAAGCTCGGCCGTCATGTACGTTACCAGCTCAGCAAAATCATGGACTGGTTCGAAAACAATGACTGAGCCCACGAGGAAAACTGGAGAGCTCGGCCCGGTCACATATGACCGGCTTCCCAGCGGACGCATCAGGGCGCGAGCCCGTATCACCCTCGACTCAGGCGAGGAGCGCCGCGTTTCGAAATCAGCAACAACCGAGGAACTAGCTCTTACCCTCATTATCGAAGAGTCCTCGAAGCTAAGCACAGGGGCGGTGGCTGACCTCACGCCGCGATCGACAGTTGCCGAAGCGTGTGAACTCTGGCTCAAAGAGAAGCGTCGCAGCCAGACTGTGACGGTCTCGACAATGGAGACATACGAGGCTTCAGTTCGCACAGTTGTCCTTCCGGCGTGCGGAGCGGTTACTCTGGGGGAGATGACCGCAGGACGATGCGATCGAATCATTCAACGAGTGCTCGAAACTCGTTCTCCATCAGCGGCGAAAAAACTGCGCGGCATTCTTCGTATGGTTCTCGGGTTGGCGATTCGGCATGGAGCGCTCACCTCCAATCCTGTACGAGAAGTCCAGCGGCTGCCAGGAACGGTAAAACGAGAGTCGTCATTGACGACGGAGCAGATCGTCGGAATTCGGGTTCTTCTGGCGAACTGGACCCGACCATACGGTCCGCGGCCAGACAGTAAACGGCTCGAAGACGGCATGGACATCATGCTCGGCACATCAGCGCGTGTCGGTGAAACGATGAGTTTGCGACGCTGCGACGTTGACATCGACTCGGATGCTCCGTCTATTCTCATCGCGTCGACACTCACGCAGACCAAGGCAGAAGGGCTGAAGCGGAAGAACTCGCCAAAAAAGTCCCGCCAGACTCGGCGCGTGTCAATCCCCGCGTTTACTGTTGCAGCTATCCGGCGACGCCTCGATGAGGCTGGGCCAGACGGAACTGCGTTCCTATTCGCAACCAAGAGCGGCGCCGCATACAGCGTCTCAAACTTTGAGCGACTGATTCGCAGCTTCAGGGAAGACCACCTCGATGAGTTGCGGAAAATGGGCGTGGATATCGAAGAGTTCACACCGCATTTGTTTCGACGTACGGCCGCCACGACAATTGAGCGTGGATACGGAATCTCTATGGCATCGCGAATGCTCGGCCACGCCAGTGAAAACATCACACGCAACTCCTACGTCGTTTCTGCGGAAGCAGTCGATCCACGAACCGCAGCAGCAATGGACAAGTTTGTTGGCAAGAGGCTGACGAAGCCCGACGAGCAGGCATAACTCCTTGACGATGTCCCAGTTCCGCAGAGAGTGCTTCAGATCGCGGATTTAGCGGAACCACTCTGGGCGGCCTCGACGTTGACCAGGTGGCGCTCGTGACCGAGCTGCGGCGGTGGGGCAGGGATTTTCGTGTAGCGCGCGCCGCCGCGAAATCTTCGCAATGTCTCACAATCCCAATAGAGTCGAGGAAGCGTCGCAATTGGCGGCGCGACCTGACGGGAAAGGAGCGACTCTAGGCATGTCACAGCAGCAAATTAGATCCAACTTCATTTGCACGGTCGCCGGTGCGTCCCGCCTGCTTATTCTGTTCCCGTTCAAGATCCTTCGCCGCCTCGGCGCAGTGCTGGAGTCGACGAAGCTGGAAGTTCTGGCGGAGGCGGCTGAGCGCAGGGAGTCGCCTGCCTCTTTAGCGTTCATCGCTAAAGCATCCGGGCACATCTCGTACAGCACCTGTGCTTCTACCCTGCCATCGCCTCAAGGCATTTTTTTGGGCGTTGGGAACGATTCACCCAACCTTCGAAGGAAGAAGCCCCGCAATGGCTAGGCGTAGCTGGACGGTTGCTGAACTTGCGACTGCAACTGATCTTGATCTAGATCAGACGTTGCTCGCTTTGTGGGGCGAGGGAATCGACTATCCAGATTCTCCTTCTTCGCGGATCCGCACCGCGGATGTGCGGGCCGCAGAGGCGGTTACTGGGTTTGTTGGAGACCGCCGTAGGCGTGCCGCCTATTGGCAAGACCATCTAGGGCTTTCGCGAGCAGAACTTGGTGTGCTGGTTGGTGGACTTGGATTTAATCTTAACGACCGCGCTAGCAACCTCCCGAAAGGTGCGATCCGAAAGCTCGCAGATCACACCAAGGGACTCGTTACAAGGTCGGCGCAACAGGAACTCGAAGTGTCGCTTCCAGCCGCGCCCCCATTCGAATGGTCGTGTATAGGAACGAGTAAGACGGTGCTCTTGGTGACCGCTGACGAAGTCCGTCTCGTCCATCGAGAGTTAGAGCGGGATTTCGCAGCAAGTGATGATCCGATTTCGCCACCAGGGGTGAAATCCGACTTGCTCCTTGAAAGCTCAGTTGCGCGTCAAGATGCTGGATTCGAAGATGATCGAAAATACACGACCGTTGTCTCGACGGCAGCAGCGTTATTGCATTCCCTCGTGCAAAATCACGTATTTTACAACGGCAACAAGCGAACTGCCCTAGTCGCAATGCTTGTCATGTTGGACAAGAACGGAATGATGCTTACTTCCACCCAGGATGAGCTCTTTCGATGGATGCTCAAGGTAGCTCGACATGATGTATTGCCTCCAGGGTTTGAGTATGACAATCGACCAGATCGCGAGACTTACGCTATTAGCGAGTGGATCAATAAGCGAAGTCGACACATTCGACGTGAAGAAAAGGGCGTCACTTGGATCGCGCTGGCAAGAATCCTCAAGAAATTTGACTGCGAAGTTTCCCGGCGCGGAGAGCGTATGGATATTACTCGGACAGTCCAAGTAAGGCGAAAGACGTTTCTCAAGAGCGAGAAGCTCAAATCCCTCAAATCAACCTATGTGAACACGGGTGGCGGCAGAGAGGTGCCCCGAAAGCAGCTCAAGAGAGTGAGGGAAGAGCTTCAGTTGGATGAGGCGCATGGGATCGACACGGAGGCGTTCTTCGAGCGAAACCGCGAAGTTGATGATTTCATCGCTGAATACTCGAAACTGCTTAGACGACTTTCTCGTGTTTAGACCTACGTTCCTGGCACGCAAGAGTCGGTCACCATTTGGCGACGCGATAGTCTTCAATCAATTACATCCAGCTCCGTTTATCCTGGCCGAGAAACACAATCGAAACGCAAACGAGGACTTTTAATGGCAGAGACCCGGCTTACGAGCAATAGCGATGAAACAACTTTTGGCAAACTCTTGCAAGTCCGTGCGAACTTCACGATCCCTCCCTTCCAGCGCGAATACAAGTGGAAACCACAGCGTCTCGTTCAGTTGCAGGACGATATCGCCCGGCTTCTGGATGAAGAAGAGGACGCACACTTCATGGGTGCGCTCATTCTTGATGAGGTCCCGACTGCGCCAACCGCTACGACCACATATGAGGTGATTGATGGGCAACAGCGACTGACAACGATTTACCTTTTACTTTCCGCGATCGTCCACACACTTCTCAAACAAAAGCATGTCGACGAAGCCAGCGAGATTGCGTTGAGTCAACTCTTCACTCGCGAAGGCACCACGCGACTAAATATTCGGCTTATTCCGAGCCTGCCGGATCACGGTGACCTGAACTTGGTAATTGACGAGCTTTGGAGTTCAGGTCTTCAGGACGCTCTCAAGACGTACGAATTATCCAAGCTTCCGTCAGCCGCCGTGAATAGCGCTCAAATCACAAAGAACTTCAAGAGCCTCAAGAGCTATACCAATTCGATCTATAAGGCTGACGGACTTACTGGGATTCAGGACCTCCTGCGAGTGGTGCTCGAATCGATCACGGTCGTTCAGATTGTCGTTAAAGACCCAACTTCTGGTCCGAAGATCTTCGACAGCCTGAATAGCAAACAGGAGCCTATGACGACTGGCGATCTGGTCCGGAACGAAATTTTCGGGAAGATCGCGAAGACAGATCCCAAGCGGGCGCAGGAGCTTGACCGAGATCTTTGGCAACCGTTCTTCGAATCATTTCGGCGAGAGGGCAACGGCAACACGTTCGAGGGCTTCTTCTTCCCCTACGGACTGATCACTGACCCCCAGTTCAAGAAGAGCCAGGTCTATCCCGAACTGCGAAAAGCATGGGCGAAACTTACTCCGCAAGAAGTTCTATCCCGGCTTGATAGTTATCGGAATGAGTATCAAGACCTAGTCTTTGGTGAGAACGGTTCGGAGAACTCCCCGAAGGTCGCTGCCGCAGTGCTTCGTCTAAACCGTATGAACTTCACCCGCGCGGCTTTGCCGTTTCTAATGCAAGTAGTGCACGGGGCCCGCCTAGGTCAAATCGACGAGGAGACCGCCACCGACCTGTTGTCGTCCGTGGAATCGTTCCTCGTGCGTCGAGCATTATGCAGTGTAGAGCCGACGGGACTGCACGCCGTCTTTAAACGACTTTGGGGCCAACTCAAGGAAGACTACACAGCGCAGAACGTAGTAAAGGTAATTTCTGACGCGAAGACCGTCAAGGTTCCCAGCGACAAAGAAGTAAAGGACTCATTCGTCAAGCCCCTTTACGGCAAGAACATTGCGAAGTTTTTCCTGTTTGAGCACAACGCCTCCCTCGGTGGCGATCTGATCGAAGGGTCGTTTGAAGCGCTCAATATCGAACATGTTCTCCCGGACACGCACCACGAGAAGAATTGGAATGGTTTCACGCGTGAAGACCATGAGGCACTCAAGCATCTGGCTGGCAATCTAATCCCATTGTCCAAGCCGATGAATAGCGGTGTAGGGCAAAGCCCCTATCTGAAGAAGTCAGATGTCTATGCCGAGGACTCGATGTTCAAGAGCGCACGGAGCCTGAAAGGGATCTATCCCGCATGGACTCCGACTGAGATCAATTCGCGCACTGACCAGCTTGCGAAATGGTCTGTTGAGAGATGGCCGTTCGCAAAGTAACGACATAGCCCAGCGTGGCTGCGGGCACTCTTCAGCTTTGTCTTCGCCTATACACCGCTTGCGAAAAGCATCGCCCTTCGATCTAAAATATTCTGCGCGATGTCAGCGTGGGCGGCGGCTGAGAACTAGCGATCCATATTCGAACAACATGACCCAGATCGTGACCCAGAACCTGAATGTGACCCAGTATGGACACGAATTATTACGAGTTCGAACGTAGCCGCACCCTACTAAACACGGGGATCCCGTAGTTTTTTGCTCCTCTGAATATTTCGGTAGGTTCTTGGTTCGAGTCCAAGTCGAGGAGCTTATGAGTCCCGGCCACTAGCGTGGCTGGGACTTTCTGCATTCCGGGTGCGGTACATTTCTGGCGTCGGACTGCCGAGTACTCAGCATGGAGCTCGTAGTGGTCCCGTACTCCGCGGGGAGTAGCGAGGTGTGCGCCGCGAAGCCGATGTGTGCGTGCCGGTCGGCAACTAGCATCGAGGCATGCCTTCATCCGATCGATCATCTCGAAGTGCCAGCGCAATGGCTGACGCGATGATGAAAGGGCACGGCTTCGGCTTTCCGCGCTCACGCCGCTCGGCGATGCTGCGGCTCTGGCTGCCGGTGGCTGTCTCGGTGATTGTGCAAGTGCCGATCACCGTAATCAGCGTGGTTCGCGCCAATGACTTTGGAGCGTCAGGCCTTGTTCTCGTGCTGCTCTCCATTCTCGGACCTCTCTTGCTGCTGGGGGCTCGCCGCTATCCTGGGCCGATCATCGCGATAATGTCGGCCGCGGCCGCCGCAGACTTCCTGCTTGGCTACTCGGTGATCTCACCGCCCTATGTGGCGTTGGCGTTCGCAATTGTGATCGCGATTTCGCGTGGTGCGCGCACCTGGACGTGGATTTCGATGATCGTCGTGTGGGAGGCGACCTTGCTGGCCGCGCTGTTGGCTGGTATCGCGCTTGAGCCGCCTCGTATCGTCGTGACGACGCTCGGCCTACTTCTTGTTCTCGGATTCGCGGAATCGTATCGTCGACGCGGCGAGCATTTTGTGCAATTTCAGCAGGCATTTGCTGATCGGCGTGAAGCAGAGTTGCAAGCCGAACGCGTTCGCATCGCCCGAGAGCTGCATGATGTTCTGGCTCACTCGCTCAGCCAAATCAATGTGCAGGCCGGCGTTGGGCTTCATCTCATGCACAAACAGCCAGAGCAGGCCGAAGCTGCTCTCGCAAGCATCAAGAGCTCAAGCAAGGATGCACTTGACGAGGTCCGGTCACTGCTGGGAATGCTACGCACGCAAGGCCCAAACGGCGAGATGAACGATCCCGATTCTGTGCCGCCGGTTCCCGAGCCCGATCTCTCGCGCCTGAACAGTTTAGTCGAGTCAGTGCGAGCGCAGGGGCTCGATGTGAAGCTTTCCAGCGAGGTCTCGTCGAAGACACCGTCAGCAGTGCAATTAGCGATCTACCGAATCGTCCAAGAATCATTGACGAATGTTCTCCGTCACGCCAACGCGAGCGAAGCCAACGTGAGCGTCGGCTACGACGAGGGCGACTATCTCGTTACTATTGCCGATAACGGTGTTGGAATCGATGGCACCTTTGATAACGAGGGGCGAGGCTTGCTAGGGATGCGTGAACGAGCCGACCTCCTCGGCGGCACTTTTCAGCTGGGCAGAGCAGTCTCTGGCGGCGCACTCGTGACGGCGCGTATCCCGCGTCGACCAGCATCCGCATGATTCGCGTTGTTGTTGCTGATGATCAGCAGCTGATTCGTGCCGGTTTTCGTAGCTTGCTCAGTGCCGAGGACGACATTGAGGTTGTTGGTGAAGCCGCGACAGGTACTGACGTGATCAGTGTTGTGCGTCGGGAGCGACCCGATGTTGTGTTGATGGACATTCGGATGCCCGACGGCGATGGGCTGTGGGCAACCGAGCAGATCGCGACTTTCCCTGAACTTTCCGAAACCCGCATCGTTGTCGTTACGACGTTTGAGGTGGATGAGTACGTTGCGCGGGCTATTCGCGCCGGTGCTAGTGGTTTTCTTGTGAAAGATACCGAGCCGGTTGAACTAATTCGCGCTGTGCGTGTTGTGGCGTCTGGCGATGCTCTGCTGAGTCCCGGCGTCACGAAGCGGCTGTTGGAGCGCTTTGCGCGTGGTTCACAAGTAGAAGTTGACGACGCAATGCTGTCGGCGATCACAGACCGCGAGCGTGAAGTGCTTGCGCTGGTCGGTCAGGGGCTGACGAATGGCGAGATCGGCGAAAAGTTGTTCCTGAGTCCGCTGACGGCCAAAACCCACGTCTCTCGCATCATGTCCAAGTTGATGGCGCGAGACCGGGTACAGCTGGTCGTCATCGCCTATGAAACAGGACTTGTGTCGTTGGGGCGCGCGGGGTGACCCGAAAACCTCGCACCCAGCCGCCTGAAGTCACTGCGGCTATTCGCTCGAGTTTCGCTGTAGGGCTCGCAGTTGCTGCCTATGGGATCTCATTCGGGGCGCTGTCGGTTGCTGCCGGGTTGGATGTCTGGCAGACCTGTGTTTTGAGCCTGTTGATGTTTTCTGGCGGCTCGCAGTTTGCCCTGGTCGGCGTGCTTGCTACGGGCGGTGCGGCTGCTGGTGGGGCCGCGATTGCCAGCGCTGTGCTTCTCGGAACGCGAAATTCGCTGTATGCGTTGAGGGTTGCGCCCATGATTGGCCCTGGGAGGCTCAAGCGGCTGCTCGCTGGACATTGGACTATCGACGAGTCAACCGCAGTCTCCACCGCACAGCCGACGCTAGAGAGTCAGCGTGCGGGCTTCTGGTGGACGGGGTTGATTATCTACGTTGGCTGGAATCTGACGACGCTGATTGGTGCTCTGATCGGCGATCAACTGGGTGACGTGAGCCGTTACGGTTTGGATGCCGCTGCTGCCGCTGCATTTCTAGGCTTGTTGTGGCCGCGTTTGAAGCAGTTGCAGCCGATTACGGTCGCCGTTGGTGCTGCGGTGGTTGCCGCCGTGCTCATGCCCGTGCTGCCGGCTGGTGTTCCCGTTCTTGCGGCAGCACTTGTCGCTGTGGTTGTCGGTCTCACCAATTTGTTAGGCACCCGCGAAAGCGATATTGCCGAAGCCGAACCTGACCCGATGGGGGAGCGATGACCGTCTGGCATATCGTCTTGCTTGCCTCGATCGCGGTGCTTGCGTTGAAGCTTGTCGGCTTCGCTGTACCGGCCTCGTGGGCAGAGAAGCCGACAGCGGCACGGCTCGCAAACCTGCTCACGGTTGCGCTGCTGTCAGCGCTCGTTGTGGTGCAAACCTTTGGGTCGACGCGAGGCTTCGAAGTGGATGCGCGGCTACCCGCTGTTGCGGTGGCCGCTGTGCTTTTCGCACTGCGGGTGCCGTTCATCCTGGTGATCATTGCGGCGGCACTTGTCGCTGCCGCAATTCGAGCTTTCAGCTAGGCACGGAAACCCTCGCCGTCAGCGACTAGGCGTCGAGGTGTTCCTCAGTGGGGAGCCAGGAGAGGCCCGGTTGACCCCAGCCCTGCTTGCGGATAGCTTTCGCCGCTGCCTTGGCATCCGGTTCGCGAAGCCTGTCGGCGTAGAGCACGCCGTCGAGGTGGTCATACTCGTGTTGGAAGATGCGTGCGAGCCAACCGGATGCTTCGATTTCGAATGGCTTCTGGTCGAGATCGACGGCCCGCAGGATGACGCGATCGGCGCGGATTAGCCCATAGCGTTCGCCGGGAATGGAAAGGCAGCCTTCTTCATCCTCTTCGCCGGGTTCGACGATGGGTGTTGGTGTGTGCCAAAGCTCAGGGTTGATGGCCACTCCGCGCCGGTGAGTGTCGTCGTCGTCGATCCAGTCGTAGACGAAGACACGCAGGGAAACGCCCACTTGGGGCGCGGCGAGGCCGACCCCTGGTGCTTCCTCCATCGTTTCGAACATGTCGCTGACAAGCGTGTTCAGGTCGGCATCGAAGACTGTTACCGGTTTCGCGGGAGTGTGGAGCACCGGATCACCGGTGATAATGATGGGAAGAACGGCCATGCACCCAGAATATCCCGGTTGAACCGAGTACATTTGACGCGTGCCGCCGGACATTCTTGACCTCACCGATCAGATTAGTCTCACACCGTTACAGGCTGTGGGAATTCCGCTGGCCCTCATCGGTGCCGTTTTGCTCTCACTTGGCGCACAATTTCAGCATCGTGGCGTTGCTCGCATGGAGAAATTCCATGGTGGTGAAGCAAGTTCGGGCTTAGATTTTTCCCAAGTTAGGGCGCTACTGGCTCGACCGTCGTGGGTAATCGGCACAGCCTTTCTGGGGTTGGCAATTGTGTTCCAGCTATCGAGTTTGGCAATCGCGCCCATCATGGTGGTGCAACCGCTCGGCGCTGTCGCCCTCGTAATGACGGCAATTATGAACTCTCGACTAACCAAGATTCGTTTGGATGCGATTTCGATTCGCGCCATCATGATGTGCGTTGGCGGGGTTGGCGTGTTCGTGGCGCTTGCCGCAGTGTTCGCTAAGTCGACGACGATTACAGCAAGCGAACTGTCGACGGTGCTGATTATTTTGGTGGTGGTTCTGGCGCTATGGATTGTGCTTTTTGTTGTCTTCCGCAAGCGTGCGTCTCCGGTCTTCTATATCTTGGGTGCCGGAATGCTGTTTGGCTTTGTGGCAACGCTCGCGAAGGTCGTCATTGACCGCATCAAGACGATCGTGATTCTGGGTCTGGGGTTTGAAAGCACAGATTTTCTCACCGTGCTGTGCATTGTCGGCTTGATTGCGGCATCCCTTCTTGGCTCGTATTTCGTGCAAACTGCCTACGCTTCTGGGCCTCCCGATCTGGTGGTGGCTGGGCTCACCGTCGTTGACCCGTTGGTTGCGGTCTCAGTCGGCATCATTGTGTTGGGTGAGGCATCGGACGCGCCACTGTGGGCGGTGGTCGCGTTTGTGATTACGGGTGCGGTCGCAATTTGGGGTGTCTTTCTGCTCTCGAAACATCACCCTCAACTCAAGACGTAACATTCCGCAGGCCCGGCGGCGTGGGCCGCGTCCGACAGCATGGTGGGGTACGTTATTAGGTGCCGTCGCCCTGACCGGGTTGTAAACGAGTTAGTTCGTGACGAAAAATTGTTAAGGAACTCTTCGACCGTGAATTCCGCTGTGAAACGCTCGCCCCACGAAGGCAAACCGCGACTTCGCATCCTGATTGGCGCAGATACTTTCTGGCCCCAAATTAATGGTGCCGCCACGTTCATCGCACGACTTGCGGGCGGACTCGCTGAGCGCGGCCATGACGTACACATTGTGGCTCCCTCGTACTCCAACAAGAAGCTTGGTCAGATGGTGGAGATCCACGAGGGCCAGAAGATGACGGTGCATCGTCTGTATTCCTGGCAGTGGCTTGGCCACCCGTGGCTGCGTTTCTCGTTGCCCTGGAGAATCAGGCGCAATTCGGCGATCGTACT
>Ga0307486_1001934_pt1 | contig 15057 bp, 11 predicted proteins | sample CBIW02metaG_FD_203663 | JGI IMG/M metagenome (GOLD analysis project Ga0307486, IMG submission 203663) | Sea-ice brine microbial communities from Beaufort Sea near Barrow, Alaska, United States - CBIW 0.2 | ecosystem: Environmental > Aquatic > Marine > Coastal | place: USA: Alaska | collected... | reverse complement strand
CCACTTGTTGCATTTCCACCACGACCCCTATACTGGGGCTAGCCGTTCCCCCGAACCGATCCCCTGCGGCTGGATCACACGCCGCACCCGAATCGCCCACTGCGGCAGGGCACTTTGGACTCCCCCGATGTCTAATACAGCAACTCAACTCCCTCCCTTCGGTTGGTATCCCGACCCCGCCGGCAGTTTCATGCTGCGGTGGTGGGATGGCCAAGTGTGGACCAATCTTCTCGAGAAGCCTCGTCCCGAGATTCAAGCGGTTCGCGGATTCACGCAGGAACAATCAACACTCTCGCGTCTTATCGCTTCTTAAGGATTAGTCAGCGCTACTCTGGGGGTTCCTCCCGAAAGGAACCCAGAGTAAATGGTTGGTGCACCGCGTTCCTTTATTGAGCATGTCGGCCACGTGCTTTTCCCCCGTGGCCCGAAAGATCTTACGGATGCCGCGCGTTGCCCGGCCTGCTTTGTAGCGCTCCCCGACACATTGGTCTGCGTAGTTTGCAGACTCGACATGAACCACCCCGATGCCGAGCTACTAAGGCAGGAGTCACTCAGCACCGCGGCGTCGATGGATGCTCGCCTAGAACTAATCGGAAAAATCCGGTTCGAAACTGCTGCCGAACAGGCTCGAGTTCGAGACGAGGTTCGCACCGCCGAACAAGCCCCGACCGCTGCCACGATTCCTCCTGTTGCGCCTCCTGTTGCCCCAGCGAAGCCCGCTACCGCCAACCCGACGGTCCCACCGCCATCGGCATCCGTTAGTCACGATGCTCCCGCGGCTCGCTCGCATGCGGGCATCCAGGTCATCTTGCTGATCGTCGGAGTATCGCTGCTCTCGGTCGGTGCAATTTTCTTCCTCATCTACGCGTTCCTCACTTTCGGACTCATCTGGCGCTCTGCGATCATCGCGAGCATCACGATTGCGAGCATCGTTGCCGCCACGAAGATGAAACAGCGTGGGCTTGCCGCAACAGCCGAGGCACTTTCTGCGCTCGCCATCGTCTTCGTCATCCTCGACATCTATGCGTTGAGAGCAAACGATCTACTCGTGATTGGCGATCCTGAAGGTCGGTTGTACTGGGGTGCCGCTCTGCTCGTCGCCAGTCTTGGCTTCATGCTCTGGCATCGGGCAAGCAAGCTCGTTTTGGTGAACGTCGTGGGGTTCGTCCTGTTCCCACCGGCCGCCGCGCTCCTCGCCGCCGGCATTGCGCAAGACGAGAGTTTCATGACGGCCACTCTGATATCAGTGTCTGCTTTCACCGCCGCATCCCTCATTCACGCAGTCGCCGCGCACGATACCTATCCAGCCACCATCGAACGTGTGGTGACCGTGCTCTATGCGATGTTTGCCTTAGCGGTCGGGCTCGTCATGGGAGGTGCCAGCCAGACGGCCAGCCCCAGCGACGACATCGCACCGTGGATGTTCGTACTCGCCGCGCTTGCCGCAGCACACGGCATAGTTCTCCGCGGCCGCGAACTCGCCGACGGAATTCGTTACGCCTTCGCCACCGTTTCCGGCCTCTTTCTTGGTGTCGCGGTGTGGATCATAATCGCGCCAAACACCGAAGCCCTCGATAGCGCGGCACCTCAGCCCTCGCTCATTCTGGCGCTGGTCGCGACACTCACTCTGACCGCACTCCTAGTCGAGGCATTCGGGATGCGACTCGCAGCCAAAGGACGTGGGGCAACCCTCTGGGCTTCGGTCGGCGTGTGGGCAGTTGCCGCCATTGCAACGCTCGGTCCTCTGAGCCAGGCAGCAGACGTTGCCGCACAGTTTCTTGATCAGCAAAATTTCCGGCGCACCACGCTCGCCGACGCTAGCTTCGACATCCTCGAGCGAGGTTGGCCGCAACTGGCGCTGCTCGTGGTTCCCGCGGCGATGGCGATTATCTGGTGGCTAACCGGCCAGCTGAGAGCGCGCATCCACCTCGTTCTCGGCAGCGCGGGTCTCACTCTCGCATTGGCTGCGCCCCTCACCGGAACACTCCTCACCGCCGTTATAGCCTGGCTTGCAATCGCGGCAATCGCCGTCATCGTCATCGCGCTCGATCGTGCACGCCGAGGCCCCCACCGCGTTCACCTCACCATCGCTGCCGGCGGGTCGCTGCCTCTGCTGCTCGCCTACATTTCCAGCTGGTCCAGCCACGAAACGTGGGCATTCACCAGTCTCACTGCTGCGGTGCTCCTCATCGCGGCACGCTTCCTCAGTGATCACGACGTGGTGCGAGCGTCCCTCGTCGGCACCGCCGCCGTCGTGCTGATCGTCGCTGCCGCCGGCGCGGGCGAACAGCTTCAATTCAGCGCTACTGACGGCCGCCCCAACACGCTCGAATTGTGGCTCATGGTGGGGATCGCCTCCGTCGTCGCACTGGGCTTGTCGCTGTGGAGCAAGACCCCCACATTGCGCCCCACTGAACGACAAACCCTCTGGTGGATCGGTCTCAGCGGCACCACTCTTGCGGCCATAAGCCTGTGGGTCCCGTCGGCAAACGGAGCCCCGTTGGCCTCAGCACCTCTCGTGCTCAACCTGCCCGTCGTGAGCCTGATTATCGCCGTTTCGGCTCTCGCGCTCCTCGCACTTTCTCTCGTCAGAACTGCAGTGCACAACCGCGCAGAGACCAGATACGTCGCCGCAGCGCTCCTCGCCCCCGCCACCGTGTGGGCGCTCGACAGCGCGAGCCGAAGTCTTGGACTTTCTGACATCGCCATTGAACTCGCCCCCGCCACCGCATCCGTGCTGGTTGGAGCCCTCAGTATGGCTATGCGAGTGCGCGGAATGCAGCCCCGAATGCGCCGCGTTAGCGAAGCCAGCGCTCTCGTTGTTGCCGCGATCACGGCAGCAAACGCAACATTCGAGCCGCGAGAAAGTCACTGGCTCATCGTCTTGCTCATCTCCATCACCCTGCTGCTGGCATCCATCGCCCGCGACGGCATCTTTGGTTCGCACTCACCGCGACGACACATCGTGTGGGCCGCCGTTGGCTTCGGCACGTGGGCACTCTGGTTGCGCCTCGACCAAACACGCGTTGAGGCGCTGGAAGCCTACGTGCTCCCCCTTGCCGCGGTTGTTCTCACGATTGCCGTCTTCACTGCCCGAGCGGAACTACGCCAAGCCCGCCTCGCGTCGGCACCGGCGATCGCGCTCGTCGCACTCCTTATCGCCTTTCTCCCCCTCGCGCTCAATGCCGCAAGCGGAGACGGCCTCCGTACCCTCGTGATCGCTGCAATCTGTGGGGCGCTTCTGCTCACCGCGTGCTTCGTTGAACCCCTCGATCGACTTACCGATTTCTGGGGTGTCGTCATCATCGGTTCCGGTGTCGGGCTCGTTGCCGCCACTGCCGCCCGCGCCCTCGTTCTCGCCTCCGAGTACCGCAGCTCGCTGCCCGAGCTTGACTCGTGGTTGCTGGGAGCGGTGGCAGTGATCGCACTCGGAAGCTTCGGGCTTGCCGCCACGGGCTTCACCCGCGACCCCGCCAACGGCCGCTGGGCTGTGACAAGCGAAGCCCTCCTCGGCACCGCCATTGTGCTGCTCTATGCGGTCGAAACTGTCGTGCTGCTCGACTCCGGCAGCGTCGACCGCGCCCTCGATGGAATCCGAATTGTCGGTCTTGTCGCTCTCGGTAGCACCCTGCTGCTGCTCGCCGCACGCGCGCCTGCACGACCGCTCACCCACCGCATCAGCTACCTTGCTTTCACCCTGGCGAGCATCGTTGGAATCATCGCTTACTCCGGCACCCTCATTACCCCGCTCGAGTGGGTCACCGTGACCTTGGGTGTAGCCCTGCTCGCCCGCGGTGCTCTTCGCATGATCCGTCAGCCCGCTGTACGGAGCTTTCCTGCCCTCAGTGCCGGACTACTCGTCATTTTGCTGCCCAGCCTCTTCGCCACCTTCGCCGACACCGACGACGTCGACACCGCCTGGCGAATCCTCGCTGTAGGAATCGCCTCCGTGGCCGCGATCGTTGCCGGCCGCTGGCTCAAACTGCAGGCACCACTCGTGATCGGTGCCGTCGTCGCGCTTATTCACGCGGCCCACACTTTCGCTCCGGCGCTCGTGACGCTCTACCAACTCACGGACTGGTGGGTGTGGGCAGTTGTCGGCGGTGCGATTGTTCTTTTTCTGGGCATCACGCTCGAGCGGCGCATCCGAGATCTCAAAGATTTGAACTCGAGATTCAGCTCACTTCGTTAGCGTTGAAGCCAGGTGAGCACGGCGAGAACACGGCGATGGTCGCTGCCAGAATCTTCAAGATTGAGCTTCTGAAAGATTGATGTCACGTTCTTCTCGACCGCGCCAACGCCAATGACGAGCTGCTGTGCAATCGCAGCATTAGTGCGGCCCTCGGCAACAAGCGTCATTACTTCGTGCTCGCGCGGCGTCAGCGTCATGAGCGGATCTTGGCGGCGGCCAACAAGTTGAGCGACAACTTCGGGATCGAGCACGGTGCCGCCGGCAGAGATCCGCTCCACAGCGTCACGGAGTTCGTCGAGCGAAGCGACTCGATCCTTCAAGAGGTATCCGACACCACCACGCCCCGACGACAACAACTCTTGCGCGTAGACAACTTCGACGTACTGCGAGAGCAGGAGAATTCCCACGTGCGGTCGAAGCTCGCGTAGCCGAATAGCGGCCCGCACGCCTTCGTCACGAAAGGTGGGCGGCATTCGCACGTCAAGCACGACCAAATCGGGCTTGCACTGATCAATGTTGTCAAGCAGGTTGACCGCGTCACCGAACGCCCCGACGACGTCAAAACCTGCTTCCGTGAGCACGCGCACGAGCCCCTCGCGCAGCAGTACCGAATCATCGGCAACAGCAACGCGCAAAGGGCTCATGCGCTCAAGACTAGAGGGCAACTGCGGCGCGATCTGCGTTTAGTTTGGGCAGAGGCAAGAATGCCGCGACCTCGGTGGGGCCACCCGCAGGGCTTTCGATTTCGAAACGCCCGCCGACACCGCGAACACGCTCTTGAATTCCCGCGAGCCCATGATCAGCGGTGATGTCAGCTCCACCCCGGCCGTTGTCGCTGACCTCGACGACAAACCAGTCACGATCAGCGCTCGGGTCAACTCTCAGTCGCACGGTCGCGCTCGACGCGTTCGAGTGCTTCGCAACATTTGTGATGAGTTCCGCGACAACGAAGTAGGCGGCGCGTTCAATCTCGCTCGGGATCGTGAGCGATTCGGGCAGCTGTGAGCTCAGGACGGTAGGGACGGCGGCACGCGACGACACCGATTCCAGTGCGGCAACGAGTCCCCTGTCGAGCAAGAGCGGAGGGGCGAAGCCTCGAGACAGCGCCCGCAACTCTTCGAGAGCCTCCGACGACTGCGCCTGGGCTTCGGCGAGCAACTGACGTGCCCGCTCGGGGTCGATATCGAGCTGACGTTCGGCCGCAGCGAGGTCCATCTGTAGGCGCACGAGCCGCTGCTGCGGACCATCGTGGATGTCGCGCTCGAGCCGGCGAAGAGAGTGTCCCTCAGCCGAGAGGGCTGCCCCGCGCGACGCTTCAAGCGACTCGACTTCGCGGCGAAGACCGTCCGACTTGAACGCGGTGAGAGTTCCGCGAGCAAGCCACCACTGGGTCATGACTAAACCGCGAGTAACGAAGGGCAGGGTTGCGATGAAGATGAGGCTAATAGCAGACGCGATTATGTTGTCGACAAGGATCAGGTTCCATTCCTGAGTATCCACGCCCATGAACCCAAACAGCCAGTCGGAAAGGAACCATTCTGCCTCTGCATCGATAAATTCAGCGGGAACAAACCATCCGAGTACTCCAACGAGGGAGACCAGAAGCCACACGAACGAGATCGTCCAGGTAATCAGGGTCAGCACAAAACCGAGCACCGCGGTGTGAAGCAGGTACAGCCAATAGTGGGCGTTGCCGAGAACCGCTGACAACCAGCCGCCGAAGCCTGTCGCCGCGAGGTCGTCTCGCCAATCGGGGCGTTCTAGTCGTTTGCGTCCCGTCCACTCCAGCAAGTTGACCTGCACGAGCCCGAATCCCCGCCCGACATAGAGCGCGAGGATGAGCACGAACAGTCCAATGAGAAAGACCGCAAGAGTGCCGACACCGGTGGCGACGAGCGAAATGGCCACGCTGAATCCGGTCAGGGCAATCGGGAATCCCAGCATCAAGTACAGCACCTCTTTTGGCGTGCTGCGCCAAAGCTGCCAATAGGGGTTACGGGGTTTTACTACGGTCTGTGTCGTCATAGGTCTCTCGCTTTAGTCTCGCGCATCACATGGCAGATGTTTGCCTTATTCAGCATCGCGAAATCGACAGACGGCGAACAGAGTGGATGCTCACAGATCGAAGGTGGGGTTAGCCCCCGTGGGACGGAGTGAGTCTGGTTAGCGTTGCCTCAGCTTCCTTGTGAAATTTTTCAACAGTCGTAACGTTGTAGCTGAAGAACAACGAAGGAGCACAAATGACCGAGATTAAAGCAGTTCCGCAGACCTCAGCCGACCCTGACGTCACCTCGGGTGTTGCCCAGTTTTTGGGTCCGGTAGTCACCGACCTCACCGCACTGTCGATTGACGGCAAGCAGGCTCATTGGCACGTTCGCGGCGCCAACTTCCAGGCCGTGCACGAACTCCTCGACGTGATTGTCGACCACGCCCGCGAATGGGCAGACACTGCCGCTGAGCGTGTTGTCGCCCTCGGACTCCCGATTGATGCCCGCACCCAGACCGTCGGCGCCAAAGCAACGACCCCGAGCATGACAGCTGGTTTCCAGCAGTCGGACGAGGTCATCGCTCAGGTCATCGCCGCTATCGATGCAACGCTCGTCACCGTGCGCACTGCAGTCGATGAGCTCGGTGAGCTCGACAAGGTCAGCGAAGACGTCGCGATTGAGATCGCTCGTGGGCTTGAGAAGGACCGCTGGTTCCTCTTCGCCCACCTCGCCACTAAGTAACTTTTCTGGTGGTCGCTTTGCCTGCGACGTGTTGTTCTACAACTCGTTGTGAGTGAAGCGACCATCAAGAATCGTCGCATCAACCCGCATCGCCCGCAGTTCTTCACCGCTGCAGTCGAGCGGGTTTTTTCGTGTCACCAGAATGTCGGCAACCTCGCCGACAGCGATTGTTGATTGGGTCGATGCCCGCAATGCTTCGTCGATAGTGATGCGCTGTTCTGGATGCCACGGCTCGCGCCCATCGCGACTGCGACTGACCGCCGAGGCTATGGTTGCCCACGGGTCGAGCGGAGCCACGGGAGCATCAGAACCCATGAGGAGTTCGGCACCGGCGTCGAGCAAGTCACGCAACGCGATGGTGCGGTGGGTGCGGCCAGCCCAGTAGGCGTCCGCTACGTCTCGGTCATCCATGGCGTGTTCGGGTTGCACACTTGCGGCAATTCCGAGAGCCGCGAAACGAGGAATGTCTTCTGGGGAAAGCAACTGGGCGTGCTCGATGCGGCCACCGCATCCGACGGCTTCGAAAGCGTCGAGGGCAAGCCGGTTGGCGTCGTCACCGATGGCGTGCACGGCCGGCGAAAGGCCGGCGTCACTTGCGGTGCGAATCCAGTCAATGAGTTCGTCGGGGGGGATATTTAGCATTCCCCGGTTTTCGCCATCTCCGGGGTAGGACTCCATGCAGTACGCGGTTCGGGTGTTGAGCGAGCCATCGGTGATGACTTTAAATGGACCGACCTCAAGCAGTGGGGCGAGTTGTTGCCCGGTTGCGAGGCCTTCGGAAATTGCTCGTTCCAGAAACCGCGGGTAGACGCCAACGCGCACCCGGAAGAGGTCGAAGCCTTCGAGCATGCGGCGGTGCCAGTTGTCGAACTCCCACGTCATTTCGAGGTCGACAATGCCGACGACTCCCCGCGATGCGGCTTCAAGCGAACTGTCGCGAATCCAGACATCGAGAATTTCGGGTTCAACGCGGCTGAGCGCGCTTCCCACCGCAAACGCTTCTTCTTCACGAAGAAATCCTGTTGGATGCTCGTAGAAGCCGAACCGTTCGAGGGCGAGGCTATTGAGCCAGCAGGAGTGGAGGTCGCCGCTGACGAGCACGACGGCGATATCGGCAACGGCGGAGTCGAGCAGCGCCCGGGTGGGCTGGTCGGGCCAGAGCGCGTCCCTGAACCCTTGGCCGACGATTATGCCGTCTGAGTGCGCCAGAACGGAGGTGGCGAGAGTAACCGCGACTTCGGTCGCTGAGGTGGTGTGGCTCAGGTCGATTCGCTGGGACTGTTGGGCCCACATGCTGGAGTGCACGTGCTGATCCCAGAGGCCGGGCATGATCCAGCGGCCATCGAGGTCGACGGTGTCGTCGTGTGCTTCGGCCGCCGAAGCGTCGTGCGGCTCGATGGAAGCAATCCGTCCCTCAGTGAGGGTCACGTCTACGAAACGTGTTGCATCATCTCCAACGATGCGGGCGTTACTCAGTTTCACTCGGTCGTGCCCTTGTCATTTCTGCGGCCAGTTCTGGGCTAGCGTACGTGCCATTTGAGTTGAGTTCATCCACGATGTGCTGGTGCACTTCTGGCTTCTTGTTTTGGCTCATCTTCAGTCGGGCGTCAAAGCGGTCGATGACGATGCGCAGGCCGACGGTTCCTTTGGCGGTGCGGCGAGCGCCGGCTTCGTCATCTGTGAGGCTGACCGGATGCTCAACATGGTGTTCGAAGTGATCGACGAGTTCACTCAGCACCCGAAAGTTCTCTTCGTCGCTCAGAATTTCGGGAGTGCCGTAGAGGTGCGCGGTGGCATGGTTCCAGGTGGGGATGTCGTCGCCCTCGGGGTACCAGCTTGACGAAATGTAGCCGTGCGGTCCCTGAATAATGACGAGTACTTCGTGCTGGCCGAGTTCGTGCAGTTCGTCATCGGGGCGTCCGAAGTGACTGACGAGACTGATCTGATCGTCGCGCTCTTCGAGCATCACAGGATAGTGCGAGGCAACCATGCCATTGGAGGTTGGTGACACGATCGTGGCCCACGGGTTTTCGCTGACGAGTCGGCGCACTTCAGCGGGGTCAGTGATGACGTAGGTGGGGGTGTGTCGCATGTCAGCCTCCCTGAGGGTTGGTGCCTAATGGTGCCTGACAATTAGGGCACCAGTACAGTTTGCGCGCCGAGGCCAGTTCCATGGCGATATTCGTTCCGCACACGCGGCACGGGAGACCTTCACGGTGATAAACCCAGTGCCGGTCGGCGCGGTTTGCGAGCGCGGCCGTGTAGTCGTCGCCGGTGAGGCCCTCCATGGTCATCATCTGCCCGGTGCGCACACCAATTTCGAGGAGGCGCGCCCAGTCCCGCCAGAGTTCGCGCAACAGTTCTTCGGGGATGAGTTTGCCCGGCGTGTGCGGGTCGAGGCGCGCACGAAACAGCATCTCGGCCCGGTAGACGTTGCCGATGCCACTGACGACCGACTGATCCATGAGCAGGATGCCGATGGCGGTCTGCTTTTTGCGCACGGTAGCGACGAAGCGTTCTTCAGCTTCGCCATTGTCATCGACGAGCGGGTCGGGCCCGAGCTTGTTGAGCGCGACCTGCACTTCGTCAGGATTCAGTACTTCGCAGGCCGTTGGTCCGCGCAGGTCAGCACACGTTGTGTCGGTCAGGAGGCGAACGCGAACGGCACCGATGGGCTCTGGCGGGAATTCTGAAGGCGCATCGCTGGCTTTCTCTTGCTCCGACATCCGCAAGCGTGTGCGTCGCGGGGCACCGATGCTCGCGAGCGAATCTTCGTGCTCCCCCACGACGGTGTCGCGACTAACTGCGCCACTAGCAATCGAGCCACCGGCATCCGCACCATCAACAACGGTGCCGTGCTGGTTGGTTTGCCCCATGCGCCCGGCAGCGGATGCCGTGGTCGCGTCGGCGGTGAAGTTGCCGGCGAAATCCCACGCTCCGTAGAGCCCGAGGTGCACGCGCAGCCAGCGGTCGTGCTCGAATTCGAGGAACATCTGTTTGCCCACAGCTTTGGCACTGAGCATCCGAAGTCCATCGATGCGTTCAGCACCGGCAGCGAAGCGACCTTGCGGTGACGACACCGCAACGGTTTTACCGACGAAGTGCAGCGCGAATTGTCGCGCAATGCGATGTACGGAATGCCCCTCAGGCATTAGTTGTCGAAGGGGTGCGCGGCGATGGTGCCTGTCGTCTCGTACTCGGCGAGCTGGGCGATGCGGCGGGCGTGGCGCTCTTCGTCCGAGAAGGGTTCGGCGATGAAGAGGTCGATGAAACGGGTGGCTTCGTCGACAGTGTGCTGGCGGGCACCAATAGAGATGACATTGGCGTCGTTGTGCTGGCGCGCGAGTGCTGCTGTGGAGTCGTTCCACACGAGAGCAGCGCGGATGCCCTTCACCTTGTTGGCGGCGATCTGCTCGCCATTGCCCGAACCGCCAAACACAACACCGAGTGCCTGAACCCCTGCCGCCTCATCGGCGGCAACACCTCGTGCTGCGGCAATGCAGAATCCGGGATAGTCGTCGAGGGCGTCGTACTCAACGGGGCCGTGGTCAATCACTTCGTGGCCGGCATCGGTGAGGTGCTGCTGCAGGGTGGCACTGAACTCGAGGCCGGCATGATCGGTGGCGATATGGATGCGCATTCGCCCAGTCTACGGTCGCGATCATCCTTCATTGCCTACATTCTGTGGGCGCGGCATAAGCTAGTTGGGTGCGGCCACAAACCGCCCCAAAACGAAGGAGTTGTACGTGCCCGGAGAGAACCTCACCCGTGTTGAAGCGCAAGAACGCAAAGCGATTGTCAACGTTGACAGCTACGAGATTGCCCTTGACCTCACTACGGGTCCTGAGACGTTTAAGAGCAGCACGACTGTTCGCTTTACTGCCACTGCTGGCGCATCCACTTTCATTGATTCGATCACCCGCACGGTGCACTCGGTCACCCTCAACGGCACCGCTCTTGATGTTGCTGCCGTGAACGATGGTGTGCGCATCCAGCTCGACAACCTCGCCGAGAACAACGTTCTTGAGGTTGTGGCGGATGCCGAATACACCAACACCGGTGAGGGTCTGCACCGCTTCGTTGACCCTGTCGATGACGAGGTTTACCTCTACTCGCAGTTCGAGGTGCCGGATTCGCGCCGTGTTTTCGCTGTGTTCGAGCAGCCTGACCTCAAGGCAACGTTCCAGTTCACGGTGACCGCGCCGGCGCGCTGGGCCATGATCAGCAACTCCCCTACACCTGAGCCTGTGGTGGATGGCGAGAATGCCACGTGGGAGTTCCCACCGACTCAGATCATGTCGAGCTACATCACCGCGATCGTGGCTGGTCCGTATGCCGAGGTTCGCGATGAGCTCACCTCGAGCGATGGCCGCGTCATCCCCCTCGGTATCTTCACGCGTGCCTCACTGAGCGAGTTCCTCGATGCTGACTACATTTTCGAGAAGACCAAGCAGGGTTTCGAGTACTTCGAGAAGCACTTCCAGTACCCGTACCCGTTCCCCAAGTACGACCAGATGTTTGTGCCCGAGTTTAACGCTGGGGCCATGGAGAACGCTGGCGCTGTCACGTTCACCGAGACCTACGTGTTCCGGTCGAAGGTGACCGACGCGATCAAGGAACGTCGTGTTGTCACGATTTTGCACGAGCTGTCGCACATGTGGTTTGGCGACCTCGTCACCATGAAGTGGTGGAACGACCTGTGGCTCAACGAGTCATTCGCTGAGTGGGCTTCCACCATCGCGACTGCTGAAGCTACTGAGTGGACCGGCGCGTGGACGACGTTCCAGGCGATGGAGAAGAGCTGGGCATATAAGCAGGACCAGCTTCCCTCGACGCACCCCGTTTACGCCTCCATCAACGATCTGGATGATGTTCTCGTCAACTTCGACGGCATCACCTACGCGAAGGGTGGCTCGATTCTCAAGCAGCTCGTTGCCTGGGTTGGCCTTGAAGCATTCATGGCGGGTGTTGCGGCGTACTTCAAGAAGCACGCCTACGGCAACTCCGAACTCAAGGATCTGCTGGTTGAACTGGAGAAGACCAGTGGCCGCGAGCTCATGGAGTGGAGCAAGCTCTGGCTTGAGACCGCTGGTGTGAACACGCTGCGTCCGGATGTCGTGGAGGCCGAGGACGGAACTGTCGAAAGCTTCGCGGTAGTTCAGACCGCACACCCCGACTACCCCACGATTCGCCCGCACCGCTTGGCAATCGGCTACTACTCGTTGATCAGCGGCAAGCTCATTCGCGACCACCGCGTCGAGATCGATGTTGAGGGTGAGCGCACTGAGGTTCCCGAACTCGTCGGCACGACGCGCCCTGACCTCATCCTCATCAACGATGACGACCTTGCGTACGCGAAGATCCGTCTCGACGAGGCATCGCTGAACATTGCCATGACTCACCTTTCCGACATCACTGACCCGCTGGCTCGCGCCATTATGTGGGGTGCGGCGTGGGATGCTGCCCGCGATGCTGAGACACCGGCTAGCGACTATGTTGCGCTCGTTCTTGGCAACATCGCGTCTGAGTCCGAGTCGACCACGATTCGCACCACTCTCGCGCAGCTCGTGTTGGTTGCGAAGCAGTACGTTGCTCCTGAGCGCCGTGCGGCGACGCTCGAGAAGATCGGCGACACTCTGTGGGGTCTCGCTCAGAGCGCTGAGGCCGGTTCGGATGCTCAGTTCCAGTTCGTGAAGTACTTCGCGAATGTGGCGTCCACTGAAGAACACGTCACTCTCCTGCGTGCACTGCTCGATGGCTCAACCACTCTCGACGAGCTGGAGATCGATACTGATCTCAGCTGGGAGCTGCTCGAGGGCCTCGTGCTCAACGGTGCTGCCGGTGACGCCGAGGTTGACGAAGCACTCGCGAACGACAAGACAGCGAACGGCCAGCAGGCTGCCGCCCGGGCACGCGCAACGATCGCAACCGAAGCGGGCAAGCGTGCGGCGTTCGATTCGCTCGTCAAGAGCGACAAGTCGCCTAACGCGATCGTGCGTAACGTGACGATGGGCTACACCCACGTGAACGACCCCGCCGTGCTCGAGCCGTTCGTTGCTCCGTACTTCGCGGCGCTCAACGATGTGTGGAACGACCGTAGCTACTCGATCGCTGAGACGGTCATCCGCGGACTGTACCCCGCACCGTTGGCGAACAAGGAACTCGTCGATGCCACCAACGCGTGGCTTGACGCGAACCCTGATGTTCCGGCGTTGCGTCGCCTGGTCATCGAGAACCTCGCAGGTGTTGAGCGCGCACTGATCGCTCAGGCACGCGACAACTCGTAGCCTGCAGACGCCACACGGCGTGCATCCGGGAGCCTAGCGGCGACTATTCAGCAGTCGCTCGCTAGGCTCCCTGCATAGAAGACTTTTCATGGGACGGCCTGCGAACGAACATCACAGAGTTTCTTGCCGCCTGGCCGATCATCACAGGGCTCGCAATCATTGCGGGCGCTTGGCTGATTCGCTTCGTTTTGCTGTTCGTGATCAAGCGCGTTGTTGATGGCATCGTCAACGGCGTCAAGCACAAAGAGAACATTCACGACACCCAGGTCCTTCTCACTTCACCGCTTGCTGCGGTTCGAGTGCTTCAGCGCACCCGCACTCTTGGTGGGGTGCTCTCGAGCATCGTGACGGTCATCATCGTGTTGATCGTGCTGTTGCTGCTGTTCGATCTCTTCGCCCCGGATGCCACGGGAGCGTTCGCGCTCATCACAGCCGCGACGGGTGCCGGCCTCGGTTTTGGTGCCCAGAATGTGGTGAAAGACGTGCTCAACGGCCTGTTTATGGTCGCCGAAGACCAGCTGGGCGTTGGAGACATTGTTGATCTCGGGCCGGCTGTTGGTGTTGTCGAATCTGTCGATATTCGCACTACCCAGGTTCGCGATGTCAATGGAACGCTGTGGTTTGTTCGCAACGGTGAGATCACCCGGGTCGGCAATATGTCGCAGGGTTGGGCGCGCGTGATCATTGACCTCGCGGTGCCGTATGAGTCGGATGTGGATGCCGTGCAGGAGCAAATCTTGCAGACGGCTGTTGACCTTTCCCAGACTCCGAAGTGGGCTACTCGCATTTTGGAGAAGCCCGAAATTTGGGGCATCGAGTCCATTTCGGATGAGGCTGTTGTGGTGAGGCTTGTCGTGAAGACGGCATCCGCGACGAAGGATGATGTTGCGCGTGAATTGCGTAGTCGTTTGAAGAAGTCTCTTGATGAGATGGGTGTCAAACTTCCTGCATTGAACTCCATCGTGTTGAGTGGGTTCGAGGGCGCTGCGAGTGTGCGCGGTGCACGTCCGCCCCGCACCCGGCCTGTGCCGCTAAGTTTTCCTGAGGAGAAGCCCAAAAAATGACCGATTCTGAGAACGTGACTGAGCCTGCGAATGCTGCGAAAGCGAGCGAGCCGACGAAGCTGCCGAAGATTCGGTTAATCGCGAAGCCGGCGGTGACTCCGGATGCTCCGGTCGATTCGATGTGGGAGCTCATTGGTGGTCGCGCCACGTTCGAGAAGTTGGTGCGCGAGTTTTATGTTGGGGTGGCAACCGATGAGGTTCTGTTGCCGATGTATCCGGAGCAGCCCGACCTAGAGGGCGCCATCCAGCGGCTGACGGGCTTTCTGGAGCAGTATTGGGGCGGCCCGAACACGTACAGCCAGGAACGTGGGCATCCCCGCCTTCGCATGCGCCACATGCCGTTCAAGGTGAACCCGGATGCCCGTGACCGCTGGTTGCACCACATGCGGGCAGCCCTCGATACTCTCGAACTGCCGCCGCTCTACGATGCCGAAATCTGGGCGTACCTCGACCGTGCCGCGCACGCCATGGTCAATACGTTTGAGGAGTAGCGACCGCTAAGCGTGGGGCGAATCGACTGTGTCTTCCGGCGCTCCGAGCACCAGCGAGCCGCCAGGAAGCATCGCTTTGCGCGCATCAGGGTCGAGCAGCAGGCTGACGCCTCCCGTTTGCTAAGCCGCACAGGGAACCCGTTAGCGCTACCGTTTCGCAACAAACCTAATCCAGTAATGTTGTGGCATGGGTGACGATTCTCTGAAGACGACGCTTATCAACATCGAACGCCGGGGCTGGGACTCATTGTGCGACAGCACCGGCGGTATCTTCTATGGCTCCCTAATGACCGA